>Ga0326726_10004064_pt1 | contig 13393 bp, 15 predicted proteins | sample MHFenrmetagenome_2_FD_207603 | JGI IMG/M metagenome (GOLD analysis project Ga0326726, IMG submission 207603) | Lab enriched peat soil microbial communities from Michigan Hollow, Ithaca, NY, United States - MHF15MN | ecosystem: Environmental > Terrestrial > Soil > Wetlands > Peat | place: USA... | reverse complement strand
GTGCAGCAGCACGTGATAATCGGCTCTCAGATCCTGGCCCCATTGCCCCACCTGGAGCACATCATCGCGATGGTCCGGAGCCATCACGAGCGCTGGGACGGCACGGGCTACCCCGATGGCCTGCGCGGTGACAGCATCCCGATCGGCGCCCGGATCATCGGCGCCGCCGAGGTCTACGACGCCCTGTGCTCGTCGCGTCCGTACCAGGAGAAGATTTCGCCCGAGCAAGCCGTCGACCGCATCAAGGAGCTTACGGGCACCGTGCTCGATCCCACGGTCTTCGACGCGCTGGCCGCGGTCGTCGCCCGGCGGAATACACTCGTATTCCTGGATGACGACACCGGCGGCCCGGAGTAGACTCACAGGTACGCCTCCCGCTACCCTGGGTTCGTGGTAGTCGCCGTCACCGGTGCCACCGGGTTTGTCGGCCGGCACCTGACGGCCCTGTTCCTCCAGCGCGGTCATCGCGTCCGCGCGCTGGTGCGGGACCTCCCCCGCGCGCAATTCCTCAGGAAGGAAGGGGCTGAGCTCGTCGCCGGCTCCCTCGACGAGGACGCCGCGCTCACCCGGCTGCTCGCCGGCGCCGACGCGGCCGTACACCTCGTCGGCATCATCGTCGAATGGGGACGTGCCACGTTCGCCGCAGTTCACGTCGACGGCACCGCACGCGTGGTCAACGCGGCGCGGGCCGCGGGCGTGCGTCGATTCATTCACATGAGCGCCCTCGGCGCACGCCCGGACGCTGACGCGACCGCATATCACCGCACCAAGTGGCAGGCCGAGGAACTGGTGCGGGGTTCGGGCCTGCCCGCGGCGATCCTTCGCCCTTCCCTCATCAGCGGTCCGGAAAGCGCCCCGATCCGAACGCTGGCCCGCATGCACCGCTGGTCCCCGCTGATCCCCGTTTTCGGGGACGGACGCTTCCCGACCCAGCCCGTGTGGATTCACGACGTGGCGATGGCATTCGCGCTAGCGCTCGAGCGTGCTGACGTGATGGGTACGTTTGAGCTCGGCGGTCCGGCAGGTCTGGCATACGAGGAATTCGTGCGCGCCATCGGCCGGGCGTCAGGTCACCCGCGTCCGCTCGTCCATATCCCAATGACCCTAGTGCGCTGGGCGGCGCGCGCGTGCGATCCACTGGGGCCTGCTGCCCCCATCACCAGTATTCAGCTGCGCATGTTGATCGAAGGGACGAGCACACCATCCAATGCGATCGAGACGGTGTTCGGCATCCGGCCACTTCCGTTCGAAGAGGGGTTGAGGCGGTTTCTCCGGTAGGAGCCCGCGAGTCTCGATCGCGGTCCCCAAAAAAACCGAACCCGGGGCTAGTAGCTCCCCGGGCTGGTGGTCGGGGGAAGTGGCCGTCACACTTCCGCCGCGACCGTTTGATGCGCTGGTTCTGCAATACGCCCACGAGGTTTCCAGGATTTCCCACTCCCTGAATCCTGCGAGGTCCGTACACCCTGTTAGATGCGAGTCCGCGCCAAAGGGTCGCGCCCTCCCACGAGGTTCGGGCAGGGAAGGCCGTAAGGGTAGCAGGCGCTGAGGTTTGCGACCTCCATCCGGTGTGAGCGCGATCACGTTCCGGCACGGTATCACCACCGTTTCACGCGGCCGACGCGAGATGTCGTGAGCTTGGCGGTCTGCGTCCCGCGTCGCAACACGACTGTGGTATTCGAGGCCGCCGAGCCGATCCCCGTCGCGCCGAAGGCCACTATCCGGTTGGAGACCTTCAATGAGACAGAGTGGCTCTCCGGTCCCGGGAAACGCCACACCGGTAACCACCCGCGATCGCCCCACTCGTCGATCCTGAGCGAGTCCGCAGCGATCCACAGCCGCGCGAAGGTCGCCCGCAACACTGCCGCGTTCCGAGCGACGGCTAATGCAGTGGTGATCTCGGAGGCTGCCCGCTCCACGGCGATCCGGTCAAACACCGCCAGCCAGCTCGGGAGCGCCAGCATGGTCAGGAGGCCGATAAGCGCCAGAACGATGGCGAGTTCGGCCAACGAGTAGCCGCGGCGCATGCCACCCAATTAGCGGGTGGGGCGCACCAGTCCCGGCATCGAAATCATGCCGCAAACAGCAAGAAGTGGCGGAAATTGGCGGTCTAACGCGGCTGGCCGGAATGCGCTATCTTCTGAGCCGCTAGCGGTTTGGGAACCGGGCACGACCGCTGCAGTGGCAGGGGCGACCCTTGGGGATGCCAGGAGTTCTCAACGAATGGCCATTGCGCATGCTGAGCTGCCGTCGCTGTCGCACGCTGTGTTCCTCCAAAGGGCCGCGCAGGCACTCCCCCTCCCGGGAGGGGGGTTGCAGTCACGCTTGGGCCAGGGAGCGTTCCTCGCCCTCCGGCTGATCGATCTCCTGGCTCCGGGGCGCGAGCCCGTACATCCCGATGCCTTTCGCTACCAATGCGCGGCAACCGAACGGTTCTGTCGCGACCTTCGCGTAACATCGACAGAGGGCGCACACCTGCAGTCGCTGGTCACGAGCGCGGAAGGCGCGCAACGGGACGGTGACGTCGGTCTCCTGCTTCCCGGCCTGTTCGCGTACGCGCACTTTCTGGAAGACGACCTGCACCTCGAAGAGGCGCTCGATGTGCTCGGGACGCTGCGCCAGGTTGGCGGAGGACGCCTCTCGGCCGCCGACGCGATCGCGCTCTCGTTGCGTTCGGGTGCCGTCAACCGAAAGGTCAGCCGCTTCGACGACGCGGAACAAGCCTACCTCGAAGCGGGACGCGTTGCGGCATCGGCGGGGGACAGGCGCTCAGCCTTTCTGAGCCGGATCGGGCGGGCGCAGTGCATTGGCGGGCGGGGCAACCTCCCGCTGGCCGAGGAGACCCTTCGTCAGATTCTCGTCGATGTCGGCGGCAACCGGGATCACGACATCGAAGCGCGGGTCGAACACGATCTCGCCGTCGTGCTGCAGCACCGAGGGCAACCGGCGGAGGCGCTCCCCCACGTCTGGCGGGCGTTCGAGCTCTACGATGACGACACCTTGCGGTTGCGGGCGCTCGGCGACGTTGGCCTTATGCTCCTGACGACCGGAGACGCCGCGGGCGCGGAGCGCGCGCTGAATGAGGTCGTGCGCCGCGGTGGAGCGCGCGATATCATCGCCAACGCGATGGTCGAGCTAATGCACTGCGCGTCGTTCCGGCGTGATCAGGTCGGCTTCGGGCGCTGGCGCCGCCGCTGCAGGGAAGCGGAGGCTGACATGCCGCCCAACATCGCTGCCGACTACCATCTCAAGGCCGGCATCGGCGAGGCGCGCTTCGGCCAGTTCAATCGAGCGGGCGGCTCAATGACGCGCGCGCTCAAGATCGCCACCGACGCGGGGCTCCACGAGTTTGTCTTCAAGATCGAGCGTATCAAGAACGGCCTCCGCGTCTGCGAGGAGGCGCTGACTGTAGCCCCCTACACAAACGCGGAGCCGGTGCTTCAGAGCAACGCGGTGCGGGAGGTCTCGGCCTCCCTAGCGCAGCTCGTGACGGAGGACGTCTAGTAGCAGGTGCCGCTGCCGTTGGTGTCGGCACACTGATAACCGTGCGGCTCGAGCGCATTGGCACAAGCGGCGGCGGAAACCGCGAACGACAGGACGACGATCGCAAGTAGAGCGCGTACTTTGCGGGACATGGTTCCTCCGGAATCCGGGTTGCGAGCGAGCAATGTGCATCGCGCGTCTGCAAACTTGGGGTCCGGGAGCGCTCTGTTTAGGGCGTTTTTGCGGCACCGAAGGGCGTATTTGCGACATTTATGTTGATCCTGGCAGCCGTCCCCGACGTCCAGCTTCACAAGCTGCGCCGCGCTGCGGCCGCGCGGTTCTCTTTCGCGCCGGCGACCAGTTGGGGAGAGGCCCTGGCGACGATCCGGAGTCGCCCCGTGGAGCTCGCGGTTGTGGACCCGCTGTTCGCGGGCTCGGCCCGGGCGCAGGAGATCGAGCGGCTGCGCGTCTTGTTCCCCTCGCTACCCTTGATCCTTTACACAAGCCTCTCGCCGGAGACCGCCGCCGTACTTCTCACGCTCGGCCAGCGGGGCATCCGGTGCGTGGTGTTCGCCCGTTACGACGATCACCCGGCCCGGCTGCGCGAAGTGCTGGGACAGGAAGAGGGCCGCGCCGCGTCACACCTGTTCCTTGAGCAGCTGGCGGGCGCGTTGGCACCGCTCCCGAGTGAGCTCCGCTGGGTGCTGGAGGAGGCGTTCCAGGCACCCGACCGAGTGCAAACGGTCGGGCAGATCGCGGCGCGGGCGCGGGTGGATCGTCGGACCTGCGAGCGGTGGTTCACCCGAGTGGGCCTGCCAAGCCCGCGGCACTTCCTGGCCGCGGCGCGCGTACTCTACGCGCACCGCCTGCTGCAAGATCCCGGGTTCACGGTCGAAGACATTGCCCAGCGGCTCGGCTACGCTCAGGTGAAGACGTTGCAGCAGCACGCTCGCGCGTACCTCGGCCTGACGGCCGGCGAGATGCGCCTCTCCTTGACGCCAGAGCAAGCGCTGGAGCTCGTCGCGCAGCGGTTTCTCGCCCCGCCCAACGTGAGGTCCGCGGAGGCATCGTGACGGGCGCTGCGCAGACGATCCTGATCGTCGACGATGATCCGTCGTTGCGACGGGTGCTCGAGCGGGCGCTGGCACGCGACGGGCATCGGGTGCTGAGCGCTGGCAGCGCTGAGACCGCGTACACCCTGCTCGAGTCGCAACAGCCCGACGCGCTGCTGCTCGACATCCAGCTCCCGACGATGTCGGGGCTCGCGCTGTACCTCGCCATCATCCACCGCTGGCCGCACCTCGATGGACGGATCGCAATCATGACCGGCGACGCCGAGGGCGAAGAAATACGAAAGTGGGTGGAGCAGGACCGCTGCACCGTGTTGCGGAAGCCGTTCGACCTACGGGAGATCTCGGACTGGCTCGACCGTGGCCTCACAGCACGGCGGCGGGAGCTGGGCAACGGCTGAGCCATGACCGGTGCGTCCCAGCACGACCCCTTGCATGTGCTCCGCGAGTACCGGGGCCTCGCCCCCTGGAACCTGCGCGACCTGGCCGCCCTGGTGGGCGCTGTGCTCGATGCATCAGCGATCACCCCGATCAACGCCGCGGCGCGCGCTCAGCCGAGCGAGCGCACCATCCGCTTCTACGTCACCAAGGGGCTGGTGAGCCCTCCCGAAGGCCGGGGCACGGCAGCGACCTATTCATACCGCCACTTCTTGCAACTGCTGTGTATCAAGCTGCGGCAGATGGAAGGAGCAACGCTCGCCGCGATCACTAAAGACATGCAGGACCAGACTGGCGACGTCCTGGAACGGCGGGCGGCGCAAGTGCTCGGCTCCTCGCTTCCCGCCCCCGACCGACTCCCACTCCACAGCACGGGAGGCGCCCCCCGGGGCCGGTCAGGCCGCGCGCTCACCGCCTGGATCACCCGCGACGCAGCCCGCGACTTGGGAGAACCCAGCACGTGGCGCCGCATCCCGTTGGGCCGGGGCATCGAGCTGCACGTGGACGCGGCGCATCCGCTCGCCCGGGTGGGTCCCGGCGATGCGATGGTGGCCGAGGCCGTGCGGCAAGCCATCACGAAAATCCTGCCCCACGGCTCCACCTAGCGCGCCACGACGGCGGAAGGTGAGAGCGGCGGCAATGATACTTCTCCCACCAAGGAGTCTGGGATGTCGTGGATTCTATTGATCCTGATCGTGGCGGTGGTCCTGTGGGCCGTTGGGGCCTACAACGGCCTCATATCCCTCAAGAACCAGACGCTCAACGCCTTCCAGCAAATCGACGTGCAGCTCAAGCGCCGGCACGACCTGATCCCGAATCTCGTGAGCGCGGTGCGCGGCGCGATGGACTTCGAGAAGGACACCCTGGAAGCCGTCATTCAGGCGCGCAACCAAGCCGTCAAGGTGAATGCCGCCGGCCCCGACGCCGTGAAACAGATCAGCCAGGCCGAGAACGCGCTGTCCGGCGCGCTGTCGCGGCTGATGCTCGTGGTCGAGCGGTACCCGCAGCTCAAAGCCACCGGCAACATCGCGCAGCTTCAGGAGGAGCTCACTTCGACCGAGAACAAGGTGTCGTTCGCCCGGCAGCTCTACAACGACACGGCTACGCAGTACAACACCAAACAGCAGCAGTTTCCCACATCGCTCGTCACGGGCTGGGCGCACGCAGAGCCTGCCTCATTGTGGGAGATCGAAGACAAGGCGGAGCGCGAGGTGCCGCGAGTCGATCTCTCGATGAAGCCGAAGTCGTGACCGAGGAGACGTCGCTCAACCTTTTTCAGCAACAGGACGCGAACCGCCGGCGCACCGCCTGGTTGATCGTTTGTTTCGTGTTGTTCTTCGCCTGGCTCGGCTTCGGCGGCGACTACGTCTACTCCCGTTCCACCGCCCATGCCCCACCCGCGCAGCAGCACCGCGTCTGGTGGTTCGGGTTCGCCATGCTGGGGTTCGGGACTGCGCTGGCGTGGTACGCCTATCGGACTGGCCCGGAGAAGGTGCTGTGGGCAACGGGCGCCGAAGAGGTCATCAACCCGGCTGACGATCGCCAGCGGCAGCTCGTCAACGTCGTAGAGGAGATGGCCATCGCCGCCGGCGTGCCACGACCCCGTATCTGGATCGTACCGGATCCAGACCCGAACGCCTTCGCCACGGGGAACGATCCCGAGCACGGGCACGTCGCGGTGACAAGCGGTCTACTCGACCTCTGCAATCGGGACGAGCTCCAGGCAGTGATCGGGCACGAACTCGGTCACATCAAGAACCTCGACGTGCGCCTCATGACGACGCTGGCCGCGCTGGTCGGGGCCGTGCTGCTGATGCGCAACGGCGCCAGCCGGATCTTTGTCAGCGAACGCGGGGTGGGCGGCCGCGGGGGCCGCAAGAGCGATCTTGGCCCCCTCACTGTGGTCCTGCTCATCGTGTGGATCCTGTCGTGGATGCTGGCACCGTTCATCACGCAACTCCTCGCCCTGGCGGTCAGCCGCAAGCGGGAGTACCTGGCCGACGCCATGGGCGCCCAGTTCACTCGCAACCCGCTGGCGCTGGCGCGGGCGCTGGAGAAGATCGAAATGGCCGGCACGCCCAGCACCCACATCAAGAGCGGCGCCGCGCACATGTGCATCGCCGATCCCCTGGGCCGCCCCCTGGGCAGTCGGGAGGGCCTGCTGGCCGACGTGCTCACGACCCATCCCCCGATGGCGAAGCGCATCGCGATTCTGAAGGGGATGGGCTACGCGCAACTGAAGCGCGAGGGGGGTGCTGTCCCGTGAGAGGGTGGCTGCGGCGCCGGGCCCTCCGCACCGTCCACGAATTCCGCACGCGCCTCGCCCGCTACGAGCTGCAGCATCGTCGCCATACCCACGAGGCCCTGCTCCAGGATCCCGTGGTCAACGCCGCCATCGCGGAACACGCACGCGCCACCGGGCTGCCGGACGCTGAGGTGCGACGACGGGTCGATGACTACATCGCCGAGATCGTGCCCCACTTCAGCATTCAGTCGTACTACAGAATCGGCTACAACCTCGCCAAGATCTTCGTCAACCTGCTGTACAAGGTGAGCGTCGACTACCAGGACGAACCCTCCCTTGCGCGGATTCCCAAGCGGGATGTCGTGGTGTACCTGATGAACCACCGCTCTAACGCCGACTACGTCGTCCTGGCATACGTGCTCGCGTACGGTGTCCACGTGAGCTATGCGGTCGGTGAATGGGCGCGGGCGTGGCCGCTCGAGTATGTCTTCAAGTCCTTTGGGGCCTACTTCATCCGGCGCCGGTTCCGCGAGCCCCTCTATCACGCGGTGCTCGAGCGCTACGTGCAGCTCATCACGCGCAGCGGCGTGACGCAAGGCATCTTCCCCGAAGGGGGCCTCACGCGCGACGGTCGGCTGCGGCCACCGAAGCTCGGGCTGCTCGACTACATCTGCCGAACCGTGAATGACCCGGCATTTACCCGCGACATCTGGCTGGTGCCCGTCGCGATCAACTACGACCGAGTGCTGGAAGACCGCTCGCTGATCCGGGAGCTCATCGATGAAGGGCGGCGCCCGGGCCGGTTATCCCAGCTCGTGAGTGTGAGCGGCTATCTCGCCCGGAACGTCGGGCGCCTGCTTACTGGCCGCTTGAAGCGGTACGGTCGCGCCGCCGTGACGTTCGGCACGCCGCGCTCCGTGCGTGATTGGCTTGCGGCGGCGCCAGCCGGCGTGCTCGACTGGCCCAAGGAACGCCGTCTCCCCGAGCTCGAGCACCTCGCTCGTGAGATGATGGACCGCATCGGCGCCATCGTCCCGGTTACGCCCGTGCCGCTGGCCGCATCCGCTCTCCTCTCGCTGGGGCAGACGGCCGTTTCCCGGTCGGCGCTGCTTGAACGAATGGACCAGCTGCGGGACCGATTGCGCGACGTCAACGCCAAAGTCGTACGGGGTGGTGCCCGCATCTCGGATGTGTGGGATCGCGCCTGGCGCATGCTCAAGCTGCGGCATCTTGTCGTGCAGGACGGGGAAAGCCTGGTGGTGCTGCCCGGGGGCCGCCCGCTGCTCGAGTACTACGCGAATTCGATCGCGCACCTCCTGCCAATCCGCGGACCGCGCCTGCCCTTCCACAAGGCCCACGAGCTCGACACCGACCTGCCACAGCTCAAGCGACCCGAGGCTCGATAGTCGACATGGTGAAGGGGTGACCATGGACCGCGACGCCGCACCGCCATCCGGCCGCTATCTAGGTCTCCTCTCGCTCACGGCGCTGGGCGTCGTGTATGGCGACATCGGAACGAGCCCCCTGTACGCGCTGCGCGAGTGTTTCCACGGGCCGCATGCGATCGCGACCACGCCGGCCAACGTGTTGGGGGTGTTGTCGCTGATCTTCTGGTCGCTCGCGTTCGTGATCTCCCTCAAGTACCTCGGCGTCGTCCTGCGGGCGGACAACCGGGGGGAGGGAGGGATACTGGCTCTCATGGCGCTCATTCAGCGCGGGCGTGCCGCCCGAGGGACCCGCTCGCGCTGGCTCGTGCCGATGCTAGGCTTGTTCGGGGCTGCTTTGCTGTACGGGGACGGCGCGATCACCCCGGCCATTTCGGTCCTGAGCGCCGTCGAGGGACTGCAGGTGGCGACCCCGGTGTTCGAGCCCTACGTCTTGCCGCTCACGGTCGTGATCCTGATCGCACTCTTCTTGATCCAGCAACGTGGCACCGCGCGGGTCGGCGCGGTGTTCGGGCCGGTGATGGTGGTGTGGTTTCTCGTCTTGGGCGCGTTGGGGCTGGCGCGGATCAGCAACGCCCCGGAGGTGCTGGTCGCGATCAGCCCGTTTCACGCCGTTGAGTTCTTTGCTCGCAACGCGGGACGAGGCTTCGTGGTACTGGGGAGCGTGTTCCTCGTCGTGACCGGGGGAGAAGCGTTATACGCAGACATGGGTCACTTTGGCCCGCGCCCGATTCGTCTTGCCTGGTTCGGGTTCGTGCTGCCGGCGCTGCTGCTGAACTACTTCGGCCAGGGAGCCCTCTTGCTCGGGGCTCCCGAGGCGGCCCCGAACCCATTCTATAGGATGGTCCCCGGCTGGGCGCTGTATCCCCTCATTGTGCTCGCAACCGCCGCGACGATCATCGCGTCTCAAGCCGTGATTTCCGGGGCTTTCTCCCTTACCCGCCAAGCGGTGCAGCTGGGGTTCAGCCCGCGGGTTCAGGTCGAGCACACCTCCTCGGCAGAAATCGGACAGATCTACGTTCCAACCGTGAACTGGGCCCTGATGCTGTGCACCGTGGCGCTCGTTCTCGGGTTCCGCTCCTCGAGCGCCATGGCGGGGGCCTACGGGGTCGCGGTGACGAGCACCATGGTGATCACCACCGTGCTCCTGTACATCTTGAGTCGCGAGGTGTGGGGCTGGGGCCAGCCGTGGGCGGGGGCGCTTACGGTGTTCTTCCTGACCTTCGATCTCGCCTTCTTCGGCGCCAACGCCTTGAAGATCCCCCACGGGGGATGGGTTCCGCTCATGATCGCCGGCTGCGCGTTGGTCCTCATGAGCACGTGGAAGCGCGGGCGAGCCATCCTGGTGCAGCGGCTGCTCGAGAGGAGCGTCCCGTTCGATCTCCTGCTGGGCGACCTCCTTGCCGAGCCGCCGATCCGCGTGCCGGGCACCGCAGTGTTCCTCACGGGCGCCCCCGACAGCACGCCTCCGGCGCTGGTCCACAATGTTGCCCACAACAAGGTGCTGCACGAGCAGGTAGTGCTGCTCACGATCCTTACGGCAGAGGTGCCCCACGTGCCGAGGACGCAACGAGTCCGGGTCGCGTCGCTGGGACACGGGTTCTACCGTGTGACGGCACACTTCGGGTTCATGGAGGATCCCGACGCGCTGGAGGTGCTGGCCGAGTGCCGGGCAGCAGGTCTGCATCTGCAGCTCGCGGCCACGACGTTCTTTCTCGGGCGCGAGACCCTGATCGCCACGGATCGCCCTGGAATGGCGATTTGGCGGGAGAAGCTCTTCTCGTTCATGTCCCGTAACGCGCTGCGAGCGACCGCGTTCTTCCGGTTGCCACCGGACCAGGTCTTCGAGGTCGGGGCGGAGGTGGAGCTCTAACCGGGGAAGGGCCGAGAAAAGCCAAAGCCCCCGGGACGGCACGAAAGGCCGCCCGGGGGCTCTGCACGCCGGCTACCCGGAGCCGGGGGATTGCTCCCTCCGTTCTTCATCCTGTCACCGCCGGTTGACTGATACGTCGCTCGGTAGGGCGAGCAGGAGCTCCGGTTTCCATCCCCAAGCAGCCTGGCCGGGCCGCAAGGTTCACCAGCATGGGTGCTACGGGTCAGATCGGGTCGCGGACCGACCTTCCGCACTGCTCGCCGAGGCACCGCGTCGGCGAGGATGGGGCACGCGACTGGCCCCAACTATCCAAGCCGGAGAGCCGCTCCCGGATCGCTGGCCGCCTGAGCCCTTGTTGCGTCGGCGGCCTCCCCGGAATTTCCGCTCGGACCCACCTTGCAGGCGTGGCCAAGACGCGAGGTCTCAACCCTTCCCTTCAAAGTGCGTGGAGCCAATATAGGGCCAGTCCAAAAGCGCGCAAGTGCCGATGTTTCTTCGGGTTAGCTCGCTGGAGTGTGCATCGGCTGTGGACGCTAACGCCCGCTGCCGTTGGTCATTGCGGGGACCGTCCACACAATGTGGAGGTGTGTATCCACATCGTCCACTTATCGACGCTCAATTGATTGATGCCTCGCGCATGAATTCGCGGGCGGCAAGACGATAGCGTCGGACCGCCTCACTCAGGCGGGCAAGCCGGTAGGGCGCCCAAGCCTTCACGGAATCGGCCCCTTGATACCAGGGACCGGTGGCAAATTCTCGGTCGCAGCGCGCGAGTTCGCTGCGCAGCGCTGCGATCTCGCGGCCGAGCCGCACTTGCACGGTGGGCAGCGAGTCGAGGCGCCCGGCTTCGCGCCGGGTGCCGATGCAGTGCTCTCTCAGCCGCGTGGCTCGAGTGATGACAAGATCCGGGGATGCGTTCACGAGGTCGGCTTGGAACTTCGCGGCGGTCCCTTCCAGCACCGTCAGCGAGTCATCCATCCGTCGGATCGCGGCGCCAGAACGAGCGCGCGCCGCCGAGTCAGGCGCCTGGGCGATGAGAGCCGCCCAGAGCACCAGCAGCGCGCCCGCCATCTCAGCTGTCTATACCGACTTCGTCGTAGCGGAACGGCTCGTCGGAGTGCGGGGAGAGGAACAGATAGCCTGCGCCACCGGCGGCGAACCAGCCGGCGAGGAGTTGCGTGGAGTGCGGATCCGCAGGCTCACTGAACAACGCGCGCAACCACCGGCGGATGTGTCGCAACTCAGGCGCGCGCCGCCCCAACATCGCGACGACGGTTCCGCTACCCTGAGTGGCGCGAAGGAAATGCGCGATCGCGTGAACGCGATGGGCAAAGATGTACGCCCGCACGCCCGGCTGGTCGTACAGCAAGGTGCCCTCGTAGGGGTCGGCGGGGGGCGCATCCATGCGAGGCCCGAAGTAGATGTAGATCCGCTCGTCGCCCTCTTTGCGCTCCACTACGGCGGCGGCAGCGTCGGGACTCAAGCGGGCGGCATGAATGAGGTCGTCCTCGGCGAGGATCCCGACGGCAGCGGTCCATTCGATTACCGCGAGGCCTTGATCGAGTGGACACCCAACCACGTCGTCGTAGGCCAACAACCGGGGGGCGGCGCCGGCGCGGAGGAAGAAGTGCGCGAGCGCATCGGCACGGTCTTCGAACGTGCGCGTCTGGCGCGAGGTTGCGGGAACCGTCATGGTGGGATTATAACCAACAGCAGAACCGACATACAGAGGAGCCTCAATGCGTGGTTTCACTCTGGTGCTGTGCCTGGTCGCCGCCACGGCGTCCGCACAGGAACCGGTGCAGGCCATCCCTGAAACGACGCGCGCCGAGTCCACACCACCGCCGGCGCTGCCGACCTTGGAGCAGCAGCGCTATCTCGAAGGGCTCCGCACCGCAGGTCGAGGCGTGGCCCAGCTGAAAGATGGCGTGAGCCGGGTGAGCAGCTCCCATGGCGATTCCGTGCGGCTGAAACAGGCCGCACGGCGCCTGGGGGGTCTGTGTGGCACGGCCAACGGCTTCATGACGAGCGGCCGCACCAAGATGAAGGCGACCGCGTACGAGGACTCCACGGGCATCAAGGCACGTCGGTTGACCACTCAGATCGACAGTCTCATTCGGTCCACACCGACGTGCGAGATGAGCGCGGCGAGGAAGCCGGACAGTACGGTAACGGGGCTCTTGAGCCGCCTCCGAGCGTACGAAGCTGCCTTGCGGGACTTCCGCGCCGCGATCGGGCTGCCAAACCGATGACCATGCCTAGACTGTTATAATACTGTCGTTATACTGTCGCTATGCCGACCGACGTCGACGCGCAGTCAAGAACCGTCCCTCTCCCCAAATAATTCGCTTGCCGCGTGAACACGATTGACATTGACAGGGTTAAGAGCGGCCCCTAGGTTAGGCCCCGGTTCAAGCAATCCGTGGCACCGTCACCGGTTTGTCTGCGCACCGCGAGGACCATTCGTCTCGCGGTTTTTGTTTGAGCCCGCCTCTGGCCGCGGTGACCAGAGCCGTTCTTCCCCGGGGCAGTGCCCCTCGTCTCAGAGGTCTGAATAGTATGGCAAAGGGTAAGGTGAAGTGGTTCAACGACGCGAAGGGCTTTGGCTTTATCGCGCAGGAGTCGGGTCCGGATGTGTTCGTCCACTTCACGGCGATCCAGGCTGAGGGCTTCCGCAGCCTTGCCGAGGGCGACACGGTGGAGTTCGAGGTCGCTCAGGGTCCTAAGGGCTTGCAGGCGCAGAACGTTCGCAAGGTCTGAGGGCTCCACGTTGGTCAGACGGGCCCGGGCGACCGGGCCCGTCTTGTTTTCCAGCCCTATATTGACGTCATGACAGACCTGG
>Ga0326726_10004063_pt1 | contig 13393 bp, 11 predicted proteins | sample MHFenrmetagenome_2_FD_207603 | JGI IMG/M metagenome (GOLD analysis project Ga0326726, IMG submission 207603) | Lab enriched peat soil microbial communities from Michigan Hollow, Ithaca, NY, United States - MHF15MN | ecosystem: Environmental > Terrestrial > Soil > Wetlands > Peat | place: USA... | reverse complement strand
CGGCGAGATCGCGACCAATCCCGCAGCGGGCTTCGCGGGCGCCGCGGGGATCAAGTCGATCAAGTCGGCCGTGGTCCCTGCCGCTGGCGCAAACGTTGCGTTCTGCCAGGTCGATGTTCTCTACGGGACCAACGCGGACCAGAACATCAACATCCGGGTCGGCCTGCCGCTCAACTCGCTCGACGGCGGAACGGGTGGCGTGCAGGGCGCCTGGAACGGTCGGACGCAAGGGCTCGGCGGTGGCGGCTGTGCCGGCACGTTGAACGTCAACGCCGCCGTGAACACCGGTTATGTCGGCTCGGGCACCGACCTCGGCCACACCGGCGGCAACTGCGAGCCCGGTGTGAACGCCGACGGCACGTACAACCTGCAATTCATCAACGATTTCATCCGCAACGCCATCAAGCAGCAAATCCTTCTCTCGAAGGCGATCGCGCGCACGTACTACGCGGAGCGGCCGACCTACAACTACTGGAATGGCTGCTCCACGGGTGGGCGGCAGGGTTACCTGCTGGCGCAGGAACTCGGGCGTGAACTGGACGGGATCCTCGCAAGTGCGCCGGCGATCTACTGGACGCGGTTCCAGACGGCCCAGATGTGGGGCCAGATCGTGATGCGCGACCTTGCCGGCGGACCGATCTCGGCGGCCAAGTTGGCGCAGACGTCTGCGTCGGCCGTTGCCGCGTGCGATGCGACCGATGGCGTGGCCGACGGCATCATCGACGATCCGCGTAGCTGCACGTTCAGCGCAAAGGCGAACATCTGCGGCACGCCGACCGCGCCGGCTGCCAATTGCCTCACGCCCGCCGAGGCCGACGCGATCGATCGCATCTGGGACGGCCCGCGCAATCCGCGCGGCGAGCGCGTCTGGTACGGGCTCGATCGCGGCACCAACCTCACGGGACTGAACGGCACCAACCCGTTCGCGCTCGGGGTCACGCAGTTCCACTGGGACGAGCACGATCTCAACTTCGACTGGAGGAACGTCGCGCCCGCGGGCTACGCTCAGGTGGCACAGGACGGCTCGCGCAACATCGCGGATGTCACCGATACGTTCGGCAACCTCGACACGTTCCGCGCCAGCGGCGGCAAGCTGCTCACGTTCGTCGGCGGCAACGACCAACTCATCATGCCGCAGGGTGTGATCCACTATTACCGTCAGATGGCCGACCGCTACGGTCGCCGGGACGGTGATTTCAAGGGCGTGCAGGAGTTCTATCGCCTGTTCCGTGCGCCGGGCGTCGGCCACTGCGGCGGCGGCAACGGGCCGCAGCCGCAGAATCTGTTCGGCGCGCTCGTGAACTGGGTCGAGAAGGGCCAGGCGCCGGCAACGATCCTTGCGCAGACCATCACCGGAGGAACGGTCACCCGTTCGCGGCCGTTGTGTCCGTATCCGCAAACCGCGATCTATCGCGGGACCGGCAGCACGGATGACGCAACCAACTTCGTGTGTAGCGGCAACCTCGACACGCGCGCGATGCTGTGCAACGGTGTGCTCGTGAAGTACAAGCATGAGGCAAATGGGCCGCTCGACTATCGCGAGGGCGAGGTCGACCGCCGGGCCTGCCTGGGCCGCGCGCACGGGCACCACGGCGACGGCGATCACGACGACTGACAGGCCGAACGTGAGGTCGAACGCCCCGCAGAGTGCGGGGCGTTCTTTTTTCTTGCGGCTGAGCAATCCTGTCGCAGAAGTGACTTGTGCCGCGAAGGAGGAAGGGCGGAACATTGCCGTGATGCAAGGACGCTGGGAACATTTTTCGCACGAAGCAGACATGGGGGTGCGCGGGTTCGGCGCGACCAAGGCTGCGGCCTTCGAGCAGGCGGCGCTTGCGATGACGGCGGTCATCGCCGACCCGGCGACGATCGCGGCGCGCGAATCGGTCGCCATCGAGTGCGAAGCGCCCGACGATGAGTTGCTGTTGGCGGAATGGCTCAACCAACTGATCTACGAGATGGCGACCCGCAGAATGTTGTTCAGCCGCTTTGCCGTCGCGATCGATGGAGGACGTCTTACCGGCACGGCGTGGGGCGAACCCATCGAGGTTGCGCGCCATCATCCGGCGGTGGAAGTCAAAGGCGCGACCTATACCGCGCTGCGCGTCGCCCGCGCGGAATCCGGTTGGATCGCCCAGACCGTGGTGGACGTCTGAGATCAAAATCGATCTGACCATGGACACCAACCTTCTGAAGCGCCGGTCCGAACACGAGTGGGAAATCCCGCAGCGCGGCGCAATGAGGGTGCCGGCGGTGATCTACGGCAGCGAGGCGCTGATCCGCGCGATGGACCACAAGGTTTACGAACAGGCGAGCAACGTCGCCGCACTTCCCGGCATCGTCGAGGCGTCGTACGCGATGCCGGACGCGCACTGGGGTTACGGCTTTCCGATCGGCGGTGTGGCTGCGTTCGATCCCGACCAGGGTGGTGTGGTCTCCGCGGGCGGAGTCGGTTTCGATGTGTCGTGCGGCGTGCGCTGCCTGCATACCGGGCTCGCACGCCCGGACATCGTCGCGCATCAGACGAGCCTCGCCGATGCGCTCTACCAGCGTATTCCGGCCGGCGTGGGCAGCACTGGCGCGATCCGCCTGAATGCCGAAGAGATGGACGCCATGCTGGTTGGCGGCGCGAAGTGGGCGGTCGGCCGCGGCTGGGGCGAGGCGCAGGACCTCGAGCGCATCGAGGAGCACGGGCACATGCAGCACGCGAAGCCCGGCGCCGTCTCGCCGCAGGCGAAGCATCGCCAGCGCGACGAGATGGGCACGCTGGGCAGCGGCAACCACTACCTCGAGGTGCAGGAGGTGACCGCGATCTACGCGGCGGACCTCGCCGCGCCGTTCGGCCTGAAGGTGGGCGATATCGTGGTGATGATCCACTGCGGCTCGCGCGGGCTGGGCCACCAGATCGGCACCGACTTCCTCAAGAGAATGGCGATCGCCGCGGCGAGCTTTGGAATCGTCCTGCCCGACCGCGAGCTGGCATGCGCGCCGATCAAGTCCGACCTGGGCGCCGAGTACCTCGGCGCCATGCGCGCGGCTATCAATTGCGCGTTCGCCAATCGCCAGATCCTGACGTACCTCGTGCGCGAGATATTCGCCGATGTGCTGCCGCAGGCGCGCCTGCCATTGCTCTACGACGTGTCGCACAACACGTGCAAGGTGGAGCAGCATCGTGCGGGCGGCACGGTGCGCGCGCTCTACGTCCATCGCAAGGGTGCAACGCGCGCGTTCGGACCCGGGCATCCGGACATCCCCGCGGCGCTGCGCGCTGCCGGCCAGCCGGTGCTGATCGGCGGGTCGATGGGCACCTCTTCCTACGTCCTCGCCGGCACGGCGGAATCCGAGGCGCGGGCATTCAGCTCGGCCTGCCACGGCGCAGGGCGAGCGATGAGTCGGCACCAGGCGCTGCGCGAGTACTCCGGCCGTCAGGTCGTCGACGATCTGGCGAAGCGCGGGATCCTCATCCGCAGCCCGTCGATGCGCGGAATCGCCGAGGAGGCACCCGACGCGTACAAGGACGTGGCAGCGGTGGTCGATGCGGCCGACGCGGCAGGGCTGGCACGCAAGGTGGCACGGCTGGAACCGCTCATCTGCGTCAAGGGATGAACTCACGCGCGGGCAACAGCGATGCGCTACATCGACGTCTTCAACGGCGATGCCGACGGCATGTGCGCGTTGCATCAGCTGCGCTTGGCCGAGCCGCTCCCGCCGGATGCGCCGGCGCAGCTCGTGACCGGGCTGAAGCACGAGATCGACCTGCTGGCACGCCTGGACCTCGATCCGGCGCGTGCCGGCGAGACAGCGATCACCGTGCTCGACGTTTCCCTCGATCGCAACCGCGCCGCGCTCGAGCGGTTGCTCGCCGCCGGCGCCACGGTGCGCTACTTCGACCACCACTTCGCCGGCGCGGTCCCGTCCCACCCGCACCTGCATGCGGTGCTGGACCCGGCGGCGGAGGTCTGCACCGGCATGCTCGTCGATCGCTACCTCAATGGGCGCTACCGTGCGTGGGCCGTCGTGGCCGCCTATGGCGACAACCTCGACGTGGCCGCGCAGGATCTCGCTGCGACGCTGCGGCTCGATGCCGGCGCAACCGGCAACCTGCGCGCTCTCGGCAAAGCGTTGAACTACAACGCCTATGGCGATTGCGAAGCGGACGTACTGTTCCACCCACGCGAGCTCTACCTCACCCTGCATGCCTTCGCCGATCCGCTTGCGTTTCATCGCACCGCGACGGTTCAGGCGTTGCTCGCGCGCCGGCGCGATGACCTCGCAGCGGCGCTGCGGGTCGCGCCGACCTTCGCCGACGAACACTGCGCCGTGTATCGGCTGCCCGCGGCGGATTGGAGCCGGCGCGTGATCGGAACGTTCGCCAACGCGCTGGCGCAGGCGCATCCGGCTCGCGCACATGCGGTGCTCAAGCCGGACGACGCGGGTGACTTCACGGTGAGCGTGCGCGCGCCGCTGCGATCACTCGATGGCGCGATGAGGGAGGGCGCCGACTGGTTGTGCCGCCAGTTTCCCGGCGGCGGCGGCCGGGTCGCCGCGGCCGGCATCGATCATCTTCCGGCCGCGCGCTGCGACGAATTCATCGGCGCATTACGCGCGATGTCGTGGCGATGACGTGCCAACGACGGCTGCGCGGCCCTGCACAAGGCGCCATTCTTGCCGGTCCACCATGAACACTTCCTTGCGGCCGAACCGATGATCAGGCTCTTTGTTTTGCAGGCTACCCACGACTTCGGCGCGCGCGTCGCGGCCGGACTCGGTTGCGAACTCGCGGCGCACGAAGAACGCGAGTTCGAGGACGGCGAACACAAGCTGCGGCCGCTCGTCGACGTGCGCGACCAGGCCGTGTTCGTGATGCAGAACCTGCACGGTGATGCGCGCACCAGCGCCGCCGACAAGCTGATGCGGCTCCTCTTCTTCGCCGCGGCGTTGCGCGACCACGGCGCGGCCCGGGTGACGGCGGTGCTGCCGTACCTCGCCTATGCGCGCAAAGATCGCCGTACGCAGCGGTTCGATCCGGTGACGTCGCGCTACGTCGCGCAACTGATCGAGACGATGGGCGTCGATCGCGTGGTCGCTTTCGAGGTCCACAACACGGCGGCGTTCGACAATGCGTTCCGCATTCCGGCGTTGCATCTGAGCTCGGCGGGCGTGCTCGCGCCGCACGCGGTGCGGCTTGCCGGCGACGGGCCGGTCGTGGTCGCTTCGCCCGATCCGGGTGGCGTCAAACGCGCGCAGCTGTTTCGCGAGGCGCTGGTGCCTCTGCTCGGGCGCGACTGCGGATCCGCCTTCCTGGAGAAGCGCCGCGCCGAGGGCGTCGTTTCCGGCGACCTGCTCGCGGGCGACGTGCGCGATGCGACGGTGATCCTTGTCGACGACCTGATCAGCACCGGCGGGACGCTGGTGCGCGCGGCGCGGACCTGCCTGGACAACGGTGCACGCAAGGTGATCGCATGTGCGGCACACGGGCTCTTTGCGCACGGTGCCGACGACGCGATGCGCGATCCAGCACTCTCCGCGATCCTCATCACCGACACCGTGTCACCCGACCGGCTTGGCGCCGAAGCGCGCGCGCGGCTGCAGATCATCAGTGCCGCGCCGCTCTTCGCTGCGACAATCGCGGCGCTGCATGAGGGAAGGACGCCCTGATCGGCTTTTGCGAAGTCGAGCGCGAGATCAATCGAGTTGCGCGCAAGCCTGCTCCGCGCGCGCGAGATAGTCGCGGGCGAGGGGCAGCCATTTCTCCGGCGTGCGCGGTACCGATTCGAGCAGATGGGCCGCCACGAGCCGGGCACGGATGCAGCCTCGCAACGCGGTGTAAAAGGCGCTCAGGCGCAGCGGTGGATCGTCCTGAAGCCGTGTCGCGATGTCCTGTCGCAACCGCGGACCGACCCAAGGCGCTCCAAGACGTGCGCACTCGAGCGCGAGGAACGCCACCTCGTCGAACGGATCGAGCCGGCGCAGGGCGCGGTTGAATTCGAGGCAATCGATGACCACCGGTGGCACGCTGAGGCACACGTGTTCCGGCCTCAGGTCGCCGTGTCCCTCGATGATGCGGCCCGCGTCGACGCGCGCTGCGAGATCGGTGCCGTGGTCGAGGTAGCGGGCGAGCACCCCTTGCACCGTCGCGAGCGTTGCCGCCGGCAGCGCGAAGCGCGGGTCGAGGAGTACCTGCATGCTGACTTCGATCTCGTGCCGCAACTGTGCCGTGTGTTCAGCGACACTGATGTCGACCTTGCCCTGCATGGCGAAAAAATCGGCGAGGCGTTGTGCCAGCGTGGCCACGTCGGCGGGCGTCAACATGCCGCGCCGGATCATGTCGTCCATCATTGCCGCGGCCGGCAGGCGCCGCATCTGCACCAGCCATTCGACGACCGAACCCGCGCCGCCCAGCGCCAGCGCGCCGTCGTCGCGCTGCATGAGCGGGATGATGCCGAGATAGACGTGCGGCGCGAGCCGGCGATTGAGCTGCACTTCCGCGCGGCAGTTGGCTTCGCGTGCGGCAAGGGTTTGCAGGTCGACGTACCCGTTCGCGACCGGCTTCTTCATCTTGTATACCTCGGTCGGCGTCAGAAAGACGTACGACAGGTGCGTCTCGCGCAACTCGACAGTCGGCGGCCGTTCCGGGTAGGTCGCGGGCTCGCTCAGAAAACGCAGCTTGTCCGGCAGCGAGACCGGCGGCGGCGACGTGCACATGTCGGTACGGTCTCAGGCGAAGAGATCGACCGAACACGCCGCCTTCATTCCCTGTGCGGTCATCTCGTCCAGGAAGGCCTTGCCGAACGGCTCGAAGCCGCCGACGGAGCTCGTGCAATCGGTGAGCAGCGTCAGAGCTGGAATCTTCGCAGTACCGAGAAAACGCGCGATATCGCGCACCGTGCTGGCGACGCAATGACTGAGCGCTTCACCCGCGACCACGATCGCGTCGGCGGCGGCGAGCGCGTCGATCAACGCCCGGTTCGGCTGCGTGCCGGGATCGGCGGGGTCGGGCACTTCGGCCTGCAACGCCGAGTAGTGCTCGGTGAACGGGTTCGAGCCCTTCAATACGTAGTCGACGGTGGTCAGCCGGTCCCGGGCCCAGCGGTCGAGTTCCCGGGCGAGCGCGCCGTGCACGTTGTGCCCCCAGTGGCCGACGAGGCAGTGCTCCGGCCAGATCACCAGCGCGTAGCGGCCGCCTGCCTCGAGGGCATCGACGTAAGCCCGGCTGCGATCCTGCCATTGCGGGTTGCGGGCGCGCCAGGCCAACGCGCGCACGTCGGCGGCGCGGATGGTCGTGAACGCTGCCGGCGGATCGCCGTGTGCGTCGATCCACCAGCGCGGATGGGCAATATGCAGCGGATGATGCGAGTCGAGCGTGACGTGGATGGTGCTGAACCGGTCGCCCGCGCGATGCACGAACTCGGCAAGGCGCACCATGTCACGGTCACCGCCGGGAACCGGCAGCGCGGGCCGAACGGGCGGGCCCGACGCGGCGGATTGTGCGGGCAGCGCTGCCGCGGGAAGATCGCAGAAGTCGTTCTGCGGATCGATGATGAGCAGGGCGCGCCGTGGTTCGTGACTCATGGATGTCTTCCGCGTCGACGACAAGGACGATACTTGGTTCTGGCGTCGGCGCACGATGGGTTGCCCGAAGTGGCGATCGACAGCGCGCAACCGCATCTCCGCGCACGACCATGGCGTGGGCGGCAAGTACGCGCGCGTGCGCGTCGAGGAGAGGGAGGGAACATGTTCGGAGCGCTGAGGTTTGCCGATCGCGCGGACGCCGGCCGCAAGCTTGCGGCGGCACTGGCGAAGATTCCGCTCGAGCAACCCGTGGTCTATGCATTGCCGCGCGGCGGCGTACCCGTTGCGGCCGAGGTGGCCGCCGCGCTGAATGCGCCACTCGATCTCGTGCTGGTGCGCAAGATCGGCGCGCCGTACCAGCCCGAACTGGCGGTCGGTGCGATCGTCGACGGCGAGGCGCCGGAGGTCCTGATCGATCGGGAGCTTGCCGAAGAAACCGGCGCGAGCGCTGCCTATCTCGCCACGACACAGGCGGAGGCGTTGCGCGAGATCGAACGCCGCCGTGCCGTCTATTTCCGCGGGCAGGCGCCGCTCAGCCCCGCCGGTCGCGATGCGATCGCCGTCGACGACGGCATCGCGACCGGCGCATCGATGCTGGCCGCGGTGCGCGCCCTCAAGCGCCGAGGTGCACGACGTGTCGTCGTCGCTACGCCACTGGCGCCTCCGGATACTGTCGCTCGGCTCGAGTCCGAGGCCGACCTGGTCGTCTGCCTGATCCGGCCCGAATCGTTCCCGGGCGTCGGCGCGTTTTATGTCGACTTTCATCAACTCGAGGATGCGGAGGTTGTTGACTTAATGGTGGCCGCGGCTGCACGGACGCGTGCAAGCGGCCGCGGGTGATGGTTGGCGAGCGCGGCGTCCCGGGAGAAGCCGCTGAACCGATGGAGCGACGTCTCGAAAGACCGACTGCTATTCGCGCACGGGCATAACGCTCCGGTCGACTTCTGCGGCCAGTTCATGCAGTGCGGGCGCAATCGTGACCGGATACGGCGGTGTCGCAGATTGCAGACTCTTCAGTCGCAGAGGCAACGCTTCGAGCTGGTTGCGCGCGAGCGCGCGTGCCGCATCCAACGACGGGAGCGACTCCACGAGGCGCCCAGCGCGCAATACCGGCACGAGCAGGGGCGTGCCGGGTTCGTGTCGATCGGCGAGCGTCACCGTATCGCTCGCCATTTTTCCCGCGGCATCGAAGCGGCGGAATACCTGCTTGCGACCGGGCCAGGTCGCTTTGCCTTCCGAGCGTTTGCGGCGGCCGCGCCCGGCGTACTCGACGAGCTTGTAGGCACAGTCGAGAAACGGCGCATCGGCGGCGACGTTCATCCGCGTGCCGATGCCGAAGGCGTCGATCGGTGCGCCGCTCGCGAGCAAGGCTTCGACGCGCAGCTCATCGAGGTTGCCGCTCGCGAAGATCGTGATGTCCTTCGCCCCGCCTTCGTCGAGGATGTGCCGCACCTTGCGCGCGTGGTCGGCAAGATCGCCGCTGTCGAGCCGGACCGCGGTAATCGGGATCGACTCGGCGCGCAGCCGGCGCGCGAGCTCGACCACCTTCTGCGCCGCCGCTTCGGTGTCGTAGGTATCGATCAGCAGTGCGGCATGGCGCGGCTGTGAGCGCGCGAATGCGGCGAATGCCTGCGTCTCGTCGTCGTGCGCCTGGATGAACGAGTGAGCCATCGTGCCGAAGGTCGGGATGTCGAACAGTGCGCCGGCCTGCGCCGTGGCGGTTCCGGCGAAGCCGGCCAGGTAACTCGCGCGCGCAGACAATAGGCCCGCTTCGCTGCCGTGCGAGCGGCGCAGGCCGAAATCGATCAGCGGCTTGCCCCGCGCAGCCAGCACGCACCGCGCCGCCTTGCTCGCGATGACGGTCTGGAAGTGCAGCAGGTTCATCAGCCGGGTTTCGACGAGCTGCGCCTCGCGGAGCGGCGCGGTGATTCGCAGGATCGGCTCGTTGCCGAAGCACACCGTGCCTTCGGGCAGGGCATCGACGTCGCCCGTGAACCGCAGCGCCGCGAGCGCCTGCAGGAACGGCTGCTCGAAGCGGCCGGTCGATTCCAGCCAGGCCAGATCGGCCGGTGTGAACTGCAGCGTCGTCAGGTACTCGACTACCTGAGCAAGGCCCGCAGCAAGGAGGAAGTTGCGGCGCGCAGGCAACTCGCGCGGAAAGAACTCGAACACCGCGGTCTCGTTCATGCCGGTGCGGTGATAGGCCTGCAGCATCGCAAGCTCGTAGAAATCAGTGAGCAGGGCGCTCGCCACGGTTGCGGGTTGCAACGCGCCCGGTGAAGGCAGCACTTGTCTTCTCCATGCCGCTGTCTGCGCGGCGGTCGATGCCGACAGGGTAACCGGCAATCCTCGAGCCCGTGCGATTCAGGCGAGCAGGGTCTCGGTGGGCGTGTAGTCGAGGTTCAGCGCCCGCGCGACTTCGCGATGCGTCACAAGGCCCGCCGCGATGTTAAGGCCCGTCCTGAGGTACGGATCGGCGCGGAGCGCTTCGCGCCAGCCCTGTTTCGCGAGCGTCAACGTGAAGGGCAGCGTTGCGTTGTTGAGCGCGTACGTCGAGGTCCGCGGCACGGCGCCCGGCATGTTGGCGACCATGTAGTGCACGACGCCGTCGACCACGTAGGTCGGTTCCGCGTGCGTGGTCGGCCGCGAGGTCTCCGTGCTTCCACCCTGGTCGATCGCGACATCGACGATCACCGATCCCGGTTTCATCTTCGGCAGCAGTACATGCGCGATGAGCTTCGGTGCCGCCGCACCCGGGATCAATACGCCCGAGATCACCAGGTCGGCGCGCAGCACTTCGCGCTCGATGTTGTCCTGGTTGGAGAAGAGCGTCGTCGCGCGGCCGTCGAGCATGGCATCGATGCGCCGAAGCGCGTCGAGCGACTTGTCGATCACAACGACGTGCGCGCCGGTGCCGATGGCGACCTGGGCCGCATTGCTGCCCACCACGCCTGCCCCAACGATCAGCACGCGGCCGGGTGCGACGCCCGGCACGCCCCCGAGCAGCGTGCCCATTCCCCCGGCGGGTTTTTCGAGGTAATGGGCACCGACCTGCACCGCGAGGCGTCCGGCCACCTCGGACATCGGCGCCAGCAGTGGCAGGCCGCCCGCGGGTGACGTGACGGTTTCGTAGGCGATGCAGGTCGCTCCCGACGCGAGGAGATCCTTTGCCTGATCGGGGTCAGGCGCCAGGTGCAGGTAGGTGAAGAGGATCTGGCCGTCACGAAGGCACTTGCGTTCGGCAGCCTGTGGCTCCTTCACCTTGACGATCATCTCAGCGCGACGGAACACCTCGGCCGCATCGCCGACGACCTCGGCGCCGGCGCTGCGATACACCTCGTCCGTCGCCCCGATGCCGGAACCCGCCTGCGTCTCGACGACGACCGCGTGGCCGTGGGCGACCGCCTCACGCACCGCGGACGGCGTCAAACCGACGCGGTATTCGTGAACCTTGATCTCTTTTGGCACACCGATCAGCATCGTTCGCTCCAGGCCGGGCCGGGTTCAGCGCGGGAACATCATCGCCTTGTGCCCCCACCCTGGGCCTCCCCCGCAAGCGGGGGAGGAAGGTTCGTTCCCGGCGACCGGCACGGATTCCGCAAGTCAGCACGTTCCGGCCGTTACCGGTCGCAATCCAGCGCCGTCCGGCACCGGACCCGGGCTATCTTGCGCCCGGTGAACCCGCTGCGACGACTCTATCTCGGCTACCGGGCCTGGGAGGACGACTACATCGCGCTGCTGGACGCGCTCGATGCAGGGCGTCCGGTCGACGCGTCGTGGGCGCGCTCGGCTTACCGCCGCAAGGCGGTGCGCACCTTCGAGCAGATGAGCCGCACGGAGCGCGCGCAGTTTCGCGACTTCGTCTGGCGCTTCCGCGGCTGGCGCGGCCTCGCCTGCCTCGGCGGGCTCCTGGTTGCGAACTGCGTACTCGGGCTGGTCGTCCACCTCACCTGGCCCCAGTTCGGGCCCTACGAGGCGATCGCGCTCGTCAACATGATCGTGCTGTGCTGCGCCCTTGGGATCGTCAAGGCGTGGTTCGGGGCGCGGCGCTTTCTGAGCCTCAGTCCGCGCAAGCTACTTTTTGTGCTGCTGCTCGGAATGCTCGGCGGCCTGGTAGGAGGCACGCTCGCCGCCCTCAGCAAGGGCGAGGCACCGCTCGATTTCATCCGTCGTGCCGGCGTCACGATCGCGATCGGCGGATCGATCGCGGGCGCCGTATACCTGGCGGCGGTGGGTTTGCTTGCCGGCCTGCGCAACCGTGAACTCGCAGCGCTCAACGCCAAGCTTGCAGCGGAATCCGAGCGCGAGCGCCTGAGCACGCAGCTTGTCGAATCGCGCCTGCGCCTGCTGCAAGCCCAGGTCGAGCCGCACTTCCTCTTCAACACGCTGGGGGCCGTGCAGCAGCTTGCCGAACGCGGCGCGCCGGAAGCGGCCGCCTTGACCGGGCACCTGATCCGCTTTCTGCGAAGTTCGATGGGGAGCTTCCGGCCGGAGTCGACCACGCTCGATGCGGAACTCGGGCTGATCGACAGCTACCTGCAGATCATGCAGATGCGCCTGGGCCGCCGCCTCGCCTTTCGCATCGACGCGTCCCCCGAGTTGCGCCGGGCGCCGATTCGGCCGACGCTGCTTATCACGCTCGTCGAGAATGCCGTGAAGCACGGCATCGAGCCGTACCCGGCAGGCGGCACGATCGGCGTCACCGCCAGCGCGGAGGCCGACACGCTGATCCTCGAGGTAGCCGACACCGGCACGGGGATGGCCGAGTTGCCAGGATCCGGACAAGGCCTCGCGAACGTGCGCGAGCAACTTGCGCTTGCGTACGGCAACCGCGCAGGCCTCGAGCTTTTCGACAACACACCGCACGGCGTCGTCGCGCGCCTGCACCTGCCGCGGGAGTGAAGCATGGGAGCGCGCGTGCTGGTTGCCGAAGACGAAGCGCCGATGCGCGAGCGCCTCGTGCAACAACTGGGCGAGGTCTGGCCTTCCGCCACGATTGTCGCGGTGGCGGACAACGGGCTCGACGCATGGGACGCGTACCTCGAACACGAACCCGACGTGGCCTTCCTCGACATCCGCATGCCGGGCATGTCGGGGCTCGATCTCGCGGCGCGCATGAGCGGGTTCGGTGTTGGCCAGGCAACGGCGCCGGTGCGCATCGTGTTCGTCACCGCGTACGACCAGTATGCGATCGAGGCGTTCGACCGCGGCGCGGTCGATTACCTGCTGAAGCCGATCGAACGCGGGCGCCTGGCGCGCACGGTGGCGCGTCTCGAACAGGGCACGCCGGCGACCGACGATCTCGCGGGCGTGCTGCGCGCGCTGCGCGCCTCGGGCAAGGGCCCGGCGTACACGAAGCGGATCAAGGCGTCCGTCGGGCGCAGGATCCATTTCATCGACGTCGACGACGTCCTGTATTTCCAGGCGGACACCAAGTACACGCGTGTTGTCTATTCGGGTGGCGAGGCATTGATCCGGACCGCGCTGAGGGAACTGCTCGTGCGGCTCGATCCGGAATCGTTCTGGCAGATTCATCGCAATGCGGTCGTCAACGTGCGCGCAATTGCCGCGGCGGAGCGGGTCGACTCAGACCGGACGGAAGTGATCCTGAAGGGAAGCAACGACCGGCTCACGGTGAGCCGGGCCTTCCTGCATCTGTTCAAGGAGTGACCGCCAAGCCGCGCGTCTTTCTGCATCACGTCGCCGAACCGGTGCGCTAGGTCGCGCGCTCGTAGATGCCGCTGCAAGCTGCCTCGATCCGATGCGCCGCCACCTTGTAGTGCGCGAACGCATCATTGGCTTCCTGGGGCGTGCGCACCTCGCC
>Ga0326726_10004062_pt1 | contig 13393 bp, 11 predicted proteins | sample MHFenrmetagenome_2_FD_207603 | JGI IMG/M metagenome (GOLD analysis project Ga0326726, IMG submission 207603) | Lab enriched peat soil microbial communities from Michigan Hollow, Ithaca, NY, United States - MHF15MN | ecosystem: Environmental > Terrestrial > Soil > Wetlands > Peat | place: USA... | reverse complement strand
GTTCGCACCGCCCTCAGGAGCGAAACGGATTCGAGACAGCGCGCGCACATCGGCGCGGCGCCCGCGGGAACGAGATCGGCCACGCGCGGGTCGCGCGCGAGGAAGACGGTCGCCGCGGCAATCAGCGCCGCGGTCGAGCTCGGCCGGTCTTCACGCATCGCGCGGGAATCACGAGAACATCTTCAGGTAGTGGCGGTACCAGTCGCTCTGGAACACCTGGGCGGGGTCGTACTTGCGCTTCAGCTTGAGGAACTCGGCGAACTGCGGGTAGCAGGTCTCGACCTGCCTTCGCGTCGCGTACTTGTGGTAGGTCGGATAGTAGCTTCCGCCGTACTTTATGCCGAGGTCGATCAGCCGCCGGAACGCGTCCGCCGAGCGGCGGATGCCCTGGGGCGTGTGCACGACGTGCAGGTTGAAGATGACACAGGCATAGGGCTTCTTCGCCCAGGCGAGGAAGGTCTCGCGGTCCTCCTCGATGAGACGGACGGTGCCGTAGATGATCTCGGTCTCGTTGCGGCGCGCGTCGGCGGCCGCGTCCGCCATGAAGCCCTCGAGCGCGTTGCGCTCGCAGTAGATCTCGGTGATCGACTCGGTGGCTCCGGGCCGGATATTGAGCCTGCGGTCGAGGTCCCGGTGGTAGTTGTCGGGATAGATGCTCATCTGGTGCTCGTCCGACCAATACACCTGCCCGTTCGTCGAGAGGTAGTAGCCGGCGTAGCGCTTGAATGCTCCCGCCTTGTCGGCGTGCGCGAGATAAAGAAGGTTTGTCCAGTCCCGCTCGGCGAGCTCCTTCCGGCCTTCGGGGATCGGCGTCGAGTCGGCGACGGGCCGGTAGCAGGAAAAGACGCCACGGCGGAGAAAACCGTCGGAGCTGTCGTCGATCGAGTACTGGAAGTCCCCGTAGAGAAAGCCGTCGCGGATGCGGCCGGCAAAGGCCGCGGGCAGGCCCGCGATGTCGCGCACCTCCACCACGCGCTCGACCTTGCGCCGCGGGACGAGGCGCAGCGTCACCGAATAGATGAACCCGAACAGGCCGTAGCCGCCGATCGCGAGGCGGAACAGCTCCGGGTTCTCCGTGCGGCTGCAGTTCTTGAGATCGCCCCCGGCGTCGATCAGCTTGAACGACTCGACGTCGGCGACGAAAGGCGGGAGCTTGAGACCGCGCCCGTGCACGTTCGCCGAGAGGCAGCCGCCCATGGTGAGCCGGTCGGCGCCGGTCTGCTTCTGAGCGAAACCCCATTGTCTGGCGTGCCCGCGCTGCGCCGCGGTGAGCTCGGCGAACAGCCTCGGCCACTCCATGCCCGACTCGACCTCGATCAGCCCGCGCTCGGTGTCGAACGCGAGCACGCGGTCGAGCTTGCGGATGTCGATCAGCACGCCGTCGGTGGCGAAAGCCTGCGCCCCCATCGCGTGGCGGCCGCCCGCGATGCAGACTGCACGGCTCTCGCGCCTGGCCGCCGCTATCGCGGCGCGCACGGCGTCGGGTGTTTCCGGCTCGACGACGCGGTTGACGCGCGTCGGATTGAGCTGCGAGTGCAGATCGTTGACGAGGACGCCAGACGGCTGGGCCCATGCGCCGGCGTACGGCCAGGCCGCGGTCAGCCCGGCGATTCGGAGGAACTCGCGGCGGCCGATCATGCTCCCTCCTCTGGATTTCCCGGACCGATTGTAATCGCCCGGTAGAATACGGGCGTGTGCGGCCGCTTCGTCAGCCCCGAGGAACGCGCGCTCGAGCGGGCCTTCGAGCTCGGCCGGCGCGACAATCCGAACCCGTTTCCCCGGCGCTTCAACGTGTGTCCTTCTGACACCATTCCTTTTCTCCGCATGCCTTCCAACTCGGACCGGTTCGAGCTCGCGACCGGGCGCTGGGGGCTGGTGCCGCACTGGTGGAAGGAGGCGAAGCCGCCGAAGTTGAGCTTCAACGCGCGCCTGGAGGAGGCGGCGGACAAGCCGATGTGGCGCGATGCCTGGTCGCGCGCGCGCTGCCTCGTTCCCGCCGAGGGCTGGTACGAATGGCGGGCGGTCGAGCGCGTCGATCCGGCTACGGGCGAAATCGTTCCGGCGAAACAGCCGTATTTCATCCGCCGGAAGGACGGCGCGATTCTCTGCTTCGCCGGGCTGATGGCCTATTGGAAGAATCCGAAGACCGGCGAAGCGCTGCGCTCCTGCGCGATCCTGACCGCGGACGCGCAGGGACCGCTGGCGGATATCCACGAGCGCGCGCCCGTGGTGCTGCCTCCCGAAGCCTATGGCGCGTGGCTGGACCGCAGGCTCACCGATCCGCAGAGGGTGAAGCAGATTGCAGGGAAGCGCTTGCCGCCTTCCGAGCTCTCCCAGTGGAAGGTGCGGCTCCTCGTCAACAACGCCAAGTCCGACGGCCCGGAGCTGATCGAGCCGTTCACGGACGAAGAGCCTACATCGGCGGGGTGATGCCCTCAGGTCCTCTGAGGGTCGGCTATAGTAACAGCGCACAGGGAGAACAATGCGCGTCGTCGTGATCGGAGGGTACGGCAACTTCGGCGCCCGCGTCTGCCGCGGGCTCGCCGCCTCCGGGATGGAGGTCATCGCGGCGGGGCGCAATCCCGGGAACGGGGAGGGCATCTTCGGCGGCCTGCCGATGGGGCACGCGCGCCTGGATCATTCCGCTGCCGAGTTTCCGGAGGCGCTAAAGCGCCTCGCGCCCGACCTGGTGATCCACTGTGCCGGGCCGTTCCAATCGCAGAACTACCGGGTGGCGCGCGCGGCCCTTGCCGCCGGCTCGCATTACTTCGACCTCGCCGACGGCCGGCGATTCGTCGTGCGCTTCGCCCAGAACGTGCAGTCCGCGGCGCGCTCGGCCGATCGCCTCGCCGTCTCGGGCGCGAGCAGCGCCCCCGCGCTGTCCTCGGCCGTGATCGCGAGCCTGAATGCGCGCGTGCCGGAGATCGAGGAAATCCAGATCGCGATCGCGCCGGGGCAGCGCGCGCCGCGCGGGCAGGCGACGCTCGCCGCGGTGCTCAGCTACGCCGGGCGGCCGTTCAAGTGGCTGAGCCGCGGCAAGTGGCGGGACGCCTGGGGCTGGCAGGAGCTGAAGCGCCTGCGTTTCTACGGGCTCGGCCCGCGCTGGGGAGCCGCGTGCGACGTGCCCGACCTCGAGCTCCTGCCGCGAATCTATCCGGGCGTGCGCACCGTCGAGTTCCGCGCCGCGCTCGAGCTGGGCATGCAGCAGAGCGCGCTGTGGCTCGCGGCCTCCCTGCGCCGGCACGGCGTGCGGCTGCCGCTCGAGCGCTGGGCGGGGGCGCTCGACTGGATCGCCTCGCGCATGAACGTCTTCGGCGGCGAGCTCGCCGGCATGCTGGTGAGCGTGTCGGGCAAGCGCGCGGACGGCAGCCGCGCTCGGGCGGAATGGCACCTGACGGCCGACGCCCAGCACGGGCCGGAAATCCCCTGCATGCCGGCGATCCTGCTCGCGCGCAAGCTCGCGAACGGCGGCATCGCGCAGCGCGGCGCGTTCCCCTGCACCGGATTTCTCGAGCTCGCCGAATTCGAGCGCGAGTTCGCGCGCTGGCGCATCACCACGGTGGTGAGGGAGCTGAACGCCTGAGGGCAGGGTTGCGAGATCGCTCGCTTCGGGTCAAAGAACGCGCCGCAGCTTCGGCCGCGGAAGCGCCGGAAAGCGTCGCGTGAGCTCGCGCCCAGGGTAGCTGCTCCTGGCATACGCGACGAGCTCCTCCACGCATTGTCTCGCGTAGGGCGTAAGAGACCGGCCGGAGTGCCACGCCACCATTCCCCACCGGCCGATCGATTTGCCCCGATGCACGAGCGGCCGCACACGCACCGCGCTTTGAAAGAGCAGCGTGTTGGTGGGAACGATTGCGATTCCGTAGCCGGTCGCAGCCAGCGCAATGATCGTCTGTGCCGACACGCTCTGGAGAGCTAGCCGCGGGGTGATGTGAGCGCTCGCGCAAGCAGCGTCGAACCAGGCGCGCGAGCCGAAGCCCTCGCGCAGGACCAGTAGAGGCTGATCGGCGAGCGCGGCGATCTCGATCAGCGAGCGCTGGGCGAGCCGATGCGTCTCCGGGAGGGCGGCGACGAGGTGAATCGGAGCGAGCAGCCGGCCTTCGAAGCGCGAATCCCATGCCGGCATGCACGCGAGGTGTACGTCGCCGCGCTCGAGACGCTCGGGCATGCGGGCGCCGCCTTCCTCGATCAGCTCGACCTCGACGCCCGGGTGGCGGCGAAGGTAGTCGATCAGGAAGCGCGCCACGAAAGTCTCCATGACCGGCGGTGATGCGCCGATCCTGAGGATGCCATCCTGACCCGAGGCCAGCGAGCGTGCGCGCTCGCCGAAGGAACCGGCCTCGGCAAGCAGGCGGCGGGTGTCGCGCAGCAGCTCCTCTCCCTGCGGCGTGAGCTGAGCGCGCCGGCCGGAGCGCTCGAAGAGCCGCACACCGAGCTCGGCTTCGAGCGCGTGCACCTGGCGCGAGAGCGCCGGCTGGCTCAAGTTCACCTTGCGCGCGGCGTGCGAGAAACCGCCGTGGTCCACGATGGCGGCGAATGCGCGCAGATGACGAAAGTTCACCATTGATAATAATTTAGCATAATAATTGTGAAAATAAATGCATTGGACAAATAGGTAGGCGAGGCCCTATCGTGGCGGCAACCTTGAGGAGGTCCCATGAACCGAAACCGGGTGGCGTCATCGATCGCGGGCTTGCTGGTGTTCGTCGCGGCGGGTGCCGCATTCGCCCAGTCTCGCGACAAGCTGGGTACCGTCGATTTTCAGAACTCGTGCAGCCCGGCGGTGCAGGAGAAGCTGCAGCGCGGGGTCGCGATGCTGCATTCGTTCTACTACTCGGCGACACAGAAGGCGTTCGAGGAAGTCGCCGTCGAGGACCGCTCCTGTGCGATCGCTGCCTGGGGCTACGCCTCGATTCTCATGGGGAACCCGCTCCAGGGCGTCGGCGCCTTGCCCAAGGACGCGCCGCGCGCGCAGGAAGCGATCGAGAAGGGCCGCGCGATGGGTGCCAAGACCGAGCGCGAGCGCGACTACCTGGAAGCCGTGCATGCCTACTACCAGGATTTCGCCAAGCGCAGCGAGCGTGAGCGCCAGGTCGCGCGCGCCAAGGCGTACGAGGCGCTCGCAGCGAAATACCCGAACGACGACGAGGCGCAGATCTTCTACGCTCTCTACCTCGCAGGGACGCAGACGCCGTCCGACCAGACGTATTCGGCATGGCTCAAGGCCGCGGCCATTCTCGAGAAGCAGTTCGCGAAACACCCTGACCACCCGGGCGTCGCGCACTACCTGATCCACAGCTACGACGCGCCGCCGATCGCCAAGCAGGGCCTGCCCGCGGCGCGGCGCTACGCCGACATCGCTCCGGATGCGCCGCACGCGCTGCACATGCCCTCGCACATCTTCACCCGCGTTGGCGACTGGGCCGGGTCGGTCGCGACCAACCGCCGCTCGGCGGACTCTGCGCTGAAAGCCAAGGAGCCGGACCAGGCGCTGCACGCGCTGGATTACATGACCTACGCCGACCTGCAGCTCGCCCGCGACAGCGAGGCGCGCAAGACCGTCGACGAGGGGCTCACGCTGACGACGGGGCTCGCGGGCGTCGCCGCCGGCCCGTACGCGCTCGCAGCGATGCCGGCGCGCTACGCGCTCGAGCGCGGCGACTGGCGCGACGCGGCGAAGCTCACGCCGAGCCCGAGCAAGTATCCGTACACCGAGGCGATGACGCACTTCGCACGCGCGCTCGGTGCGGCGAGGAGCGGCGATCCCGCCGCGGCGCAAAAGGACGTGGAGCAGATCGCGGCGCTGCGCGACCAGCTGAAAGCGGCGAAGAACCAGTACTGGGCGAGCGAGGTCGAGGTGATGCGCCTCTCGTCGGCCGCATGGACGGCGCTCGCGCAGAAGAAGGGCGAAGAGGCGCTCAGTCTCATGCGCCAGGCCGCCGACATCGAGGACAAGAGCGAGAAGAGCATCGTCACGCCTGGGCGGTTGCTCCCGGCGCGCGAGCTGCTCGGCGACATGCTGCTGGAGCTGAACCGCCCGGCGGAGGCGCTGAAAGAGTACGAGGCTTCGCAGCAGCGCGAGCCCAACCGATACCGCGGCCTGTACGGCGCAGCGCTCGCCGCTTCGCAGGCGGGCGACAAGGCGAAGGCGAAGCAGTACTACGCTCGACTGGTGGAAATGGCGGGGAAGGGCGAAGCGCGGCCCGAGACCGGCACGGCGCGCGCGTATCTCGCGAGCAACTAGCCCGACCTGCTCAGGGCCCCGACCCGCACGCCCAGCAGCCGGATGCGCCGCTCGAGCGGCACGCGCTTCAGGCACTCGCCCGCGGCGCGGCGGATCGCCGCGGCGTCCCGCGTCGGGGATTCGAGCGTGCAATCGCGCGTCAGCGTCTTGAAGTTGTCATAGCGGAGCTTGAGGCCGATCGTCCTTCCGGCGTAGCCCTTCCGCTCGAGATCGCCCGCCACCCTCGTGCACAGCTCGGTGAAGACTTGCGTGAGCGCCTCGCGGTCGCGCACCGGATGAAGGTCGTCCTCGAAAGTGGTCTCGCGGCTGATCGACTTCGGCTCGCTGTGCGTCACGACCGGCCGCGCGTCGCGCCCGTTCGCCGCATCGTGCATCCACGCGCCGTGCTTTTTGCCGAAGCGCTCGAGAAGCAGCGCGGGGTCGGCGCGCGCGAGCTCGCCTATCGTGTGGATCCCGAGAGCTTCGAGGCGCGCGGCCGCCTTGGGCCCGACGCCGTTGATCTTGCGCGCGGGCAGCGGCCAGACGCGCGACGGAATGTCGGCCTCGCGCAGCAAGGTGAGGCCGCCCGGCTTGTCGAGCTCCGAGGCGAGCTTCGCGAGCAGCTTGTTCGGCGCGACGCCGATCGAGCACGACAACCCCGTCGCTTCGCGCACGGCGCGTTGGATCGACCTTGCCAGCTCTTTCGCACCCGCCCCATCGCCGGCCGGGACGAGGTCGGTGAGATCGACGTAGATCTCGTCGATGCCGCGGTCCTCGATCTCCGGGGCGATCGCGCGCACCGAGTCCTTGAACATGCGCGAATAGCGCCGGTATTCGTCGAAATCGGCGGGGAGGAGGAGGGCGTCCGGGGCGCGCTTCGCCGCGCGCATCAGCGCCATGCCGGAGTTCACGCCGAAGGCGCGCGCCTCGTAGGTGGCGGTGGTGATCACGCCGCGGCCCTTGTACTCGCGCAGCGTGGGGAAGGTTCCGGATTCCTGCGAGGCGCGGCGTCGGCCGCCGATCACCAGGGGCTTGCCGCGCAGCTCGGGGTAGCGCAGCAGCTCGACCGACGCGTAGAACGCGTCCATGTCGACGTGGGCGATGAAGCGCATGATCGGCATTATGGCGACTTCTATACTTTGCGGATGAAATCCGGCCTTGCGGCGGCGTGCGCCGCGCTCGCCTGCTGCGCTGCGGTTCCGCAGCCGCGGGTCACCCTGCATCTCGCGGTGGTGATGATCGAGGGCAGCGGCTGGACGCGCGAGCGGACGGACGGGACCTTGCGCCAGGCGGGGGCGATCCTCGCGCAGTGCGGCGTGGCGTTGAAGAGCGCGGACCCGATCGTCCTCACGGTGGCCCCGGGCCTGATGGATTTCTCCACGCCCGCGGCCCGCGAGCTCGCACGCGCCCATCCGGTGGCGCGGCCGGCGGTCTATTTCGTGCGCGACACGCGCAGCCGGCCTGCGTTCGACGCCGAGGCAATCGGCCGCGGCAACAGCCGGACGCGGCCCGAGATCGCCGACACCGTGTGGATGACTGCGGCCGCGCGCGATCCGGGGATCGTTCTCGCGCACGAGCTCTCGCACGTGCTCATGGACAGCGGCGAGCACAGCGAAGAGGCGGGGAATCTCATGCGCGGCGAGACCTCGGCGCGGAGCACCTCGCTCTCTGCGCAGCAATGCGCGCGCCTGCGCGACACCGGCGCGGCCAACGGCCTGCTCAAGTAGTCCTGCACAAAAACTTCACCGCAACTTAATCCTCGCGTAACCGCGATGAAACGCGCCGCCGAGAGACTGTCGCGCGGTTATCCCACGCGATCACTTTCAGGAGGTATTGTGTACAAACCGCGACAGAAGAGACTGGCGGCCGCGATCGCCCTGGCGGCGATGCTGGCCGGCCAGCTTCAGGCCATTCCGCACGCTTACGCAGACGACCGCGACGGCGACCATGGATCGCACGGCCGGCGCACCGCGACGCCGATCGAGCACCTGATCGTCGTGATTCCCGAGAACCGCAGCTACGACCACACCTTCGGCACCTACGTGCCGAGGCACGGGCAGTTCGCCTCGAACATCCTGTCGAAGGGCATCGTCAACGCCGACGGCACGCCCGGGCCCAATTTCGCGGCGGCCGCGCAGTTCACCGTCCCGCCGCAGCCTGCCTTCTATATAGGAGCGCCCGCCAAGACGCCGTACGCGGTGCTCCCCGCGCCCGATACCTCGGGCACGCCGACCGCGCCGCGCGACAACGCGCCGCCTTTCACGAGCCTGCAGATCGCGGCGGTCGAGCAGGATCTCGAACCGGCCGACCTCGTGCTGCTCACCACCGGGGCGAGCGGCCTGCCCGCGCGCTCGGTCGACACGCGCGTCGCCAACGCGGCCAAGCTCCCGAACGGCCCGTTCCAGATGACCGGCCCGGCGATGCCCTACGACGCCTACACCGGCGACACCATTCACCGCCTGTTCCAGATGTGGCAGCAGTCCGACTGCAGCATCGCCAACGCGACGCGCGCCAACCCGAGCGGCTGCCTGAACGATCTCTATCCGTTCGTGAACACCACCTTCAATACGAGCGACAACGGCGTCGGCAACTCGATGGCGTTCTTCAACGTGAACGACGGCGACGCGCCCCTGCTCAAGCGGCTAGCCGACGAATTCGCCTCGAGCGACAACTTCCATCAGTCCGTGATGGGCGGAACCGCGGCGAACCACGTGATGCTCGGCACGGGCGACGCGGTGTTTTTCAGCGACGGCAACGGCAATGCGCTCGCGCCGGCGGCGAACCTCGTCGCGAACCCGAATCCGCGCGCCGGGACCAACAACCGCTACACGGTCGACGGCAACTGGGCCAACTGCTCGGACGACGCGCAGCCCGGGATCGCGCCGATCACCGGCTACCTCGCCTCGCTGCCTTACCGGCCCTCGCCGAACTGCGAGGCGGGCCACTTCTACATGATCAACAACATCAATCCGGGCTTCCTGCCCAACGGCCAGCCGCGCACCAGCGGCAATTTCGTTCCGCCTTCGAGCGTGCGCACCATCGGTGACGCCTTGAACGACAAAAACATCTCCTGGGCGTATTTCGGCGGCGCGTACAACGCGGCGGTGAACCTCGCCAACGGCTCGACCAACCCGGCGGATGCGATCGGCGCGGCCTACTGCCAGATCTGCAATCCGTTCCAGTACGCAAGATCGATCATGGGCGATCCGCTGGAGCGCGCCGCGCACGTGAAGGATACGGCGGACCTGCTCGCGGACATCGATCACGGCACGCTGCCTGCGGTATCGTTCGCCAAGCCCGACGGCCTGCTCGACGGCCATCCGCAGTCCTCGAAGCTCGGCCTGTTCGAGGCCTATCTGAAGAACATCCTCGACCGGCTCGACCAGAACCCGAAGCTCAAGGCGAAGACCGCGGTGTTCGTGGTATTCGACGAGGGCGGCGGCTACTGGGACTCGGGATTCCTGCAGCCGCTCGACTTCTTCGGCGACGGCCCGCGCATCCCCTTCCTCGCGATCTCGCCGTTCTCGCGCGGCGGCAAGGTGAGCCACAGCTATGCCGACCACGTCTCGATCCTGAAATTCATCGAGCGCAACTGGCGACTCGCGCCGCTCACCGCCCGCAGCCGGGACAACCTGCCGAACCCGGTTCACCATGAGCGCAACCCCTACGTCCCGGCGAACATGCCGGCGATCGGGGACCTGTTCGACATGTTCCACTTCGGCGACAGGGACAGGGACGAGGACCAGCACGGGGATCGCTGATTCCCGGTTCCCGACCTTCCCCTTGGGCCGCGCCTTCATGGCGCGGCTTTTTTTTGGACTATCCTTGGGGGATGGCGTCCGCCGTACTGCCGATCCTAGAGGATCTCGATCGCATCATCGACGAGCACGCCGGGCGCATCGAGGTGCGCACCCTGTGCGAGGTCGCCGAGGGCGGCGAGACCTTTTCCGTTCGCTCGCTGTGTCTGGGCAGCGCGTCGCGCGAGGCTCCGGCGATCGGGTTTTTCGGCGGGGTACACGGCCTGGAGCGCATCGGCACGCAGGTCCTCCTGTCCTTCCTCGCCTCGTTTCTGGAGCAGCTGCGCCGGGACGAGCAGCTCGAGCGCCAGCTCGCCGCCGTGCGCCTCGTATTCATGCCGCTCGTGAATCCGGCGGGGATGAGCCGGCGCACCCGCTCGAACGCGAACGGCGTCGACCTGATGCGCAACGCGCCGTTCGATTCGCGTGAGCGCGTCGCTTTTCTGCTCGGCGGCCAACGCCTGGGATCGTGGCTGCCGTGGTACCGCGGCCCGAGCGACGGACCGATGGAGGCGGAAGCCCTCGCGCTGTGCGAGCTGGTGCGCTCGGAGCTACTGTGTCGCCCTTTCAGCATGGCGCTCGACTGCCATTCCGGCTTCGGGCTGCGCGACCGGATCTGGTTCCCTCACGCGCATACGCGCCGCCCCTTTGCGCGCCTCGCCGAGGTGCACGCCCTGGTGGAGCGCTTCAACGAGCTCTGGCCGGAGCACCCCTACCTGTTCGAGCCTCAGAGCCGCCGCTACCTAACGCACGGCGACCTCTGGGATTTCCTCTGGGCCGAAGCAGAGGGCGCCGGGAGCATGTTCCTCCCGCTGACGCTCGAGATGGGATCGTGGCGCTGGGTGCGAAAGAGTCCTCGACAATTGCTGTATCGCCTTGGAATGTTCAATCCGCTGCCCCCGGACCGCCTCCAGCGCGTGCAGCGCAACCACCTGGTGTGGCTAAATTTCCTTTGCCGCGCGGCCCGGACCTACCGCGAGTGGCTCCCTACCGGAGAAGAGCGCGCGCGCCACGAACGCCGCGGGCTTGCCGACTGGTTCGGCGAAACCGCGTGAGCACTTGGGTGTTCCTCCGCGGATGGGCGCGCGAGGCGCGCCACTGGGGCGATTTCCCGGCCCAGTTCCACGCGGCCATGCCCGACGCCGAAATCATTGCCCTCGACTTGCCCGGCAGCGGGCGGCTCTACGCCCAGCGCAGCCTGCCGAAAGTCGGGTCCATGGTCGAGCACGCGCGGGCGTCGCTCGGCGCCCGGGACACTCCGGCGCCTTATCACCTCCTTGGCCTCTCGCTCGGCGGCATGGTGAGCCTCGACTGGGCCGCGCGGCATCCCGGGGAGGTCGCGGCTTGCGTCGTGCTGAACACGAGCCTCTCGCCCTTCAGCGCCTTCTACGAGCGCATCCGGCCGCGCAATTACGCGGCCCTTCTGCGGGTGCTGCTCGAGCGCGACGCGCGGGCGCGCGAAACCGCGATTTACCGGCTCACCAGCTCGGGCGAGCTGAAGGCCGACATCGTCTCGGCCTGGACGCGCTATGCGCAGGAGCAGCCCGTGTCGCGCGGCAACGCCGTGCGCCAGCTCGTCGCGGCGGCGCGCTATCGCGCCCCCGTCGGGCTGCCCGTGGTGCCGGTTCTCGTGCTCGCCTCGGCCGGCGACCGCCTCGTTTCCCCGCGCTGCTCGAGAGAGCTCGCGAAGGCGTGGAAGCTGCCGATCGCGGTGCACCCTACCGCGGGCCATGACCTCGCTCTCGACGACGGGCCCTGGGTCGCCGCCGAGGTTAAACGCTGGCTCAGGCCGGACTGAGCGCCGGCGAAGCGCGCTCACCGCGCTGCGCGTCAAACGCCTCGCCGACCCCGCGCCGCCCGTGCAGCCGCGTGACCGCGCCGCAGGCGCGAGCCGCCAGCTCCCTGCGCGAGCGGCCCGCCGCGGCAAACGCATCGTCGAGCAGAAGATGCGCCTCGATCCCCGGCGCGTCGAGCACCGCGCACAGCGACTTCCACAGCGGGTCGTCGTCGATGAAGGCGGCCGCGGGCGAGCGGCGCCCCACGGGGTCGCGGTAGCAGATGGCCAGCGGCAATACTCGATGATGGCCGTCCACTGCGGGCTGAAACAGGGCGGGGTAGAAGGGCAGCACCCGCGATCCGTCGGTTGTCGTCCCCTCGGGGAAGATGACGACGGATTGTCCGGAGCCGAGCCGGGCGCGGATCTCGGCGTTCATCCGGTACGCCGCGCGCGGGCTTCTTCGCCGCAGGAACAGGGTCTCGTTCGCCGCGGCGAGCCAGCCGACCACCGGCCAGGCGCGGATCTCGGCCTTCGAGACGAACCAGCTCGGGAAGATCGCGCCGATCGCGAATACATCGAGCCACGACACATGATTCGAGGCGATCAGGTGGCAACCGAAGGTCACCGGTCCCGATACTCGCAGGCGAATGCCGAGCAGGCTCAGCATGTGCCGGCACCAGCATGCGCGGATCGCCACCCTCGCATCGCGGCGGAGGAGAGGGTAGAGCAGCTCGACCAGCAGCAAGCCGAGGGCCAGATGGATGGCCACCCGAGAAAGCCGCAGGGCGCGGCGCAAGCGCGTTCCCACGCGAGCGAGTGCTAGGAGGCCTGCCGCAAGGCGCCGGCGCGGTGGTAGGCGAGAAACTCGGCCGCGCCTTCCTCGCCCATGTAGCGCGCGAGCATGCGGGGGTCGGAGGCGCGCAGGTCGACCAGGATGAGCCCGTCGAGGGCGTCGCCGAATTGCTGATCGGTGTTGAAGCCCAGCACCCGGCCGCCGAGCTTCAGGTAGTGCTTGAGCAGGATCGGCACGCCCTTGTGGTCGGACTCGATCCGCTCGACCGCCCGCGACAACTCCTCGATGTCCCCCAGGGCGGAGAGCTCGGAGTCGGCGGGCTTGCCGGCACGAAACGGCCGCCGCGGCTTCACATGGCGCGCCAGCCCCGCCTCGACGCTGTTCGCCTTCAGGTAATCGACGATCAGCCGGCGCGACTGCGGCTCGTAGCTGTTGCTGATGCTGACCGGCCCGAAGAGCACCGCATACCGGGGCGAGCGGGCGACGAACCGGCCGATGCCGCGCCACAGCAGCAGGAGCGGAGCGAAGTTCCGCTGGTATTCCGCGCGCACGAAGGAGCGGCCGAGCTCGATCGCCGGATTCAGGGTCCGCAGCACGCGCGAGCCGTACTTGAACAGGGACTGCGTGTAGAGGCCGCGCTTTCCGTAACGGGCGAGGATCTCGTCCGAGAGCCCCATGCGGTAGGCGCCGACGATGGCTTCGGCCTTCCCGTCCCATACGAACAGATGCAGGTAATAGGTATCGAAGAGATCGATGTCCGAAGCCTTGCCCGTGCCCTCGCCCGCGGCGCGGAAAGTCAGCTC
>Ga0326726_10004061_pt1 | contig 13394 bp, 12 predicted proteins | sample MHFenrmetagenome_2_FD_207603 | JGI IMG/M metagenome (GOLD analysis project Ga0326726, IMG submission 207603) | Lab enriched peat soil microbial communities from Michigan Hollow, Ithaca, NY, United States - MHF15MN | ecosystem: Environmental > Terrestrial > Soil > Wetlands > Peat | place: USA... | reverse complement strand
GTCGGCTTCGGTTGCTGGGCCGCGACCGTTGCAGCAGCGGCGATCAAGATCAAAGCGCTTTTCATGACGAGGCCTGCCTATCTCTATGGAATGGACTGGCGCGACGCGAACTGGCCCACGCGGGGTGATCTCGAGGATGAGAAAAGGCTACGCGGCCAACGGCCGAATCGCCAGAACCGAGCGTCGCCCGGTCAGCGAAAGCCCGGTTCCGACGCCGGAGCGCGATCGGGGATGAACGGATGGGCGGCGGCGTGCTCCTCGAACGCCTGGTCGAGCGCCGCGCGTCGCTCGCGCCAGGACTCCCGCATCGCCCGCTCCGACGAGACGTGCAGGTACCCAGGCGACACGAGCTCTTCCATACGTTCCACGGCGACCACCACCACACAATTCACCGGATACTTCGCCCGCTCCTCGGCGAACACGCGCCGCATCGCCTCGAGGAAGACGTCGTCATCCCGATGCAACGTCGCGGTGCCGAAAAAACGATAGCCGCGTCGCGACAGGTGCTCCACGACGTTCAGCTCGATTCTGGGGTTGTACGCGAGATTCGCGCGCGTGTTGGGCGAGGCGATGTCGAGGAAGAAGACATGGTGGTCGTCCCAGACGCGAATCGTTCCCTTGGGCGAGAGATTCGGCTGGCCATCCGGAGTGACGGTGGCCGCGAAGACCAGATGCGCGGATTCGACGACCGCTCGCGCGTCGTCGCCGATGACCGGACCGAGCTCAGTGCTCGGCACGGTCGCGAACTTCCTCGGAGGTCAGTCCGTAGATAGGCGGCGTTGGCACACCGCGCAGCCCGAGCATCATGTAGAGCTGTCCGCGGTGATGCGCCTCGTGCTCCAGCATCGCGCGGAGCCATTTCCACAGCGTGATCGACGTGCCGGCCGGTGTGTTCACGCGCTCCTGGTACCTCTCGGCGGTGAGCGACGAGAAGATGTCGCGCGATTCGTCGTGCAGCCGGTCGTAGTATGAGCGCACCGCGTCGAGTCCGTCAGCGAGTTCGCGGCCGTGGCCCGGATAGCGATTCGGACGTCCCGCGGCGGCCTCGGCGTACATGAAGCGCTCGATGCCGGCGAGATGTCGGACCATGTCGCCGAACGAAAAACGTCCGGGTCCCGGAGCCCACTCGAGATCGGATCGCGGAATGCAGTCGATGAGGCGCGCCGTGCGCTCGTGCATTCGCGCGTGGTAGTCGAGAAAGATCTTCGGGTCGCGGACTTCCATATGCCCGACAATCTAGAGGTCAGACGATCCACGAGGTGGTGGTTCCGGCCAGCCGTGTCACGGCGCCGATGCCAAAAAGCAGCGCGGCCGTGACATGCCAGCGACCGCCGCCATCGATCGTGGGGTCGTGCGCGGCAAACATCATCCAAGAACGCTCGGCGCTGCGGCGCTGTGCATTGCGATCGGCGCGTCGCTGGCGGTGGGCGTAACGACCAAATCGAAGCCCGACGGCCGGCACGTGGGGACGGTGGTTCCCCAAGGGACGCCGACGCCGATGCGCCTGTTTTTCGAGGCGGGTCTCGATTCGCTCATCTCCTCGGTCATCGACCTTCAGGCGGCGGTCGCGGACCCGCACTCCGATCGGACGCGCGCGGCATTTCGCCGCGCGCGCGTCGCCTACAAGCGCGTCGAGTTCCTCCTTTCGTACTACTCGCCCACCACGGTCACCGTAGTGAATGGTCCGGCGGACGTCGACGATCCAGACGGCCCGCCCGCTCCACTTGGCGCACGCGCCGGCTTTGGCGTCATCGAGGCAGTCGTCTTTGGCAAGCCCAAAGACGTCCCGGCATCGCGCCAACGGTCGAGCCAAGCAGTGAATTCGATGGTGACCTCGTTGCGCGCGCTGCGTGCGTCGACCGGCCTACTGACTATCGGTGACACGTCGGCGCTCGACGCGATGCGTCTCGAGCTCGCGCGGGTGATGACTACGGGGATCGCCGGCTACGACAGCGACGAGTCGGGGGACGCAATCACCGAGAGCGCGGCGGCGCTGGATGGCGTTCACCAGGGACTGACCCAATTGACGATGCCAGGCGTCGCCGACGCCCGAGCGCGCGCGATCGATCGCGTGATCGACGCCGCACGGTCGCTGCACGAGGCAACCGATTTCGATTCCTTCGACCGCTTCACATTCACCTCGGGCGCGGGATCGTCGGCGGGACGAGCGCTCCTTGCGCTCCGGTACGCGATCGATTCGCACCCGCCGGCGTCGCGACGACTCTGGCGACCGTTCGCCGCGACGCCGTTCGACTCGGATGCGTTCGACCCGTCCGCCCTCGCGCCTGAATACGCGCCACGCGCGACTCCCGAGCTCGTCGCGCTCGGGCGGCGTCTCTTCTTCGATCCGCGGTTGTCCGGAACCGGAACGCGGTCGTGCGCGTCCTGCCACGCGCCGGCGAAGTCGTTCACCGACGGTCGTGCCCGCGCCGAGCCCCTCGCGAGCCGACGCGCGCCGCTCCGGAATACGCCGACGCTCGTGAACGCCGCGCTTCAGCCGTCGATGTTCGCCGACGAGCGCGCCGGGTTCGTCGAGGATCAGATCCGCATGGTGTTGTCGAGCCCGGCGGAGATGGCGAGCTCGCCGGATTTCGCCGCGCAACGAACGGGACTCGACGAGCGGTCGCTGCGCGTCGCGCTGGCCACCTATATCAGAACGCTCACAGCGCTCGACTCGCGGTTCGATCGGGCCATTCGCGGGGACACGGCGGCCGTGACGCCGGCGGAACGGCGCGGATTCAATCTGTTCACCGGTAAGGCGCGGTGCGGGTCGTGCCATTTCGCGCCGCTGTTCGGCGGAACGCTGCCGCCGGACTACACCCGCTCCGAGCTCGAGATCATAGGTGTGCCGGCGGGCGTGCCGGCATTGCGCGCGGCCAGCCACGCCGCGGTCGACCAGGACGTGGGTCGCGAGGCCGTCGACCACTGGGCCGAACATCGCTACGCATTTCGCGTCCCGACGATTCGCAACGCGGCGCTCACCGCGCCGTACATGCACAACGGCGTGTTCAAGACTCTCGAGCAGGTGGTCGACTTCTACGATCGGGGTGGGGGCGCGGGACTCGGCGAGATTCTTCCGTCGCAGACACTCGCGCCGCATCCGCTGCACCTCACCGCACGCGAGAAATCGGACCTCGTGGCCTTTGTCCGCTCCGTCACCGATTCCTCGTCATCCGTTGCGAAGCCGTGACGCCGGTGTCGCGGCAGGCGTTCGGTCGCGGCAGAAGTTGCCGCGATTCTTCTGACACCTTGCTCGCGAGGAGATTGCCATGCGGAGTAGCTCGACCCGATCGCGCCCCACGCCTTTCATCTTCGCTTTCGCGGCCGTCGCAGCCGCGGTGCTCTTCACGTCGTGCTCCGACAGCACGACCAGCCCTTCGAAATCCGGCGACATCACGAAGGTGAATCACGTAGTGGTCATCTACCTCGAGAATCACAGCTTCGACAATCTGTACGGCGAGTTCTCCGGGGCCGAGGGCTTGTCGGCCGCGGCGAATGCGGCGAAGCAGATCAGCGGGACGGGAAGCGCGTACGCGACGTTGCCTGAGGTGAATGGATCGCCGATTCCGACGACCCTGCCGAACGCGCCCTTCAACATCGATCAGTACGTTCCGGCGACCGTCGCGACGCGCGACTTGGTGCATCGCTATTACCAGGAGCAGCAACAGATCGACGGCGGCAAGATGGACAAATTCGCCCAGGTCAGCGACGCGCAGGGCCTGAGCATGGGCTATTATCACACCGCCTCGCTGCCGCTCGCGGCCGAGGCCGCCAAGTACACGCTCGCCGATCACTTCTTCCATAGCGCCTTCGGTGGCTCGTTCCTCAACCACATATTCCTCATCGCCGCGGCGGCGCCGGTCTTCCCCGGCGCGCCGGCGAACATCAAGGCGGTGCTCGACGCCAACGGCAATCTCGTCACCGATGGGGTGGTGACGCCCGACGGCTTCGTCGTCAACACGTCGTTCACCGTCAACGCGCCGCACCCGTCCACGGCTGCCGCAACCACGCTCGTGCCGAATCAGACCATCCCGACGATCGGCGATCGCTTGGACGACGCGAACGTGTCGTGGGCCTGGTATTCCGGCGGCTGGAACGATGCGCTCGCCGGCCACCCGGACGCGCTATTCCAGTTTCATCATCAGCCGTTCGCCTTCTTCGCCAAGTGGGCCGACGGCACGCCCGCAAAGGCGCTGCGCCTGAAGGACGAGACGGACTTCATGGCCGCCGCCGCCGCCGGCACCCTGCCAGCCGTGTCGTTCGTGAAGCCGCTCGGCGCCAACAACGAGCACCCCGGGTACACGGATCTCATGAGCGGCGAGCTGCACACGATGCAGATCATCAACGCCGTGCGGAACGGCCCGAACTGGAAAGACGCCGCCATCATCATCACCTACGACGAGCACGGCGGCTTCTGGGATCATGTCGCGCCGCCGGTGATCGACAAATGGGGCCCGGGCGCGCGCGTTCCCACGCTCATCATCTCCCCATTCGCGCGCAAGGGCTTCGTCGATCACACGCAGTACGAGACCGTTTCGATCCTCGCGTTCATCGAGGCGCGCTGGAAGCTCGCTCCGCTCAATACCCGCGATGGCCACGCCGCGAACCTGACGAACGCGTTCGACTTCTCGCAGACGCCCTGAACACCCTCGATCGGTTGCTCGAACTACCCCGACGCCCGCTGGCCTAGAGACCAGCGGGCGCCTGCTCTGTGGGTTGCGAAGCCAAGGCTGACGCTTTCTAACCGAGCGATCGAGCCAGCACTTCGAGGCGCTCGGCTACCTGGGCGATGGGCAGATCGGTCGTGTCGATGACGGGAAGCGTCAGCGCGTCAGCCTGGCCGCGCAGATACGCGGCCCACGCCATCATCCGATTCCTGGCCAGCTCCGGTTGACCCCGCGGGCCGCACAATCGCTCGGTTCGTGCCGTCGCGAGTGCCTGCCACTGTTCACCGCCGCCGAAGTCGCGATCCATGACCTCAGCGCTCGGCACGCCAATCGAATCGAAGTAGAAGCAGCGAAGCCGCTCGATGGCGCACGCCTCGAGCGCTCGCACGGCCGCGGTCTTGCCGGCTCCGGAAGCTCCCGTGACGACGAGGATATGGTGGGTAGGCATGCCCCGCGGGAGCGGGTCGTCCAATCCGTAAAGCGCTTGGCTCTACTTCCCGAGCCGAAACTTCAAGCCGACCATCAGAAAGGCGTCGTGAACGTTCCACTTGTCGTCCGCGCCCTTGCTGACAAAATCGGTGAGCTCTCCGGCGAAGCCGACTGACCCGAACATGGCGTCGGCGCCAAGTCCGCCGTGCAGCCCGAAAGCCTTGGTGTTGCCGCCGGTGAACACGCTGGCGCTTTCGTCGTATCGATAGAACTTCTCCCCGGCGCCGGCGATCAGATACGGCTGGACGAAGATCCTTGGCAGCGGCCGCACCACCAAGTCCGCCGTCGTCGCGAACATCGATCCTTTGCCGAGCTCCTGGCTGCTCGCGTTCTTGATCGTCGTGCCGCTGGCATACGCCAGCGTGCCGCGGAGTGCGCCAAAGTCGATGTTCGCGCCTAGCGAGAGGGTCCCGTCGCGCGACCGCGCGAGGCTCTGCGCCCCGCTCGAAACCTGATGGATGTCGCTCGCCGCGATGTAGCCGCCGGCCATCGGCGTGATCGTCACCTGCGATTCGGCAATCGGCGCGCTCGCAACGACGAGCGTGGCGCCGGCAATGAAAGTGCGGACGTGCATGCTGCCTCCTGCGTGATGCGTGAGACAACCCAGCCCCGCCCCTAAACGAGTCAACTGGGGTCCGTACCCGACAGCCTGTGGATTGGTTCTCGGACGGATACGCAACACGCGAGATCGAGGCCCGCGCCGGTCGCCAGATGTGACATCGGTCACGACAATGCCGCCAAAAGGAGAACGGCCGGCGCATTGGCGCCGGCCGTTCGGTCGTCATGCCGCGCGTCACGGATTGTCGGGCTTCGGATCGCTGAGCGACGCGCTGCTGGATCGGTACGGCGCAAAACCCTTGCCCCAATCGACGCCGATGACTTCGATGTTGAACCGGTCGCCGTCGACGTGAACGACGACGTAATGGAACGGGTTCGCGCCCGGATCGCTCGACGGCCGCGCGAGATGCTCGAGCGACACCTTCGACGCCGCGTTCTCGGCGACGTACGCGCGCAGGTCCGGCTCACCCGTGTATGCGTAGAGCGGCGCGCCCCCGCCGCCCGACACAATCTCGTCGATGCGATGCGCGCCGCTCGCGTCGGCGTACCGCTCGACCCAGTGCTCGAAGAGATGCTCGTGCCCGGCGAGAAGGAGGCGCACGTGATATTGGTGGAACAGCGGCATCCACTTCGAGCGAATGGAGGCCGCCTGTCGCTCGAGCTTCGCGCCGCCGTGCGGGCCGGAGGAGAACGGCGGATGGTGAAAGAACACCGCAACGTTGGCATATCGCCGGCGGTCGAGGCCCGCGAGCTGCGCGCGCATCCATGCGAGCTGCGTCGTGTCGTCGGGGATGTCCGAGTCGACGGCGATGAAATAGGTGTTGCCGTAGCCGAACGCGTACGCCGGATATCCGTTCAGCCGGCGCGGCGATCCCTCAGCCGGAATGAGCTGCGCGTTGGCGGCGAAATAGTGCCGCAGTCCGCCCATTCTCCGAGCGTCGGTGAGGTCGACGGAGTTGCCGACGTCGTGGTTGCCAACGGCGAGGAAATACGACACGTCGCCCTCGCGCATGAGGCGATTGATGAGCGGTGCGTAGCTGACGTTGAGCTGGGCCGCGATGCTGCCGTCCTGAATCGCGTCGCCGCTCTGCACGACGAAGCGGATGGGATCGGGCGTCGCCGCGGCCTTCTTGATCGTCGACAACATTGACTCGACGACGAGCTGGTGTTCCGACTGCAGCTGAATTCCGTCGTGCCGTCCGCGCGTGTCGCCGTACATGATGAACGAGAAGCGCGTGACGCCCGCGGTGGCGGCCTCCGAAGGGAACGGCGTCCGGGGCGGCACGAGCGCGCCGACGGAGTCGGACTGCGTCGGGACCTGCGCGGTCAGCGCGCTGGCGAAGAACAGGAGTGACGCGAGCGACAGTGCGGCGCGGCGATCTCTCGTGGCGTGACTCATCGTGTCCATCCGTGCGCGGGAAGGAGGGAGGAAGGCGTCGCTTACTCTTGCGACCCACGCGGGTGCGGGCGTCACACGGCCGCAACACCAACGTAACAACGGGTCAGTCGAATGAAAGACGAACGGTCAGAAAGAGTCCCGCGATGCTGTGGTCAGGCGTCAGGTCGGCCGTGGCGCTGAGCCCGACTGCGAAAGCAGGGTCGGGCTGCACATAGCTGGCGATCTCGATCGGAATCGCCGGGTTGGTCTGTCGGGATCGAACGCCGAAGCCGGTGCGATCCGCCGTCAGGCTCGTGAGTAAGGCCGCGCCGGCAGCGATGGTCGCGCCCCCATACCGTGTGTTGGGCATCCATCCATACATGACCGCCACTTCGGCGGCGCGCTCGGGGATCGCGCACGTATCGAACAGACAGTACTCCTGAGCCTTCGTATAGCGGACGATCACCGCGTGCCTCTGCGGGAGGCCGAGGGACAGGTCCATCTTGTAGCCGGCCATCCCAGTCGATGACGAGGCGATCAGGCCGACGCCGGCACCGATCCCGACTCGTGGAGAAGCGGCGCTGTCCGTGCTAGGCACCTGGGCCCCGATCGGTGACGCAAATATCAATGCGGCGCCGAGGCCTGCGATCGGCGCCCCGCGAGTGATCACTCTCTGAAACTTCCCGTGTCGGCATTCCATGCGATCGAGGTCCTCGTGAATCGATGGCCAGTCACGTCGACGCAAGGATCGATGCCCGGCGAGTTGCGTGGCGTCATCGTTGCACCGGCTGGCTTCGAATCCAAACCGGAGGCACTCCATGTCGGAAGTCCTCGATCAGATCTCAGAGCTTCTTGAGAATCTCGAGCGCGAGCGACTTCTCGATGTCCTTCTCCTGCTCCATCTTGAATCCACCGACGCGCACCTGAAACGCCGAATTCCCCTTCTTCACGTTGAGTGCGGTGCCGAACCCACCGGTGGTGATGTAGATGGCGTCGTCGCCGACGCCGCTCAGGGGAGCCTTCTCGATGCTCTTGACTGGCGGCTTGCTCGTCTCGAAAGATTTCACCGTCATCAGGCGTGACCGCGAGCTTCTTGCCATCGATCTGCGGCCCACTCGGTGGCGCCCAGCCGCACATGCGCGGGCTCGATGGGACAACCGCCTTTCCCGCCTCGACGGTCGTTCCAGGCGCTGCGCTCACCTGAGCGGTCGTGAGCAGTGCGCACGCGTCGCCTCCTTGTCTGTTCGGCGGCGAATTCCATGCGGATAGAACGAGAGTGGTGACGGCAAGAGAGAGGGTCGACTTCGTAGCGGGCATGGCGCGCTCTCAGTAGGAACAGTGGCGCGAATGTCCCCAACGCTTCGACGCGGGGTCAAGCGGACTCGGCGACTGGACTCGTCAGCTGGAGGCCTGAGCCTCGCGGTATCGCCCGGGCGCGTATCGCGAAGCGAGCATCCCGGTCGCGAGCTCGGTGTCGATCGACTGCACGAGCACCCCTTCCGCGCCATACGGCAGATACGCCTGACAATTGCCCGCCGGGTCGATGAGCGCCGTTGCCGACTCCTGGAACGGTACCGCGTAGTTCACGCTCGCGAAGTAGATCCCGTTCTCGATGCTCCGGCACACCATCGCCTTCTCATAGTATGGCGCGTCGGCCGAGCCGAACTCGGTAAGACGCGGACCATCGGCGTGCGTGCCGGTGAGCTGCGGATGAAAGACGATCTTCGCGCCGCGCGTCGCCGCCCACCGCACCGTCTCCGGATAGCGCCATCCTTCGTGGCAGATGACGACGCCGAACCTGACGCCGTTCACCGCGAAGATGTGTCGCGTATCACCCGGGACATAGAATCGATCCTCGGTCGGATCGAGCTGATTCTTCGTTTGAATTCCCTGAAGCCGTCCCTCGGCGTCGATGACATACGCGGCGATTTGCCGGCCGCCCTCGACGATGTGCTCCATGCCAAGCACGATGGTTATTCCATACGTGCGGGCCCACTGCGTCACCGCGGCGAGCGCGCGATTCCGGGCGGCCGCGTCGTACGGCGGCACGTCGAAGTCCTGTCCGCGCAGTCCCGGCAGATATGCCTCGGGAAAGCAGACGATCAGCGCGCCTTGCGCCGCCGCGTCGGCCGTCAGCCGCCGAACCCTTTCCAGTCCGTCGTCCACCGACGACGCGACACGAGGCGAAGCCAGGGCAACGATCAACGCGCTCACGACAACCTTCCCTCTATGGCGCGGGCGACGGCCGGGCGACGATCGAGCTTACCTCGCCGGACGCGATGGCTTTGAGCCACGTGAGAAGATCCGCGTAGCGTTCCTTGGGGAACACACCGGATGTACCCGACAGGCGCATTTCGATTCGGAAAACGCGGCCGGTTTGCGAGTATTGCGAGCGAAATTCCCCAAAGTCGCTCTTTGCCACCGTGCCTTTCGGCAGCTCGACCTTCCATCCCTCGGGTAGCGTGAGCGCGAGCTCGGTGACGGACGAGGACAAGAATACCTTTGAGGCGTCGATGGGGTATCGTCGCTCGGCGGCATCGGCGAGGGCGCGCACCAAGTTCGAAGCGCCGACGGACGCCGCGAAGAACGCAGGCGGCACGGTGAGCACGGAGAGCGAGCCGGCGCTCCGAAAACCGTCGGCCCCGTGAAGGTTCAAACTGACCTTGGGCTCGGCGCGCGGGTCGCGGCCGTCGAAGACGATCAGCGTGTCGACTTTGCTACCGGGCAGGAAGCTTGAAAACGCCTTGCTCATTGCCGCGCGTCGCGCCGAGTCGAGCGGTTCGCTGAGTGCCGCGCGGAGGAACGCTGCGGCCGTGCCACGAAGCGTCAACTCCAGCCGGCCTCCGATGGTTCCGTCGCTGCCAACGGTTCCCTCGAATCGTGTGATCTGCTCGCCAGGCCCGTCCTTCGGAAACGTGATTTGCTCGCTCTTGCCACCCGGGAGCACGACGAGGCCAAACGCACCCTGATAACTGGGTGGGACGGTTCCCGCTGGGAATTCATTGGTCGTGAGGTCCAGGTACGTAAATCCACCGCCGTTCTTCGGGAGCGCTGCGATCGCGTGGTCAAATTGCCCGATCGACGGCATCGTGCTATCCGCGGCGCCGCTGCTGTTGAGCAGCACTGGGTACGCCGTGAGCCCGACGTGCTTTGCCGCGGCGATGAACAATGTTGCCTTGTCCTTACAGTCGCCAAAGCCCGAGACGACCGTCGAGTCGGGGTAGCGCGGTTGATATCCACCGAGACCGAGAGCGATCGAGACGTAGCGGATATCGCGCGCGATCCACGTGTGCAAGGCCTGCAACGTGTCGTCCGCCGAGTGTTGCCGCCGCGCGATCGAATCCACGATGGCAGCCGTCCGCGCGGACAGCGAGTAGCGATCGGTGGCAAGACCGCCGTACCACCGTGCGATATCCGCCCATTTGATCGGCGCCGCGACGTTGATGCCCATTCTCGGGATGCTGGAATCGGGCGCGAACATCTCGCCTTTCACTGGAGTCACGTTCTGCTTCGCCCAGACGTACGAGTGCCGTCCGCCGGCATTCTCTTCGATTCGCTTCACGTCGACGTGCCGCTCCTCCAGGCGCGGCGACATCGACGACGGCACGTTCAGCACGAAGCGCGAGCGCAGCGCCGGATACGGCATCGTCGTGTTCCATCCGCTCGTGAAATCCCCAGGCAGGAACGGATCGGTCGTCTCTTGCGTCCAGCTGATGTCGACGATCGTGCCGACGGTCACGCCCGAGAGCGAGTATCGAACAACCTTGGTGTCCGAGTAGATCGGATTCGCCATCGCCGCCGGCACGTCGGACGCCTGGGTGATGCTTGGCTTGTCGGAGACCAATTCGCCGGTCGGGCGAACGACCCGCATCCAGTTGACCGTGACCTTATCGTGGCCCGGGCGATAACTGAACCGACGCTCCGCCCACACCCCGACGCCTTGGGTCTTCAGTATTTGAACGATCTGGTGATAGCGCTGCGTGCCGCGACCGTCCGCGTCGAACCGAACGATGCCGTCGTCCAGCAGATAGACGAACGCATAGTCCTTGTAGGCCGCCGAATCGACCGCGAGGCGATAGATGGAATCGCTCTTCGCGGGCGTCAGCGCGGGATTCTGGGCCGGCAACCTCGTCACCGCCGTCGTGGCCAGCACGAGGGCAAGAAAAATTGACGCGTGGCGGCTGCCACGCTCTCGCGAAACGACGTTCAAGGTTGGTCCGGCGGCGAAGAGCAGGAGGGAAAGACGAGTGCCGGTCGTCTGCGCCCGGCTCCATGGCTCGTTTGAATGTGAGCGTCGAGCGCGACCGCGCAAGACACGATCTGTTTCCTTGACGCCACCGCCGTCGCGGTCGGATAGTTGGGGAACTCGAACCCCGGGCAGCTCGCCCGATACATGCCGTCCATCCTGAGGGGTGACCGGGCTTTCCGTGCCCTAGTTGCCGGCGCGTTGACGGCCGTCGCGATCGGCGCCGCCGGATCGCTCGGGGCCCAGTCGCCCGACTCGACGCGATTCCACTGCGACGGCAAGACGGTCACAGGCATCGACGTCGAATCGCAACCGCCCGCGATCGTCGGTCGCGATCCGTCCGCGATCCGGCGCTTCATGCAGCACGTGCTCTTCCAGTCCGGGACGACGCACGAGAGTCGGATCCGCGCCTTCCTGCTCGCTCGCATCGATCAACGCTGCTCGGACGACTGGCTCCCTGAGCTTGCGCGCGTCGTCCGCGCCGAACCCTACATCGCGTCGGCGACAGTGACCGCGGTGAGCGACGGCGCCGACGGCGTCCGACTCAAGGTCGAGACCGTGGACGAAGTACCGGTCATCATCGGCGGCGGCGTCACGAAGGGCGGGCTCTCGAACGTGAAGTACGGCAACTCGAACATCGGCGGCACCGGACTGCTCGCCGCCGGCCAGTGGCGCGACGGTCGCGCTTTCCGCGACGGCCTCTCCCTGTCGATGCGACAGTTCGGTCTGGGCGGCGGGCCCGTCGTGGCGGAGCTCGACGCCCGACGTGAGCCGATCGGCGGGAGCTTCTCGGCCGATGTCACGCGGCCGTTCCTCAGTGATCTTGAACACATCGCCTGGTACGTGGGTGGCGCGCACGAAGACGCCTACCGTCCGTTCGTCCGTCCGGCAGCGGCGAACCTCCTCGTGTCGGTCAGGCGCGACGTCTGGGCCACCGGCGCCGTCGCGCGCTTCTCTTGGCGGTCGGCAGGCTTCCTGATCGGCCCGGTCGTCACCTATGAGCACGCGCGTCCCGGCAACGAAGGATTCATCGCGTCGGACAGCGGAGGGCAGCTGCTCCTCGGCGACTCCACGACATTCAAGAATCGCTATACGCCATATCAAACGTTTCGCGGCGGACTCGCGGCCGGATTCCGCTGGATCGACTACATGCGCGTGAGCGGGTTCGACGCGCTGCTCGGCGAACAGGACGTGGCGCGCGGGATTCAACTGGCGGGGACGGTCGAGCGCGGTCTGGGGATCGCGGGGGCGACGGATCAAACCTCGCTCGTCTCGCTGAACCTGTACTCCGGCGTCGGCACGCCGAGGTCCTTCATCGGCGTCGCCATGCGCGGCGAGGAGCTGCCGGCTGGCGGCGGCGACTCCTGGAGCGCCGGTGTGTTGAGCGGGCGATCGGCGTGGTATTTCAAGCCGAGCGCCGGCGCGACGTTCGTCGTCAGCGCGGAGTTCTCGGGCGGCTGGCGGGAGCGCCTGCCGCTGCAGCTTTCGTTGGGCGATCCGGCGAGCGGAATTCGCGGCTACAACGGCGCCGCGATCGCCGGCGGTCGTCGCATGGTGGTGCGCCTCGAGGAGCGACAGAATCGTTTCGCGACCGGAAAGTACTCGCAGTGGGGCATTGCGTTCTTCACCGACATCGGAAAGACGTGGGCCGGCGACGTGCCGTTCGGTCAGACCACGGTGGCGCGTGCAAGCGTCGGCGTGAGCCTTCTCGCCGCGGTGCCGCAGACGTCGCGGCGAATGCTGCGGGCCGATCTTGCAGTGCCGGTCACGGGCAACGCGCCGAAGAAGCTCGTGTTCCGCGTCTACGCAGCGGACATGACGCGACTCTTTTGGCGCGATCCGAGCGACCTGGCGCCGGTGAGGGCGGGCGCGCCGACCACGGCGATATTCGGCTGGCCGTAATGGCGAACTGCTGACGTTTGGGGGCGGCGGCCGCGACTGACATCTCGGAACTTGGCGCGAGCCCGGCTGCGAGAAACAGCCGCGAGCAGTAGCAATGAGCCAACTACAGCCTGCGCCGTTCAGGGCTCACGGCTCTTGCTCATGGCTATTTCTC
>Ga0326726_10004060_pt1 | contig 13394 bp, 11 predicted proteins | sample MHFenrmetagenome_2_FD_207603 | JGI IMG/M metagenome (GOLD analysis project Ga0326726, IMG submission 207603) | Lab enriched peat soil microbial communities from Michigan Hollow, Ithaca, NY, United States - MHF15MN | ecosystem: Environmental > Terrestrial > Soil > Wetlands > Peat | place: USA... | reverse complement strand
CGCGGCTGAGATTTTCGTGGATGATGAGCGGCTCCGCGATCACGTCCTCCACTCGGAAACGCGGGTCGAGGGACCCGAAGGGATCCTGAAAAATGATCTGCATGTCGCGGCGAAGGCCGCGCAGCTCCGAACCGCTGGCTGCCAGCAAGTCTTTTCCGCAGAACTGAATCGCGCCGCTGGTCGGCTCGATCAGCCGCAAAATCAGCCGCCCCAGCGTGCTCTTGCCGGAACCCGATTCCCCGACCAGGCCGAGCGTCTCGCCCTCCTGAATATCGAGTGAGACATCGTCCACCGCCCGAACTTCACCCGTGCGCCGGCTGCCGAAAGCAGACTCGTTCAAATTGAATACCTTGCTCAGGTTGCGGACTTCGACGAGGGCCACGGATCAATCGTATTCCATATTCCGTAATACGGAATGAGCGATTACCCGGCCACCAGCGGCACGGCCGCCAGCGCCGCCAGCATTCCTGCCGTCCGGCTTGGGCTGAAATGCTCATACAGGAAAAATCGTGCCAGCAGCACGGTGACCGCAGGATAAAGAGAACTTAGAACAACCGCAGTGTCGAGGCGCCCGATCTGTGCCGCCCGCACGAACAACGCGCTCCCCGTGATGTCGAGGAAGCCGGTGAAAATGGCGATGCCCAATACGGGCGCAGGCAGCGGACGCACTTGCCGCGCGAGCAGGACGAAAATACTCGTGACCACCAATGACCCGCAGCGGGAGATCCAGGCAATCCAGAGGGCGGAACCGCTCCCTGCCCGGTTGACGCACAGATAAAAACCGGCAAAGCCGATGCCGGCCAGCACGGCCAGCCCTAAGCCCTCCGGCCGCCCCGCTCCATCTTCAGCGCGGGAAATGAGCCAGACACCGATGCCGGCGAGAACAAAACCAACGAGGTGGCGATATCCGGGGAAGCCCGCCACAAAGGCGGTCACGATGGTAGGAATGCCAGCGCCCAGCACGGCCGCCACGGGAGCGGTGAGCCCCATCTTGCCGCTGGCCAGAGCACGGTAGAACAACGCCAGCGAAATGCCGCCGATGGAACCGGCGGCGATCGCCCACAGCAGGCTGGCACGTGGAGGAAACGGAGCGTGCGTGGTGACGGCGACAATGTACATCAGGACTACACCGCTCAGATGCACGATAGTCGTGAACAGGAATGCGTTGGCGCGGCGCGCGCCTACTCCGCCGGAAAAATCGCTCGCGCCCCAGATGGCCATGGCCGCCAGACTGAAAGCAGCGGGAAGATATTGCGCGGGGATGAGCATGGGGACTTGAGATTAGCACGCTGGGAGCAAGAGACCTGAGCACGCCGCCGGAGACGCGGCCCGCCGCGTCTCTACACCGAACGAGCGGATCTGACTCTAGGCGTTGACCGTTTCCGGTTGAGCTTTCCCGGCAAGTAGTTGCCGCAACACGTACTGCAGAATGCCACCGTTGGAGTAGTAGAGCGCCTCCTGCGGCGTGTCGATGCGCACGGTGGCTTGGAAGTCGGACACTTTCCCGCCCTTCACGCGCACGACAATCTGGCGTCCTGCAGAAAATTTCTCGACCACGTCCCGAATACCGCGGATCTCAAACACTTCTTCGCCGGTCATTTTGAGCGATTCGGCGTTCTCTCCCGGAAGGAATTGCAGCGGCAGTATGCCCATCCCCACCAGGTTGGAGCGATGGATCCGCTCGTAACTCTCCGCGATCACGGCCCGCACCCCCAATAGGCGCGGACCTTTGGCGGCCCAGTCGCGCGATGATCCGGAGCCGTATTCCTTGCCGGCCAGGATCACGAGCGGCACCTTCTCGGCATGATATTTTTTGGAAGCTTCGAAGATGGTCATCTCGGCTCCATCGGGCAGATGGCGCGTGAATCCGCCTTCTGTCGCAACCATTTTGTTGCGTAAACGGGTGTTGGCAAACGTTCCACGCACCATGACCTCGTGATTGCCGCGGCGCGATCCATAGGAATTGAAATCAGCCGGCTGCACGCCGTGCGCAATCAGGTATTTGCCAGCGGGGCTGTCCTTCTTGATCGATCCGGCGGGGGAGATGTGGTCGGTCGTGACGCTGTCGCCCAGCACGGCCAGCACGCGCGCGCCCTTAATGTCTTCGACCGTCGAAGGCTTCAGCGCCATATCGTCAAAGTAGGGCGCCTGGCGGATGTAGGTGGAGTCCTTCTCCCAGGTGTAGGTTTCGCCCTTGGGCACCGGCAGCGAACGCCAGCGCTCGTCGCCGGCGTAAACTTCGGCATAACTCTTGCGGAACATGTCCGAGGAAATCGAGTTCGCCATCGCTTGCTCAACTTCCAGGTGCGATGGCCAGAGGTCCGCAAGATAAACAGGCTTGCCCTCCTTGTCCTTTCCGATCGGGTCTTTCCGAAGATCGACATCAATGCGTCCCGCCAACGCGAACGCGACCACCAGCGGTGGCGACATCAGGTAGTTGGCCCGAACTTCCGAGTTGATACGGCCTTCGAAGTTGCGGTTCCCCGAGAGCACCGAAGCGACGACGAGTTCCTTTTCGTCAATGGCTTGCGAAACTTCTGCGGGCAGCGGGCCCGAGTTTCCTATGCAAGTAGTGCAGCCGTAACCCACGAGATGAAACTTGAGTTTCTCCAGGTACGGCATCAAGCCGGCCTTGTCGAGGTAGTCGCGTACAACCTTCGATCCGGGCGCAAGCGAGGTTTTGACCCAGGGTGGAGTGGCCAGCCCCTTCTCGACTGCTTTCTTGGCCAGCAGGCCGGCGGCGATCAAAACGTATGGATTGGACGTGTTGGTGCAACTGGTAATGGCGGCGATTACGACGCTGCCGTGCTTGAGTGCCGACTTCACGTCCGACGGAACATGCTCCTCGGCCCTTGGATCTTCGACCCCCACGGCAGCTGGATTTCCACCCTCCAGTTCCCAGCTGTTGGGTGCAGCCGGGGTCGCGGCTGCGGCTTTGGCCTTGGGCTTGATGAGCGAAGGCAAAGCCTGGGCAAACGATTCGCCAGCCTTTGAAAGCACAACCCGATCCTGCGGACGCTTTGGCCCGGCAAGACTCGGCTCGACCGTCGCCAGGTCGAGGCTCAGCAGTTCAGAATATTCGGCTTCGGGAGTGCGGGCATCGTGGAACAATCCCTGCTCGCGAGCATAGGCTTCGACGAGTGCGATCTGCTCGTCGCTGCGTCCGGTGAGTGTCAGATAGCGCAGGCTCTCCTTGTCGATCGGGAAGATACCGCACGTGGCGCCGTATTCCGGCGACATGTTGGCAATGGTCGCGCGATCGGCGAGGGGCAGATCCTGCAGGCCCGGGCCAAAATATTCCACGAACTTGCCGACCACGCCGTGCTTGCGCAGCATTTCGGTAATCGTGAGCACCAGATCGGTGGCGGTGGCGCCTTCGCGCAAGCGACCTGTGAGTTTGACGCCTACGACCAGCGGAATCAGCATCGAGACCGGCTGGCCGAGCATGGCGGCCTCCGCTTCGATTCCGCCCACACCCCAGCCGAGCACGCCGAGTCCGTTGACCATGGTGGTATGGGAATCGGTGCCCACCAGCGTATCCGGATATGCCGTGCGCTTGCGACCCTCTTCATGGACAAAAATGACTCGCGCCAGGTACTCGAGATTCACCTGGTGCACGATGCCGGTATCGGGCGGCACGATCGCGAGATTGCGGAATCCGGTCTGTCCCCAGCGCAGGAAGGCGTAGCGCTCCTTGTTGCGCTGAAATTCGAGCAGCGCGTTCAGGTCGAAAGCGTTGGGAGTGCCGAATTCATCCACCTGTACGGAGTGGTCAATCACCAGCTCGGCGGGCTGCAGCGGGTTGATCAGTTTCGGGTCGCCACCCAGACGCTTCATGGCATCGCGCATGGCGGCCAGGTCCACGACCGCTGGCACGCCAGTAAAGTCCTGGAGCAGCACGCGGCTGGGCGTGAACGCAATTTCCTTTTCGGGCTTCGAGTTCTTATTCCAAGCCGCCAGCGCACGCACTTCGTCCTTCGTAACGTTGTGTCCGTCTTCCGTGCGGAGCAGGTTCTCGAGCAGGATACGCAAAGAAAACGGCAGGTGCTTGGTCGAGATGCCCTGCTGGTCGAGAGCGTCGATGCGGTAGAGTTGGTATTCCTTACTGCCGACCTTGAGAGTGGAGCGGGCGCCGAAGCTATTTAATGACATGAGTGCCTTCCTGCTCTATAGGATGCGAAACCGCGAATCGCGGCCTCAGAATACCGATGTGCTCAAGCGTGAATACTCTAGTTTATTCCTTGGAGCGGGATTGTGTAAGTCTGGAAGCCGAGAACTGGGCCTGCGTGCCAACAGGCCAGACCGAGCCAACTTTTCATTTCGCCCGAAGCAGCAGAACCGGCGCACTGATACTGTGCCGGACGCGCGTTGCCGTCGCGCCCAGAAAGACATCGGCAAGGAAGCGATGGCCGTGCGTGCTCATCGCCACCAGGTCGCAGCCTTTCTGTTCGACCCATTTGATGATTTGCTCGGCGGGTTCTCCATAGGCCAGTTCGGCCTGGGTGGGGATGCCCAGGGAGTGGAACTCGGCCCGAGTCTTTTCTAAGTAATTGGTGTCTTCGGTGATTTCCGGACTGACCGCGTCCGGGCCGTAGGTTCTGGCCGCCCATCCATCGGCCACGTGGAGCAGCACCACCCGGCTGTGCGCGAGCTTCGCCAGTTGCTTGATGTGCTCGATAATCGCCCGGTCCGTCGGCGTGCCGTCCAAGGTCACGAGAATGGTGTGGTACATAGTTGTTTTGCTTCCGTCCTCACCTATCCGCCGCCGATGACCTGCCAGGCCGCTTTGAACGAGTCCGGCAGACCATAGAGGTCCATGACGGTGATCAGAATAGCACTGGCCCAACCCGCCACCAGCAGGAACCAACCGTTCTTCCATCTGCCCATTCGCTGGCTGGAACTCGTGAAGTGCAGGAGTGGAAACATGGCAAATGGAAGTTGCAGCGCCAGCACCACCTGGCTGAGGGTCAGCAGGTCGGTAACGCTGCTGTCGCCCCGCAGGCCGATGATGAAGACTGCCGGCAGGATGGCGAGCGTACGGGTTATGAGCCGCCGCACCCACGGTTTGATTCGCCAATGCATGAAGCCTTCCATCACGACTTGCCCGGCCAGCGTTCCCGTGATGGTGCTGCTCTGTCCGCTGGCCAGCAACGCCACCGCGAACAGGGTGCTCGCAGCAGCCGTCCCCAAGAGCGGCGCCAGTGTCAAATAAGCGACGCGAATCCAATCGCTGTTGGCGCCGAACGTGACCACATGCCCGCCCGAAACGGTTACGCTTTCCTTCCCAAAGAAAACCATCGCCGCCAGCACCAGAATCGCTGCGTTGACGAAGAAGGCGATGGTCAATGCCGCGATTGAGTCAATGGTGTTGAAGCGGATCGCGCTCCGAATGGACGGTTCGTCCTTCTGCAGCTTGCGGCTCTGCACCAGGGCGGAGTGCAGATAGAGATTGTGTGGCATCACGGTCGCGCCGATGATGCCGATGGCAAGGTATAGCACCCCCGCTTGCCGGAAGTGCGGCGAAACCAGCGCGCGTCCCATCTCCAGAAAGCTGGGCTGGGTCTGCGGGAGAATGAAAATCTCGATGAAGTAGCACACGCCGATGGTCGTGATCAGCAGCAGGACGATGGCCTCGATGGTGCGCATCCCGAACCGTTGCAACGCCAGGAGCAGCAGCACGTCCAAGCCGGTGATGATGACCGCCCAAAGCAGGGGGATATGGAACAGCAAGTTGAGGGCGACCGCACTGCCGAGTACTTCCGCAAGGTCGCAGGCGCCGATCGCTACTTCGCTCATCAGCCAGTTGGGGTAACGAGTCCAACTGGGATACCAGTCGCGGCAGCATTGGGCAAGGTCCTTGCCGGTCACTACGCCCAGGCGGGCAGAAATCACCTGCATGAAGATTGCCATCAGGCTGGCGAGGCCCACCACCCACAAGAGCGCGTATTTGTAGTTCGCGCCGCCTTGCAGGTCAGTCCCCCAGTTACCCGGGTCCATGTAGCCGACGCTCACCAGAATGGCTGGCCCTACGAATGCCCGCCACTGTTCCCAAAATCCCGCCCGGTGGTGGGGGACCTCAACAGAACTGTGCACGCCTTCCAGCGACACGTGGCCGGAGCCGGCCGATGCCTTCGTGGACGTTGGTCCTTCTGCCTCTCTCATCTTTTGTGTTTCCGGGTGGGGAACAGCAAGTCAACCGGAGTATATAACATTATATTAACGATAGTTAATTATAAAGGACGGGAGGACACGGGAGAAACCCACACCTTGTCGGCCGCAGGGCGGCCGAGAACCATGGTGCGGGCGCCGGTCCGGATGGAGATGGTCTTGTCGTAGTTACGCTCGATCAAACTCAGCTTTGCCCCGGGCCGGATGCCCCGGGCCTCCAGAAACTCCAGCAAATGGCGGTCGCGTTCGTAAATCCCGCTGACCCGGTATGTCCGTCCGGGCTCGGCCTCGGCCAGGAGCGCCAACCCGCGACGCCGGCGGCTGGCAGGACTCTCTACCTCGCTCAGATTCCCATGCGGACACGCGCCTCCGCGTCCCAGGCGCGCCAGCAACTTGGCTTCGAAGTCAGGCGACACTGCGTGTTCCAGGCGCTCAGCCTCGTCGTGCACTTTCCACCATTCCATCCCGAACATTTCGGACAACATGCGCTCAATCAAGTGATGCCGGAGAGTGAGCTTGCGAGCGATGCGCCGTCCTGCAGCCGATAGAGTTACGTGGCCGTCGGTCTGTACCCGTACCAAGCCATCTTTCTTGAGGCGGCGCAGAGCCATCGTCACTGCCGGCGGCGACACTTTGAGCCAATGCGCCAGCGTTGCCGAAATGACCGACTCGCCCTCGCTCTCCGCCTCGTGGATCGCCTTGAGGTAGTCCTCTTTGGAAACTGTAATCACGCAGGTAGATTATACGTTGGCGTTAAGCATAGTTAACGGAAATTGCAGAAGTAAGAAGTCAGATGGAAGAAGTAAAAACCGTTCATTCCCCGGCGTCACACAAGAAGTTTACTTCTGCAATCTAACTTCTGACCTCTGCAATTTGGCCGTTTGACATCCGCGTTCTTCCGCCCCTACCCTTGATTGTCCCGAACTATGAAAGTTCTCGTTATCGGCAGCGGAGGGCGTGAGCACGCGCTGGTGTGGAAGCTCCGGTCATCGCCGCGAGTCTCGAAGATCTACTGCGCGCCCGGGAACGGCGGCATTGCCGAAGAAGCAGAGTGCGTCCCGGCCGACGTCAAGAGCCTGGACTCGTTGCTGGCGCTCGCACAGCAGATTCAGCCCGATCTCACCGTGGTCGGTCCCGAACTGCCTCTCATGCTCGGGGTGGTCGACGAGTTCACGCGTCGAGGCCTGCGCACGTTCGGTCCTACCAAAGCGGCCGCCCAGCTCGAAACCAGCAAGAGTTTCGCCAAGGAGTTCCTGCAACGCCATCACATCCCTACGGCTCACTACGCGATTTGCAATTCCATGGACGACGTCCGCTCGGCCCTGCACCACTTCCATCCGCCGGTTGTGGTCAAGGCTGATGGACTGGCCGCCGGCAAGGGCGTGGTGATCGCCAAGAGCAAGGAAGAAGCCTCCACCGTGGCTGGCGAGATGCTCAGCGGCAAAATGCTGGGAGAGGCTGGCGCGCGCGTGGTGCTGGAAGAGTTTCTGCAGGGGGACGAACTGTCGTTCCTGGTCGTGAGCGACGGAGAACGGGTCGCGCCGCTGGTAGCCGCGCAGGACCATAAGCGCGTCGGCGACGGCGATACCGGTCCCAACACGGGTGGCATGGGCGCCTACACCACTCCCGCGATCGTCGACGGCCAGATGCGCGATTGGCTCGTGACTCATATCGCGCGCCCGGTCGTGGCCGGGATGAAAGCCGAGGGCGCCGAATACAAAGGTGTACTCTACTGCGGACTGATGATGACCGCGCGCGGGCCGATCGTGCTCGAGTTCAACTGCCGTTTCGGCGATCCCGAAACGCAGCCCATCCTGATGCGGCTGGAAAGCGACCTGGTCGCGGCCATCGAGGCTTCGATTGACGGGCGTACCAGCGATGGCGACTTCAAATGGTCCTCCGATTCCGCGGTCTGCGTCGTGATGGCCTCTGGCGGATATCCTGGGTCATATGAGGCTGGGAAGAAAATCATAGGCCTGGAAGAGGCTGCAAAGATTGATGGCGTCAAGGTCTTCCACGCCGGGACGTCCAGGCGGGACGGGAGTTTTTATACTGCGGGCGGGCGCGTGCTGGGAGTGACGGCGCGATCCGCGGAACTCTCGCAGGCAGTGCGAGCCGCCTACCAGGCCATTTCTACAGTCGGATTTGACGGTGCTCACTACCGGAAGGACATCGCGGCACGCGCCGCGAAACGGTAAGCTTACCCCATCGAGGTGCGCGCAATGAAAAAACGTTTGTTCTTCCTCCCCCTGTTGGCCTCCGCTTTGGCGTTCGCTGCGTTCCTGCGCTCAGTCGGCTCCGAGAGTGTGCGGGCGGTGCAAGTGGTGTCCCTGATCGCCACCGGCATGGGGCTCGGCGTCGCGCTGGCGCACCTGAAGTTCATTTTGGACGCGAGAGCGCAAAAGTAGAAATCACCATCGGGAGACTATTCGCCACACATGAGCAAACCACTGGTGTCGATCGTTATGGGCAGCGACTCCGATCTGGAGATCATGCGCGAGGCCAGCAAGGCTCTGGAAGAATTTGGAATTGCGTACGAGATCGATGTGACCTCGGCGCATCGCTCTCCTGAGCGCACCGCGGAGTACGCGCGGAAGGCGGCCGGTCGGGGCATTCGCGTGATTATCGCGGGCGCGGGCGGGGCGGCGCACCTGGCCGGGGTGATCGCGGCGCACACGACTCTGCCCGTGATCGGTGTTCCGATTCCTTCCACCTCCCTGCAAGGCATGGATTCGCTGCTGGCGACCGTGCAGATGCCGGCTGGCATTCCCGTGGCCACCGTCGCCATCGGCCGGCCGGGTGCCACCAATGCCGGAATCCTGGCGGCGCAGATGATCGCGCTTGCTGACTCTTCCATCGCGAAAAAGCTGGCTGCTCACAAAGAGAAGCTGGCCCTCGGCGTCGAAGAGAAATCAAAGAAGCTCCAAGCCTCCCTAAAATCGTGAATGACGGAATCCGATTCTCAGAGCTGCTGGCCTACAACCAGCAGGAGACTGCGCGCTGGAAGGATTGGTTCCGAAGCCATCCCGAAGCGCTCGCCGCTCCTTGCGATATTGCGCGCGGCAAGACCGTGGCCGATCTTTTGTTTCACATCTTCCTGGTCGAGCTGAATTTCGCGCATTTTGTCCTGGCCTTGCCGAGACCAGACTTCAATTCCTTGCCGCGCGTGACGTTGGATGAATTGTTCGGGATCAGCGAGGATGCCGGCCGGAAGATTCGCCAGTTCCTCGATAGTTCGAAACCGGAGCAGTGGAGCGAACCGCTCCCGCTAGGCTCTCGGGATCTCAAGGCGACCCGGCGCAAGATGCTGGCCCAGGCGTTCCTGCACGGAGTACATCATCGCGGGCAGCTGGCCGCTCACTTACGGCAGCTGGGATTCAAGGATGAATGGGTGCACGACATCCTGCTGAGCACGGTGCTGGAGTAGGCCGAACGTCTGGTCAGAGATTCAGACCCTTCAGGTACTCCCGGAACTGCCGGCCCAGATCGTCCCGCTTGAGCGCGAACTCGACCGTGGCCTTGAGGAACCCGAGCTTGTCCCCGGTGTCATGGCGCCGCCCCTCATACACGTAGGCGTACATTTTTTCCCGCTTCAGCAGTCCGCGCAGCCCGTCGGTAAGCTGTAACTCGCCGCCTGCGCCGGGCGTAATGGCGGAGAGCGTCTCGAACACCGTGGGCGTCAGAATGTAGCGGCCGATCACAGCGAGGTTTGACGGAGCATCTTCGCGCTTCGGCTTTTCCACCAGGTCGAGAACTTCGAAGAGCTTTCCCCCGGAGCCCGCGACCTCCTTCGCCTTCAGCACGCCATACGAGGAAATGGCCGGTCCCTCGATAACCTGTGTCGCAATCACCGAACACTGTCTCTCATCGAACACGTTCATCAATTGCTTAAGGCAGGGAACTTTCGAATCGATGACATCATCTGCCAGCAGCGTCGCGAAGGGTTCGTTTCCGACCAGTTCGCGCGCCGTGAGCACGGCGTGGCCAAGACCCAGCGCCTCCTTCTGGCGCACGTACGCCAGGTGAATCATGTCGGAGATCTGCCGCACGATCTTGAGGAGATCGGTCTTGCCTTTCTCCTCGAGCATCTTTTCCAACTCGTAGCTGACGTCGAAATGATCTTCGATGGCACTCTTGCCGCGGCCCGTGATGATGATGATCTGGTCGCATCCCGCGGCCAGCGCCTCTTCCACGCCGTACTGGATGATGGGCTTGTCGACCAGCGGCAGCATCTCTTTGGGCTGCGCCTTGGTGGCGGGAAGAAAGCGGGTGCCCAATCCAGCGGCCGGGAAGATCGCTTTGCGGACTTTCATGGTCATTAGGCAGCCATTTTCACGCCAACGATGCGTTCGATCTGTTGCAGATGGTTTACGTCATGGCCGGCGATCATGCGCACGATGTGCTCAACCGATTCCTGGCCGCGTTCCGAATGCATACCGTAGTGCTTCCATTGCTCCGGCGCGAGCGACTTGTAGAGCGCGAGATTGGCTTCGCGCGCGGCGCGGAGTTGCGAGAGGCTGGCATGCGGGTTGCGCTTCGCATAGTGCCCCGCCTCGACCCACGCATCCTGATCGAACGCCTGAATGGGAATGCCCGGAGCGCCGAGAATCGAACGCACCCTCCAACCGACGACGATCTCCACATCGGCCAGATGCGCCAGAATTTCGGCGACCGACCACTTGCCGGGCTCGGGACGTTTACGCAACCTGGCCGCCGAGGTTCGTGCTACCAGGCGCTCGAGTTTCCTGGGGGTGGCGGCCTGTACCTTGAGAGGTTCCTGGGTCGCGACGTTACCCAACATCCGCGCAGTGTATTGTTGCGGCGTCTCGTTCATGTGCGTCATCCTCTCCCAGACAAATATTCTAATCGATGCTTCAGTGACCTCCGCGAAGCGAAAATATCTTAATCCTGGGTCGCCGGAGTCGGAGCTTCCTGGGCCGCCAATTCCTCCAGCAGATCGCGCAGGGTTTGCAAAATCCCTTCCGCGCTGTTCACTTTGATGGAAAACTTCAGCGTCCCGTCCGGCGTGAACTGCGACCCGCGCTGCGACGCCACAAAGCGCGCCAGCTTGCCGGGATCGATCAACGCATTTTGCCGGAACTTGATGTTCACTAGGTCGCGCTTGCGCTCGATCACGGTCGCCCCCACCTGCATGGCCGACAACTTGAGCGTCGCGTACTCCAGCAGATTCCTCACCGCTGCGGGAGGCTTGCCGTAGCGGTCAGTCAGTTCCATCCGCACATCTCGCAACTGCGATTCCGTCTCTACCCCGGCCACCCGCTTGTACATTCGCAGACGTTGGTTCTCCTCTGGGATGTAATCGGAAGGAATGCGGATGTTGAGCCCGAGGTTGAGCTGGATTCCAGCCTCCTCCGGTCCAGCTTCACCTTTCATTTCGCGGACGGCGCGTTCCAGCATCTGGGTGTAGAGTTCAAATCCGACCGCTTCGATGTGCCCGCTCTGTTCGCCGCCGAGCAGGTTGCCTGCGCCGCGCAATTCCAGATCAAGGGCCGCGATCTTAAAGCCCGCCCCCAGGTCGGAAAACTCTTTCAACGCAGCCAACCGCCGGCGCGCAACCGAGGTCAACTCGATCTCGGCAGGCAGAAGCAGATACGCGTAGGCCCGGCGATTCGAACGCCCAACGCGTCCGCGCAGCTGATACAGTTCCGACAGCCCAAAGCGGTCGGCTCGGTTGATCAGGATGGTGTTGCACAGCGGGATGTCGAGCCCGTTCTCGATGATGGTGGTCGAAACCAGAATGTCGGCCTCGTGATGCATGAATTTCAGCATCACTTTCTCCAGCTCTCCCTCGCCCATCTGTCCGTGTCCGACGGCGATCCGCGCGCGCGGAACCAGTTCCTGAATCTTGGCCGCGATCTCCCAGATCGTCTCCACGCGATTGTGAACGAAATAGACCTGCCCGCCGCGGTCGAGTTCCTGTTCAATCGCCGACTGGATCAGCTTGTAGTCCCAGTTTGCGACCACGGTCTGGATGGCCAGGCGGTCCTTGGGGGGCGTCTCAATCACGCTCATATCGCGCAGACCGACTAGCGACATGTGCAGCGTGCGCGGAATGGGCGTCGCCGACATGGTGAGCACGTCCACCTGCGTGCGAATCTGCTTGATACGCTCTTTGTGACGCACCCCGAAACGCTGCTCTTCATCGACGACCAGCAGCCCAAGATCGGCGAACTTCACATCTTTCGAGAGCAGCCGGTGCGTGCCGATCAGGATGTCCACCTTCCCGGCTTCCACGCGCCCCAGCACTTCTTTGATCTGTTTTGCCGAGCGGAAGCGGCTGATCATCTCGACCGTCACCGGAAACGCCGCAAATCGCTGCTTGAAGGTCTCGTAATGCTGGAAAGCGAGCACCGTGGTGGGCGCCAGCACGGCGACCTGCTTGTTATCGCTGATCGCCTTGAACGCGGCGCGCATCGCCACTTCCGTCTTGCCGTAGCCGACGTCGCCACACAGCAGCCGGTCCATCGGAAGCTGCGACTCCATGTCGCGCTTCACGTCAATGATGGCCTCGGCCTGGTCTTCGGTCTCGCTGTATTCAAACGCGTCTTCGAACTCTTTCATCCACTCGGTGTCGGCGGGAAACGCATGGCCCTGCGCTGCCTGACGCTGCGCATAGAGTTTGAGGAGTTCGTCCGTCATGTCCTTCATCGCCTTGCGCACCCGCGCCTTGGTCTTGGCCCAGGCCGCTGTGCCGAGATGATTCAGGACCGGCTTCGCGCCTTCGGAAGAACGATATTTCTGGACGAGATCCAGCCGGGTGAGGGGAACATAGAGTCGCGCCGCCTCTGCGTATTCGAGCAGCATGAATTCGGCGGTGCCGTCGCCCTGGTTGATCTCTTTCAACCCCTGGTATTGCCCGATCCCATGCTCGACATGCACCACGTAATCCCCGACCTGGAGATCGCGAAAGTCAGAAAGAAATGCCGAGACTTTCGACTTCTGCCGCTGTGGCCGCGACGCAACCAGGTCCGACTCGTCAAACAGATCGCGCGAGCCGAACACCGCCAGATGCGCTTCGGGCAAAACGAAGCCTTCGGGCAGATAAGCCTTTAACAAAGTCGTGGTGAGCACTTCGCCGGCAAAGTAGGAAGTCTCGTCCGCGTAGCTCTCCCCGCCGCGCGTGCGGCTGCCCAGGCGGTAGGAAGCGTTGTATTCGGTGAAAATGCCGGCCAGGCGCTCGACCTCGCCCGTGTTGGGCGCAGCAA
>Ga0326726_10004059_pt1 | contig 13397 bp, 12 predicted proteins | sample MHFenrmetagenome_2_FD_207603 | JGI IMG/M metagenome (GOLD analysis project Ga0326726, IMG submission 207603) | Lab enriched peat soil microbial communities from Michigan Hollow, Ithaca, NY, United States - MHF15MN | ecosystem: Environmental > Terrestrial > Soil > Wetlands > Peat | place: USA... | reverse complement strand
CCAGGTGCGTCCGCTGGAAATCGCGCAGCAGATGGGCTACATCACGGTTGGCGACAAGATTGACCCGCACGACTGGCAGGACCCGCCGGCCACGCAGATCGCCGCCAACGTCATGGCGCACCTGCCGCCGTGCGAGCCCGACGACATGCGCTGCGGCAACATCGTGTTGTTGCACGACGGCGGCGGCAACCGCACCCAGACCCTGCGCGCGCTGCCGCTGATTATCGATGGTCTGCGCCAGCGCGGCTATGAGATCGTGCCCGTGGCGCAATTGCTCGGCAAGACCTACACCGAGGTCATGGTGCCGCTTGCGCCCGAGGAGCGTTGGTCAGCGCGCATCGACAGCTTCGGCTTCTGGATTGCCGGGCTGATCGGGTCGCTCATTGTCCTTGTCTTTTTCCTCGGCGACGTGCTCATGTCGGCGCGGCTGTTCGTGGTGGGCGCGCTGGCCACCTTTGACCGCTTCCGCCACCGCATCAAGCACCGTGAACCGGCGCAGATCGCGGCCGCTGACGCGTTCAAGCCCGCCGTGGCCGTGCTCATCCCGGCATTCAATGAAGAAAAAGTGATTGAGCGCACGGTACGCGCCGCGCTCGATTCCGATTATCCCCGGCTGCGCGTGATCGTGGTGGACGACGGTTCCGCCGACCGCACGCTGGAGGTGACGCAGCGGGCATTCGCCGCCGAAATTCGCGACGGCCGCGTCACCCTGCTCACCAAGGCGAATTCGGGCAAGGCCGAGGCGCTCAATTACGGCCTGGAATACGTGCGCGAAGAACTGTTCGTCGGCATTGATGCCGACACGGTCATCGCCCGCGACGCCATCTCGCGCCTGGTGCCGCATTTCCTGGATTCACGCGTCGGCGCCATCGCCGGCAACGCCAAGGTCGGCAACCGGGTCAACCTGTGGACGCGCTGGCAGGCGCTGGAGTACATCACCAGCCAGAATTTCGAGCGCCGCGCGCTCAACGTGCTGGGCGCGGTAAGCGTGGTGCCGGGTGCGATCGGCGCCTGGCGAACGTCGGCCGTGCGCGAGGCCGGCGGCTTCCACCTGGACACTGTCGCCGAAGACGCCGACCTCACCATGGCGCTACTGCGCCGCGGATATCGCGTCGAGTACGAAGACCGCGCGCTCGCCTACACCGAGGCGCCGATGAACGCTCGCGGCCTGATGCGGCAGCGCTTCCGCTGGTCCTTCGGTATCCTGCAATCGGTGTACAAGCACCGCGCTGCCTTCGGGCGCAAGGGCGTGCTGGGCTGGGTGGCGCTGCCCAACATCATTATTTTCCAGATCCTGCTGCCGCTGGTTTCGCCTTTCATCGACATCATGTTCGCTGTCGGCGCGCTCAGCTACGGCATCAACCGCTACTTCCATCCCGACACCGCCGATCCCGCCAGCTTCGAAAAGCTGGTCGCATTCTTCGTCGCCTTCATGGTGATCGACTTCATCGCCTCGGCGATGGCCTTCGCACTGGAGCGCCGCACCGCCGACAATCGCGAGGATGTCAGTTTGCTGCTGCACGTCTGGTTGCAGCGCTTCGCCTATCGGCAGTTGTTCTCGCTGGTGCTTATCAGGACGCTGAAGCGCGCCATGACCGGACGGGCCTTCAACTGGGACAAACTGGAGCGCACCGCCGCCATGCCGTACGCTGGCGTGAGCAGGTGATCCGGTGGCTGACAGACTGGTAGCTGGCACTTGGCGACTGGCAGACTCCGCCCAGCTACCAGCTGCCAACTACCAGCTACCGTGTTTCCACCATTTTTTTGGGCGCACGGGTATCATAGGTCACAGCAATCCTGGCGCGTCACCAAGGAGGCGACATGGGCTTCATCGTTGTTGTCGGGTTACTGGTCGTCCTTATCGTCATCGTCATCGGCCTGTACAACAGCATTGTGCAGCTCAAAATCCGCGCCGACTCGGCGTGGTCCGACATTGATGTCCAACTGAAGCGCCGCCACGACCTCATTCCCAACCTGGTGGAGACCGTGAAAGGCTACGCGGCGCACGAAAAGGGCACGTTTGAGAATGTCGCCAAGTGGCGCTCGGCGGCCATGTCGGCCACCGCTCCGGCGGAGCGCGCGCAGGCCGAGGGCCAGCTCACCATGGCGCTGAAGTCGCTGTTCGCGGTGGCCGAGGCCTACCCGCAACTGCGCGCCAATGAGAATTTCATGTCGCTGCAGAACTCGCTGTCGCAGATCGAGGGCGACGTGCAGAACTCGCGCCGTTATTACAACGCCGTGGTGCGCGACTACAACACGCGCATTCAGACGTTTCCGGCCAACATGTTCGCCGGCGCCTTCGGATTCCAGCCGCGCCAGTTCTTCGAACTGGAAACGCCGGCCGATCGCGAAGTCCCCAGCGTCAAGTTCTGAGCGTCGCGATGCGTCACGGACAGGAGCAACACAAACAGGGGTGTCATTCTGAGCGAGGGCGCACGCCCGAGTCGAAGGACCCCTACTCAGCCCGCACTACCCGCGCCCGCCCCCTTTCTCACGCAACTCCCCGCAATCTTCAATCTGCACTCTGCAATCTTCAATCGCGGTTGCCGCGTCCCAGTCGAAGGGCCAGCTTTTTCCTAATCCTCACGCTGCTCCTGCTAGCGTTCGCGATGCCCGCTCTCGCCCGCACCTGGCGCATCGCCGATTTTCACTCCACCGTCGCCATTGACGATCACGGTGGCACCAGCGTCAGCGAGCGCATCACGCTGGTTTTCGTCGGTCAATGGAACGGCATTTACCGCAGCATTCCGGTGGAGTATCCGGGCCCGGGCGGCGCCAACTATTCGCTCTTCCTCAAGGTGGACAGCGTCACCGACGAAAACGAGCGCCCGCTGAAGTACGAAGTCAAACGCGACGGCCCTTACAAGAAACTCAAGATCTACGTTCCCGGTGCGGCAGACACCACCAGGACGGTCCTCATCAGCTACAGCGCGCCCAATGCCGTCCGCTTCTTCGACGATCACGACGAGTTCTACTGGAACGTGACCGGCAACGACTGGCCGGTGCCGATCGATCACGCCTCCGCCCTGGTCTCGCTGCCCGAGGCCGCTGCCGGCAGCTTGCGGGCGCAGGCCTTCACCGGCTTCTACGGCTCGCGCAGCCAGGAAGCCAGCGCCGAGGTGAAGGGCTCGCGCGTGGAATTCGAGACCACCAACCCGCTGCCCATCCGCGGCGGCCTGACGGTGGACGTTTACATTCCCAAGGGCATCCTGCATCCGCCCGGGCTGCTGACGCGCGTGGGATGGTTCCTGCGCAGCAACATCGTGATCCTGCTCCCGCTGTGGACGCTGCTGGTGATGTTCACGCTCTGGTACTACAAGGGCCGCGATCCCGATCCTGGCCGCTCGGTCGCCCCCATGTACGGGCCGCCGAGGGATCTGACGCCCGCCGAGGCGGGCACGCTGCTGGACGACAGCCTCGATCCGCGCGACATCACCTCCACCATCGTTGACCTGGCGGTGCGCGGTTACGTCAAGATCGAGCAGGTTGAAACCCCAGGCCTGCTCTTTCACGGCAAGGACTACGTCTTCCACCTGCTGAAACCCAGCTCACAGTGGGGAGAGCTGGCGCCCTTTGAGCGCGTCATGCTGGAAAACATTTTCTGGGGCGGGGAGAAGACCAATCTCTCCAGCCTGCGCAACCGCTTCTACACCGCCATTCCGGTCATCCAGCAGGACATCTTCGCGGCGCTCAAACGCAAGGGAATGTACTGGCTGGATCCGCAGTCGGCGGCGGGCTATTCGGTGCTGGGGGCGATCGTGAGCGCGGCGCCGTTCGTCATCGGCCAGGTCACCGGCGTGATGTCGCTGTTCGAGTCGCCGTTGCTGGCGGTGATCTCGATCGTGATTTCGCTCGTTATCGTAGTGCTCTTCGCGCGCGTCATGACCTGCAAAACCGTGCTCGGCGCGCGCACCCGGGTGGAGGTGCTCGGCTTCCAGGAATTCATGGACCGGGTGGACAGCGACCGCATTGCGCGCATGCCGCCCGACACCTTCGAAAAATTCCTGCCTTACGCCATGGCGCTGGGCGTGGAGCACCACTGGGCACAGGCCTTCGCCGGCATCGTGCGCCAGCCGCCGAGCTGGTACGTCGGGCCCACCGGCGACGGCATGTTTAACCCCGTGTTCTTCACTGGCAGCATGCACTCCATGGCGCAGACGGCGCACCAGGCGTTTGTCGCCGCGCCCCGCGCCAGCTCCAGCGGCTCCGGATGGAGCGGAGGCGGCGGGGGCGGAGGTTTTTCCGGGGGCGGCTTCGGCGGCGGTGGCGGAGGAGCGTTCTAACAATTCCGCACGCGTCTGCTTCACCGCGAACTCTGCGCTGTATCCATTAGGCTGAAAATGCGGGTAAAACCCATAAAATGTGACGCCGATCTGGACGAAACTCTGCGGGAGATCGAGCAGTTGTTGGGGGGCTGCCCCGGGGACTCCTGACGGGGACAGGCTGGACGTGCTCGTGTCGCTAGCGGAAACCTACGAGCGCGAGCACTCTCCCATCGACAAGCCGGACCGGCAGGTCTAAGCGGCCTGATCTAGCTTGGCGCTCCGCAAGCTAGCCACATTCCTGTCCTACCCTCCCGCCCAGAGCGCTCCCGTAGCCAGCAGCCTGAAGCCTGCCCAACGCCTCGCCGCAATTCGTCATCCAACCTTAAGCCATCCGTACGCCTCTGGTGAAGGTGAGGGGGACTCAATGTCTATGTCTGATCCGGTGTACCCCAACAACGAGACGCGTTTCCCGGCTTATCCTGAGCCGGGCCGAAGTCCTGGCGAGCCGAGGTATCACCCCAACCTGGCGCCGGTGGCGCGCGCCGAAAGCCGCTCCAACCTCGCCCTGAACAACGCCGCCGAGAATATCGGTAGCGCCGTCGGCAGCGCCGTCGACAACGCACGCACCCGCCTGCAGGAGATGAAGCAGCGATTCGTTGTTATCCGCGGCCGCACCCAGCAGGACCTCTCCGCCAAGGCGAGCGTAATGGCCGAGGACCTGAAGCTTCAGGCACAGCGCACCGTCACCGACGCCCGCACCCGCGCCGAACGCCTCGCCCGCCAGAATCCCTTCGCGCTTATTTCGACGGCGGCGGCGGCCGGATTGGTGCTGGGCTTCGTGTTGTGGATTAGGAGGGATCATGCCGATTAACGAAGTGAACGGGCGTACCCTGGCCGGGGTCGTGGCCGAGATCAAGGACGAGTTCAAGGAATTCATCAGCACCCGGGTGGCGATGCTGATCGCGGAGCTGAAGGAAAAAGCCTCGGCGTGGAAGATGGCGTTGCCCACCATCGTCATCGGGCTGGTGCTGCTGGGCACGAGCTGGCTGCTGCTGACCGGCGCCATCGTTGCGGCCATCTATATTGCCTTTGCCGGCAATCCCTTCGCCCTCGCCATCGCATTCGCCATCCTGTTCGTGGTCTACGCCGCCTTTGGCGGCATGGCGGTGGCCTTTGCCCTCCACGACCTGCGCCAGCACGGCATTGTTCCCCAGCGCACCTTGCGCGTGCTCAAGGACGACCAGGTGTGGCTCGCCAACGAAGCCAAGGTGCAACTATGAGCACCATGAATATGGACGCCAACCTACCGGCCGATATCCTGGAGATGCGCGCCGCCGAGCAGCGCCGGCGCATCCACGAATCCGTGCTCGAATTGCGCGAGCAGCTCGAGGAGAAGCTCGACGTCAGGAAAAAGGCCACCGAATACGTCTGGCCGGCTTCCGGGGCAGCCGCCCTCCTGGGGCTGCTGTTCGGCTATGGCATTGCTTCCATGTTCAGCGCACCCCGGCGCTGATGCCAGGTGTTTGCTCCGAGGGTCTTCCTCCGAGAACCAAGGCGGGAACGGCCGCAAGGCGGTTTCCGCCTTGATTCTTTTGGTTGCGCGCGCGCTGTGATATAACCCCACCAGCGATTCAGATTTCCACTTTTTGGGAACGACGAGGATAGCTCCTTGCCCGATGCGCGCACTGGCCGACGTTTTCCTCTGGCGTTGCCGGTTAAGATCAAGGACGGCAAACAACGCGCGAAAGCCGCCACCACCGGTGACCTGAGCGCAGCCGGCGTATTTATCACCACCAACCTGCCGTTCCGCAAAGGGACGAAGCTGAGCTTCCAGATCACGCTGCCCGCCCCGGTGATCGGTTCACCGAACAACGTGGAAGTGAACTGTGCCGGACGCGTAGTGCGCGTGGACGCCACCAAACGCGGCAAACGCCGCGGCGTGGCTTGCATCATCGATTGTTACGAGTTTGTACCCAAACGGAAGAAGCGGGAGGCCCGCTGATGCTCAAGATGGTCCTCGCCGACAAGCAGGCGATTTTCCGCGCCGGAATCGCCAAGGTGCTCGGTGTGGAGGATGAGATACGAATCGTGGCGCAGGTGCAGTCGCCGGAACAGCTCACCATGGCTCTGGAAAAGTTCCGGCCTAACATCATGGCTTTCGCCGCCAATCTTGCCCCCAACCTGCACGATCTGGTGAAGGCCGCCACGCAGACCAAGACGCGGCTCATCGTGCTCGCCGAGACCGGCGAAAACGGCTATGCCTATACCAACGCCGGCTGTCACGGCGTGGTCTACCGCAACGTGACCGGCACGTCGCTGCTGGAATGCGTGCGCAAGGTGGCGCGCGGCGAAACCTGGATCCAGATGCAGACCATGGCGCCGGAAGAGGCGGAGAACGACATGGTGGGCACGCGTGTCCGCGACCGCCTCACGCCCAAGGAACTGCGCATCGTGGCGCTCATCGTCCAGGGCTACAAGAACAAGGACATCGCCACTGAACTGGGCACCACCGAGCAGGTGATCAAGAATTACCTGCGCAACATTTACGACAAGATCGGCGTCTCCGACCGGCTGGAACTGGCGCTGTTTACCATCCATCACCGCATCCTGGCGGAGGCCGCGGCAGCGACCGGACGATAGCGCGAGAGTCGCGCTCGTTTTCATTCGCGCTCTAGCGGCTCACTTCGGCGAAAACGAAGTCGCCGAACTTGAGGAAGTGGAACCCAGCAACATCAGCGGGAAGCGGCACGCTCGCTGGTTTTTAGCAGTTCGTTGACAATAGTGACCAGCTCTTCCGGATTGACCGGCTTTTCCAGGTAGAGATCCGCCAGCGGCTCGGCGGCCTGAAAAGCCTCGGCGACGTAGCCGGAGACCACGACCACGGGCGTGCTGGAGTGCGTCTTGGCGGCCTGGACGACGGCGCGGCCGTTGGCGTCGCCTAACCGCCAGTCGGTAACCACCGCGTCGTAACTGCTGCTTTCGAGTTTTTCGATGGCGTCATGGGCGGAAGTGGAGGCGGTCACAACATGGCCCGCGGCTTCCAGGATCGCGCATTTCAAAGTGACAATGTGCGGCTCGTCGTCCACGCACAAAATTCGCGCCATAGAAGGGAACCTCGTCCGGTTCACCCACCCACCGGTACAGCCTGGCGGTATTCTTAGGCACCGCTCACCGGCTTGTCAAATGCGGTGCCAACTTAACCCGGCGCGTTAGCCATGCAGTAACGGTCGCGGCATGGCCAAGCGCCGCCTTCTACGTGATTTTTTCCCCAATCGACTTGGCCTGCGTAAACAGATAGAGGTAATCCGGACCCCCGGCCTTGGAATCGGTGCCCGACATGTTGAAGCCACCGAAGGGATGCGCACCCACCATGGCGCCGGTGCACTTGCGGTTGATGTAGAGGTTGCCAACGTGGAACTCGCGCATGGCGCGCTCGATCTTCGGCTGCGAGCTGGTATAGACAGCGCCGGTGAGGCCGAATTCAGTGTCGTTGGCAATTTCCAGCGCCTGCTCGAAATCGCGCGCCTTGATCACCGCCAGCACCGGCCCGAAAATCTCCTCCTGCTCCAGCTTGGATTTGGGCCGGATATCGGCGATGACCGTCGGCTGGATGAAGTAGCCTTCGCCGGCCTTGGTGTCGCGGCGTCCGCCGGTGATGATGTAGCCGTCGCGTCGCCCGTGATCGATGTAGTCGAGGATGGACTTCATGGAGCCCTCGTTGATCACCGCGCCCATGCCCGGGTTCTGTGTCGGGTCGCCGACGGTGATCTTTTCCACCCGCGCTTTCAGCTTGTCGAGGAAGCTGCCGTAGATCTTCTCGTCGAGGATCAGCCGCGAGCAGGCCGAGCATTTCTGTCCCTGGAAGCCGAAGGCGGAGACGGCGACGCCTTCGACGGCGGCGTCAAGGTTGGCGTCGGCGTCCACGATGATGGCGTCCTTGCCGCCCATCTCGAGGATGGTGCGCTTGATCCAGATCTGGCCGGGAGCGGTCTGTGCGGCCACGTGATTGATGCGCAACCCGACTTCGCGCGAGCCGGTGAAGGCGACGTAGCGCGTCTTGGGATGCGCCACCAGGGCGTCGCCAAAGCTGGCGCCGGCGCCGGGGCAGAAGTTGACCACGCCTTCGGGCATGCCGGCTTCCAGCAGGGCTTCCACGAACTTCTGCGCGATGGCCGGAGAATCGCTCGACGGCTTCAGGATGACGGTGTTGCCGGCCACGATGGAAGCGCTGGTCATGCCGCCCATGATGGCGCCGGGGAAGTTCCACGGCGGAATCACGATGCCCACGCCCAGCGGGATGTACCAGAGATAGTCGCGCTCGCCGGGCAGTTGCACCGGCGGCTCGGCCTTGGCCAGTCGCAGCGCCTCTCGGCCGTAGAACTCGAGGAAGTCAATCAGCTCGGCCATGTCGGCATCGGCCTCGGCGTAGTTCTTGCTGACCTCGAAGATCATCCAGGCGGAGAACTCGTGCTTGCGCCGGCGAATGATCGAGGCAGTGCGGAAAAGCAGGTTGGCGCGCTCCTCGACCGGCGTGCGGCTCCAGGAGGCAAAGGCCTTGAGCGCAGCCTTCATGGCGGGCTCGACTTCTTCCTTGCCGGCCTTTTGGAAGAGCCCGACGAGCTCGTGCGGATTTGCCGGATTGATGGAGCGGATCTTGTCTTTGGTGGTGACGGTTTTGCTGCCGATGAGCAGCGGATATTCGCGGCCAAGCAGGGCGCGGACTTTCTCGATGGCGGCACGCATGGCCTGCACGTTTTCCGGCTTGCTGAAGTCGGTGGCGGGTTCGTTGCGGAAAGGGCCGACAGCTATCGCTTCGGACGCCTGTGCGGTGACCATAAAAGTAGTCCTCTTGTGGAGTCCCAGCGAGAGCGGGACCGACTCCAAAACCAACCATTCTAACAGCTAGCGCGAAGCCACATCTGCCAAAGGCGGGCAGATGTGGGGCACCACGGCACCATGGGTACGGCGGGCTAGGGTTTGGGAGGCGGTGGTGGGGTGAACTGCGAGATGTCGGTAAAACCGAAGGTTGCCTCAACTTGGCTGACAGTCTGTTCCGCATCCTCGAATCCGTCCTTGCCGAACATCTTGTGCTCGATGGCTTCGAACTGTTCGGAAAGTTCATCGAGTTGCTGGTTGGAGAAGTTGGTTTTCCAGGCCGGGAAGACGATGGTGTCCTCACGGGCGGCATGGTTCTGGTACATGCGAACAAAGCCCTCGAGCGTGCGAGCCAGGGGTTCACCATGATGGACACTGATCTTGGGCGCCTGGGTGACCGCCAATATATAGTCGGTAATTTCTCGTCCGCGCTGATGCTGGGCGATGAGCACCTCCGGATACCTGGCGGCTGCGCCTTGCATTTTGCGGATGATGGGAAAGATGTGCTGCTCCTCGAGCATGCGCTCGTGGTAGTCCTCGCCAAACGTACGGAATAGCTGGGCAGTTTTGTGGAGGGCGGCAGCATCCACCGACCCGGGAGATTTTCGCAGCTTATCGGTAAGCTGGGCATAGATAAGCAGCGCGCGCCGGATGACGCCGTGCTCGCGCATCAGGTCTTCGGTGGCCGTAACCTCGGGCTCCTGGTTCTTCTCGCCTTGATTTTGCGCCCAGGCGAAGCCACTGCCCGCCAGGGCAAGAGCGCCAATTCCGGTCAGAAGATCGCGTCGAGTGGGAGCTTGCATGACTTCCTCCAGCCAAGGATGGTCGGTAGATGCCCCGGGGCGGGCAAGTGGTTAGATGCGCCCGGCGATAGGTTGCAGGAGGTTGCTGAAAAACTCAGAACAGCAGGTTCCTCGCCGCGCCTTCCTCCCCTTCGACTGCGCTCACGGTCAGTCGGCGCGGCTCGGAATGACACAGTCAAGGGGTTGTTCGGCACGACTCCTTCTGCTTCGCTTCGCTCAGCCTCAGGACAAGTTCCGTCGTGCCCTGACACGCGGTCAGGCGTCTTTCAGCAGACTGTGAAGCCGTTTCTTATAGCGACGGCCATATCTGCTCATGTTGCCGCGGGCAAGGGCACCCGCGCCAGACTACTCCCTTTAACGATGTGCTTGCGGGAATAGGGAACAAGTACCTCAGCGGCTGAAGCCGGTTCCTTGCAGCATCCCGATTCGCAGGACTGAAGTCCTGCGCCACCCGGTTCGCAAACGCTCAGGATAGGCGATCACGGGCGAGGGCACCCACGCCACAGTCAGATTTCGCAGGCGGGCGAGATTTTCAGCAGGCTACTAGGCGGCGGCTTTTTTGTGCACCGGGCGGCACCGATGCTCGGTTTGCCAGTTGACAACTTCGTTGGCATTTCCGTCGCGCGTTACGCCACACAGAGGGCAGGTGATTTTGATGCGCAACTCGACCAGCCGGGGGTCAGGATGAGGAACGGCGACGCGCTTGGTGGCAAAGATCATCAACGCCTCGGATTGAACTATTGCTCATAGCTTGAGGCAGCCGGAACCCGGCGTCCAGTTGGAAACAGCAGAGTCCGATAACCAGGCAGCGGGCGAGCGATTACCTAGGTAACTTCGAGCTGTCAGGGAACCGGGCTGGGCAGCCATGGGCGGGCGTGTGTCGGGCGGAGAAGCAACAGAAAAGCGCGAACGCACCGGCGGGTGCGCTCGCGCTTCCTGGGCACAGTCACTGCTTGAGGGCGGAGACCTCAATCAGCTGTGGTGGATGGTCCGTGTCGTGCTGTTTCACCGGAACAAAGGCGAACTGGTAAACGGGCGTGAGTTCCTCCTGGCCTGCCTTAACAGACTCCAGCCTGTAGCCCAGCTTCCACAGGTTGAGCTGATAGCTGTCCGGGGAGCTGAGTTTCTTTGTGGCTTCGGCGCGCGCCTGTTCGAAATCCTTCGCGGCGACAGGTGAGCTTATGGGCTGCAGCGTGCGCCACTGCTTCGAGGCATTGAGAACGGCGCCGTCATTGTTCATCTGCACCCGAATCGTGCCCGCCGTGCCCAGCACTTCAATGGGCACTCCATCGATCGGAATAACGCGCTTGTACTGCACGGTCACGCCGGCCTGAGCCTTGCGAATCTCGGACGACTGGCCGTCCGCCGGCACGCTGGCCGTCACGTAGCGGGTGACGACCGGCTCTGCCGTCTGCTCCTCCTGCCAATTCTGCTCGCTGAGGAAACGGGTTGCGTGCTGGACGTATTCCCTCTCGGGCAGCAGTCGCTCGCTGGGCTTGGCAAGCTGGCCGGAATCGAGATATAGCGCCCCAGTCTGGGCAACGCGCCGCAATTTCGCCTTGCCTCCGGCAACCAGGGTGGACGAGATCTCTACCGGGGGGCCAGGCTTCTTCAACTGCTCGCGGAACCTGGGCGGCGGTGGCAGCGGAATGACTCTGAACTTCCGAAACTGTTTCGGAATTTTCGGGGGCAGCAGGCCCGTGTTGGCTTGCTGGGTTCCGGCGGGATACATCAGGTAGTAATGCGTATTTCCAGACGTGTTGGGGACGTTGGTGAAATCCGCATCGTACAAGGGAGTCTTGGTGATGTCATTCCCACCCCGGGTGATGCATATTGGTACAACGCCGTACGCGCCCGCCTCCCCGAATCCATCCAGGAACATATTGGCCACCGAGCCGTTTCCATAGTCGCTCCAGGCCCGGTCCACTTGCTGGGTGTGGCAATACATCGAGGTGGATCCGCCGCAGGCCATGCGCAGGTCAGCGGTTAGCGCCGGCCCCCAGCGCTGGAAGACGTTTCGCATCGAGGCCGAGTCCGCCGCGCCGCTGAACTTGTCTGGGCAACCATAGTTGAAGGTCGTCGCCGGGCTGCAGGTTTCCGGACCGTGGGCGAAAACTTCGCACGAGCACTGCCAGTAGTAGCGCAGGTTGCCTCCGCCGGTCACGTTCGCCAGGCGCACGTCGCTCTGCGTGGCCGAATCACCCAGTGTGTTCCAGATCGTAGGATTGCCGTGGCCGGCATAGAAGAACAGCATCGTCCGGTCAATGCCGCTGGGGATGTTGGTGTCCTCGCCAGTGTTCACCAGTGCCTTGTCATAGTAATACTTCGAGGTGTTGCTCAGTCCGGTGTGAATGTGCGTCCTGCTCCAGGGGTCTGGCGCGTGATGTTGAGCGGTCATGGTGCCCGCCATGTCCTCACCGAACAAAAACTCATTGGCCGTATCAATGTGCCAGTCCGTGTTGCCATGCGCGGCAAGCACGCTGTTGGCAGGCGGGTTGCAACGTAGCTGGAAATTCGCCTGGTTCGACGTAACCACCATTGGGTTGGTGATTTTTATCGCTTCCCACCCCGCATAGTAAGGCAAACCATCACCGCCCAGTGTCCAGGTGGTGCTGACCGGTTTACTTCCTGCCTGGGTGAAGGTGAGGGTCTTCGGCTTGGTGTCGATTCCACCGTCGCTTCGCGTGAAGATGTAGGTGACCGTCTGCGCTTTGCCTGACGTGATGATGCCATTGAAGGTAATTACCCCGGGACAGTTGCCGCGATAGTCCGCGGGACTTGAGGTGAGTGTGGCGGTAAGCTGCGCCATGGCGTAACTGCACCACAGAAGGCAGCTCATCACGACCAGACACAGGAAAATATGCTTACACTCCTTGTTTCGATTCATGGCACTAATCCTCCGAGAGCGCGTAGCGCTTTTCGCGCAACGTCTGCTGTGGAACTGTCAATCCCATTGGCCATGGGGCCAGCAGCCTTTGCGCCGGAACTGACGAACAAGGGCTGTCCGCTAGCGACCTTGCGCAGCGTACTCCAGAGACGATTACCGAAATTAAGAAATCTTCCTTGTTCTGAAAACAGAACAACGCCGATCAGTTGGAGTGTCGTAGCGGACTTGTTGTCGGTCGCATTCTCAGCAAGAGTATGGGTGACAACAGGCGGAAAGCAGGGCAAGTTGCAAAGCCAGCACTCTTCAACTAACCTAGCCTTACCAACTGCTTAACCGCACAAGCCGGGATGGCGGAACTGGCAGACGCAGCGGACTCAAAATGAGTTCTAGCTGATTGCGCCAAAATGCCGCGTCCTGCCACGTTCTGCCAAACACCAGCATTCACCGCCTTTGCTGCTTGTGCGCTCTGCCCGGCGTTGTCGGATTCTGCCGCGACCTGCCAAACCAACTGACACCAGAACTGGCACCAAGAAAAATAGGGGGTCGGGAGGTCAGGCGAATAGGCCG
>Ga0326726_10004057_pt1 | contig 13406 bp, 9 predicted proteins | sample MHFenrmetagenome_2_FD_207603 | JGI IMG/M metagenome (GOLD analysis project Ga0326726, IMG submission 207603) | Lab enriched peat soil microbial communities from Michigan Hollow, Ithaca, NY, United States - MHF15MN | ecosystem: Environmental > Terrestrial > Soil > Wetlands > Peat | place: USA... | reverse complement strand
CCCCAAAACCGGTCGGGCAGGGACGACCATGGGGGGTGTGCGCCAAGTTACGGCGGGCCCGGCCACGGCCGATAATCCTGTTCATCATGACAAGATCCTGGCTGGTCCCTGGGCTCTTCGCCCTGCTCACCGCCTGCGGGGACGGAACCTCACCCGGCACCCCCGGCGGTGGGGGAACGCCACCGGGCGGAGGTGATCCGGGGCTGGGCCCGAACGTCCCCCTCAACGGGTGGCGGCCGTTTCCAGACGACAATCCCTGGAATACACCGGTCGACGGCAGTCCGGTTGACCCCAACTCCGCGAAGATCATCGCCAGCATCGGGGTGGACGATCCGCTGCACCCCGACTTCGGTACCGAGCCGACGTACGGCATCCCCTACATCGTGGTGGCGGGCTCGACCGCCAGGGTGCCCGTCAGCTTCGACTATGCCGACGAGAGCGATCCCGGACCGTACCCTATTCCTGCGAGCGCCCCGATCGAGGGGGGATCGAGCAGTTCAGGGGACCGCCATGTCCTGGTGATCGACCGAGACAACAAGATGCTGTACGAGCTGTTCGACGCCCACCCGGGCTCCTCGGGATGGACCGCCGGCTCGGGAGCGATCTTCGATCTTCAGTCCAATGCACTGAGGCCGGCCGGCTGGACCTCGGCCGACGCGGCGGGTCTGCCGATCTTCCCCGGGCTGGTGCGCTATGACGAGGTTGTCGCCGGAGAGATCCGCCATGCCATCCGGTTCACCGTGCGCCGCTCCCGCAAGGCGTACCTCTCTCCCGCCCGCCACTGGGCCAGCAGCAGCACCAACGACTCGCTGCCACCCATGGGCATGCGCGTGCGGCTCAAGGCCGGCTTCGACATCTCGGGGTTTCCTCCGCAGGCCCAGGTGATTCTGCAGGCCTTCAAGACCTACGGAATGATCATGGCCGACAACGGCTCCGACTGGTTCTTCTCCGGGACCTCGGATCCGAACTGGGATGACGATCAGCTGAACACGCTGAAACAGCTCAGAGGCGGAGACTTCGAGGTGGTACAGATGGGGCCACTGGTCACTCCCTGACCCTGTCGGCCGGGGTCCGTTCCGCCCTTCCGCTACGCCGTCGCCCCCACGAGCGCGGGCCGACTGACCCGCTGCAGTGCGCGGGACAGGTCGTCCACCAGGTCTTCCGCGGCCTCGATGCCGACCGAGAGCCGCAGCAGCCCCTGGGTGATTCCGGCCGCCGTCTGCTGCTCGGCGGTCATCGAAGCGTGGGTCATCGAGGCCGGATGGGCCACCAGTGATTCTACCCCGCCGAGCGACTCCGCCAGGGTGAAGCAGCGTAGTCCGTCCAGGAAGGCCGGCAGCGCGGCTTCTCCCCCTTCGAGCTCGAACGAGATCATCGCACCGAACCCGGTCTGCTGCCGGGCCGCCACCGCGTGTCCGGGGTGGTCCGGGAGGCCCGGGTAGTGTACCCGGGCCACCGCAGGATGGGAGGTGAGCAGCTCCACCACGGCGGCCGCGTTTTCGAGGTGCGAACGGAGCCGGGCGTGAAGCGTGCGAAGCCCGCGGAGCGTGAGGTAGCTATCGAACGGAGCGCCGGTCACGCCGATCACGTTGGCCCACCACGCCAGCTCCTCCGCCAGTGCCGGTTCGCGCGCCACCACCGCGCCGCCGACCACGTCGCTGTGTCCGTTGAGGTACTTGGTGGTCGAGTGCACCACCAGGTCCGCTCCGAAGCAAAGCGGCCGCTGCAGGGCGGGGGAGAGGAAGGTGTTGTCTACTACCGTAAGGGCGCCGGCCCGCCGGGCCAGCGAAACAGCCAGGGCCAGATCGGTGATGCGAAGCAGGGGATTGCTCGGCGTCTCGACCCAAAGCATCCGGGCCGGCCGCGAAAGCGCGTCGGCGAGGCAGTCCGCGTCGCTCTGGTCGGTGTATTCCACCCGAAAGTGGCCGCGTCCCGCCAGCGTGTCGAGCAGCCGCCGGGTACCACCGTAACAGTCGTGGGGGGCGACCAGCCGGTCTTCCGGGCGGAGGAGTTGCAGAACCAGCAGCACCGCCGAGAGCCCGGTCGAGGTGACCACGGCGCCGGCTCCCTCCTCCAGTTCGGCGAGCGCCCCTGCCAGGGTGTCGCGGGTCGGATTCGCGGTACGGGTGTAGTCGTAGGTCCGCTTCTGCCGGAATCCGGCGAAGGCGTAGGTGGAGGAGAGATAGATCGGTGGGATCACCGCACCGTGCTGGGTGTCGGTGGCCACGCCGGCGCGGACCGCGCGGGTCTCGGGCTCGAAGTGGGAACGGGCAGGACACATCGGCAGACCTCGGACGGCGTCCGTTACAGGGTTGAGGCACGAGCGACGGGGTCCGGGCCAGCGGACAAGAAAAAGACCCGACGGAAATAGCCGCCGGGCTTCGTCGCTTTTTAGCACTTGTTTAACGTGGCTGCAATAGGCGGCAAAGCACCACGGGGCGGAGCAGTTGTAACTACACAGTATCCTGCGGGCGGGATCCCGTCAAGGTGCTCCCGACGGCTGCCCCCTCAGTCGTCATGGTGCTCGTGCCCTTTGCCCTCGCGTCCCTCGCCCTCGTGTCCTTCGCCCTCGTGCTCCGAGCCGGTGCGGTGGCAGCGGACGCAGTTGCCCAGGTTCCCGACGCCCTCCTCGTCGTGCTTCCGGCGTATCCGCTCCGGCGTGTGCTCGTGGCACCCGTAACAAGTGTAGCTGCGGTAACTCGGTGCCTGGTCATGGCAGGTGCGGCAGGCCACCCGTCCACCCTCGCCGTGATTGATGGGAAATAGGTGCTCGAACCGGGCATCGGGCCACGAGTCCGTTCCGTGGCAGGCCGAGCAGTCGGTCCCGAATTCCCCCCGATGGGTGTCCTGCTTCCGGTGGCACCCGATGCAGTCGGTCGGGCTGGAGCGGAACCCGACCAGCGCTTGCGTGCCGGCGTGGCACTCGGCGCAAGCCGTCTTCCGGTGCGCCCCCGTCAGGGTGAACCGAGTGCTGTCGTGGGTGAACTGACCGCGGGAGAACCGGTCGGTGCCCTCGTGACAGGCGCGACAGTCCCCGCCCCAGTCTCGCTCGTGCCGGGCCACGAACTCTTGCTGGTATGCCTGATGACAGGAGGCGCAACGCCCGGTCTCGAAGCCGAATCCCCGCTCGTCATGGCAGTCGCCGCAGCGGAACGGGGCCCCGCCGGCGGTCTGACCGTGGGTTGCGAGGGAGAAGCCGAACTGGTCGTGGGCCAGCCCCGACCCGCGGAACCGGGTGAGGCTGGCGGTCGGTCCCCCGTGCTCGGTGTGGCATGCCAGACACTGGCCCGCTTCGTCCAGGGCCCCGTGCAATGCGCTGCTGTCTCCCAGTTCAGACCTGACCTCCGTGTGACACTCCAGGCACCGGGCGCTCATGCTTGTGCCGCTCCCCGGCGCAGTATGGCAGGCCGCACAACGGCGGCTGAGCTCGGCATGCGAGGAGATGCCCCCAAGGGTCATTCCCTGGGACTTCGCTCCCGAGAGGGCCCCGGGGCTGAAGATGCCCCCGCCGGAGATCCGCCAGACAGTGAGCGCCAGCAGCAGCGCCAGCAGCGCGGCGGCGACGGCCCAGCGGGTGAGTCCGGTCGTGAGGCCCATGCGATCACCGGAGCAGGCGGGTGTAATACAGGGCGCCGGCGATGTGGAACAGCGCCAGTACGAAGAGCGCGGCGGCGAGCGGCACGTGCAACAGGTACCACAGCGACAGCGGCCGCCGCCCAGTACCGCCCGCACCGGCCTCCGGTATCGCGGTATACAGGTACCGGCCCGCCAAACCACTGGCCACGATCACCAGCATGAGCAGGGTCAGCACTCCAGCCAGGCCGCGGAACCGGAAGGCGCTGTGCAGCAGAACCAGGTAGGGTCCGACCAGGCCGGCCAGGACATGGGCTTGGAGCCAAGCCCGGAGGGGTCCGGGGCCGTTCCGGCCGGGACGCTTGCGCCAGGTGTAGGCAGTCTCGGCCACGACCATCAGCAGGAAGCCGAGGATCCCGAGCCCATGGCCGACCAGTCCTGCGGGAGCAGGGAGCCCCTGGCGGGCGGCGACGAGATAGAGCGCAGTGATGGCCCCGATGGCGACCAACGCCCACACGAACTCAGCGAGCCACCAGGGCCTGGACATACCGGTCACCGGCTGGCATCCGCCCCGAATGGAACCGCTGCAGGAGCGCCCACAGGGAGGCTGGCCGCTCCCACAGCTCGGGTAGCAGTGAGGAAAGATCGGTTCGGGCAGCGATGAGCTCCGCCAGCGGTTCCGCCAGGGACTGGCTCCCGATAATCACCGCGCCGACGATTGTGCGGGGCCCCAGTCGAAGCCGGATGCGGTCGTCGCGCCCCCGTTCCGACACGGTCAACGTGGCCGGCCCACCCGACCAGGCCTCGCTCTGGCCCCGAGTCATTGTGACCAGGTCGAGGTCGTCCTCCCCACTCACGTCACCGATCACCGCGGTGACCAGCCCGGCGAGGCAGGTCACGTTCCGGGCTACCCGCTTGCGATAGGCAACCTGTCCACCGGCCATGTTGAGCCCGGCGACCCGGCCCTGTGCCTCGGCGGTGGACCAGAGGGTGTCGAGGACGGCACGATCAGCCGTGGGATCGTAGGCCTGTGCCACGTCCCCGGCCGCGAAGACGTCCGGATGGCTGGTTTCCTGTGACTCCTCGACCAGAATCCCGCGCTCCACCGCCAACCCGGCTTCCTGGGCCAGCTCGAGGCGGGGACGGACGCCGGTCGCGACCGCCAGCACATCGCACGTGATGCGCTCGCCAGCCGTCGTGTCTACCGCGCGCAGGCGGCCGGCGTGACCGATGGCCGCGGCGACCTCGGCATGGCGGTGGATCCGCACCCCCGACTCGGCCAGCCGGGCTTCCACCAGTCCCGATTCGACCGGGTCGAGCACCCTGGCCCAGTACCGGTCCCCCCTCATGAAGTAGTGTGTCCGCATGCCCCGGGCGCGGAGCCCTTCGACCAGCTCCAGGGCGGTACTTCCACCCCCGACCACCACAGCGGTACGGCCCCGACTGGTGAGCCGGAGGATCTCGCGGGCATCCGCGAGGGAGTCGAGCCGGACAACTCCCCGGAGCACGGCGCCCGGGAACGTCGGCGCGATCGATGCCGCTCCGGTGGCCAGCAGCAGCCGATCGAAGCCCAGCTTCCGCCCGTCGGCCAGGGTGACCTGGTGCCCCACTGCCGAGACCCGCTCGACCCGGCCGGTAACCCGCTCGAGGCCCAGTTCGGCGATTTCCCCGGAGGAGCGAATGCGCAGCTGGCGCTCGGGGACGTCGCCCTTCAGCAGGTAGGCGAGTCCGGGCCGCGAATAGAACGGCTCGGCTTCGTCGCTCACCATCAGGAGCCGGGTCGACGGGTCGCTCTGCCGGATGGACTCGGCGGCGGTGAGCGCGGCGATCCCGGAGCCCACCAGCAGATGGCGGTTCATGCGGCCGGCTCCGCAACCACGGCGACGAGCGTGCTCCTGGGACAGTGACTGACGCAACTGCCGCATCGGAAGCAGCGCGGGTCGTCGATGGTGAGGCCGAGGCGCGAGTAGCTGCGGACGTCGATTCCCATCGGACAGCTGTAGGAGCAGATCCCGCATTGCACGCAGCGGCCCGGGACGGACGCGATCCACCCGTCCTGGAGCATCCGGAGCCGGTCCTGGTCGGTTGGCAGCGCGGTACGATGACCCATGGCGAACCCTCCGCCACGAAGCTAGGGCCCGCACATGAACCGGCTGTGAATCGGGAGAATTATGGTGGAGAGCGGGATGAGCCGAGCGGCGGAGAAACCCGATGTCGGCGCCATAGATCGACACGCGGCTCCGGCCAGGCCCGCCGCTCGGCCTCGGAGGCGAATGAGCTGGCACGGCAGGCGGGGAGGACACGGAGCGGGAGGGATTTGAACCCCCGGAACCCTCGCGGGCTCACCAGTTTTCAAGACTGGCGCAATAAACCAGGCTCTGCCACCGCTCCAGGCTGGGGAAGCTATTCAGGGCCCGGCGTCCGCGCCATCACTCAGGCGGCCGGCATCGACGCAGCAAAATGTCAGTCACGTCCTGCGCGGGCATCACGGCTTGGCGTTCCCACAGAAATCCACACCTGCCCAACGGCTGGCCGTCTGATAGGAGACCTATAGGAGGTTCAAATCAATCCGTGCAAATTCAAAGTCCCCCTACTAGCAGGTCCCTTCTGGCCGTCGTGCCGTCAGCGCTCGCTGATGCCCTGCGTGACCGCTACCTGATCGAGAGCGAACTCGGGCGGGGCGGCATGGCCACGGTCTACCTCGCCCGCGACCTCAAGCACGGCCGGCCCGTTGCCATCAAGCTCCTGCGCCCCGAGTTCGTCACCGTGCTCGGTCCCGAGCGCTTTCTCCGGGAGATTCAAATCACCGCGGGTCTCCAGCATCCGCACATCCTGCCATTACTCGATTCGGGTACGCTCGAGGCCGGCGGAACGCGCCCCTATTATGTCATGCCCTATGTCGAGGGCGAGTCGCTTCGCGACCGCCTGGCACGCGAACGGCAGCTCCCGGTAGACGAGGCTGTGCGCATCACCCGCGACGTGGCGGCAGCGCTGGGCTATGCCCACGAACGCGGCGTGGTGCACCGCGACATCAAGCCCGAGAACATCCTGCTCTCTGGCGGGCAGGCTGTCGTCGCCGACTTCGGGATCGCGCGAGCCCTCTCCACCGCGGGCGCCGAACGGCTGACGGAGACCGGGCTCGCGCTCGGCACACCGTACTACATGAGCCCGGAGCAGGCATCCGGCGATCCCCACGTGGATGGCCGCGCTGACGTCTACGCCCTCGGGTGCGTGCTCTACGAGATGCTCGTCGGGGAGCCGCCGTATACGGGGCCAAACGCCCAGGCGATCATCGCCAAGCGCATGGTCGAGCCGATACCCCGGGTACGGACTGTCAGGGAGGCCGTTCCCGAAGAACTGGAGCGTGCGATCACCCGGGCGCTCGCCAAGACTCCGGCCGACCGGTTCGGCACAGCGCCGGAGTTCGCGAACGCGCTCTCCCAATCGGCGAGTGCGCGGCCGGTGCCTCGCACCGTTGGTGTTGGCGGCCATTGGCGGACCGCGGTGGCGCTCGTCGCCGTTCTCGCTGGGGGAGCGGCCGCCCTTCGTCTCTGGTTTCGGCCACCGGAACTGGACCTCAGTCCTTCGGCGTCGCTCATCGCGGTGCTCCCCTTCACGCCCAGCGGATCCGACACGGCGCTGTCTCGGCTGGGGCGCGACTTGGTGTTTACCCTGAGCGCGGAGCTGGACGGCTTGGGTGCCATCCGCGTGGTGGACGCTCACACGGTGCTCGCCCAGGCGAAGCCGGGCGGACTCTACTCTCCCGCCGAAGGCGTGGCCCTGGCCCGCCGGTTCGGCGCGGGCAGCATCGTGCACGGCAGCCTGGTGCGAGAGGGCGCCGATGTGCGCCTGGACTTCGTTTTTCTCTCGACCGATAGCGGCGCCGTCCCGCTGGCCCGCGCCTCGGTGACCAGCGTCCCCGATTCCATCGCGGCTCTGACCGATTCGGCGGTCCACGTCCTGCTGCGACAGATCTGGACCCGGGGCTCCGCTCCGACCCCGAGCCTGGAAGGAGCCCTCAAGACCCATTCGGTTCCGGCGCTGCGGGCCTTTCTGGAAGGAGAGCAGGAAATTGTCGCCGGTCAATGGGACATGGCTGCAACCTCCTACGCCCGGGCCCGCGAGGCCGATCCGGCGTTCTGGCAGGGGTATGCGCGCGAGGCATACGCTCTCCAGTGGACGCTCCGGGAGGCGCCGGACACGGTGGTCGAGGCGCTCGAGCGCCATCGCTTCGAGCTGCCTGACCCCGAGCGCCTGAGTACGGAGGCGATTGTGCTGGCGTCGAAGGACAGCCTCGCGCTCGCCCTCGAGCGCGCCCGTCAGCTCACTGAGCGAAATCCCAGCTCGTGGTTCGGGTGGTTGATCTACGCCGACCAGCTATTGCACCACGGCCCGCTGCTGGGACACTCCCGCGCCGAGGCCCGAGCGGGATTCGAGCGGGCGCTCGAGCTCAATGCGGACCTCATCCCGGTGCACGAGCATCTGATGTTGGTAGCGCTGCAGGACCGGGACACCATCGCGTCGGCTCGCGGGCTGCGGGAGCTGGCTCGGCTCGACGCCGGTCCGAGCCTCACCGCCGACGGCTACGGCAACAGAATGCTGCAGTTTCGCTTCCTGGATGGGATCGAGCGGGGCGACAGCGTCCTCACTCGAGTCTTGGCCGACAGCAGTGCCAGGGACCCCGCACCGGAAGCCGTGAGGGACGGAAGCTTTTACGACCCATTTCGCTACGGCTTTCCCGCTGAGCAGATCCGGGTAAGCGCGCAGGTGGTCCGAGCGGTGGGCTCGTCGGTTCGCCAAGCTGTGCATCGGAGGTTACTGGCGCTTTCGTGGGCGCAGCGGGGAGCGTGGGATTCCGCGCTGGCGGCCATGGACCGGCTGGTGGCCAGCGACACCGATTCGACCGCGGCCTTCAGGTCGTACGGGTTGGCGGTCATCGGCGCCTGGCTCGGAGCCGTCGACCAACATGAGGCCGACGTGCGGCGCCTGGCTGCGGTGACGCGGGCTCAAGCGAACGGCGCCGATCGCGCCGAGGTGGCCTGGCTCGACGGCCTGGCAGCGGTGGGTCGACGCGACCGGCGCGCCCTCGCCGACGCGCGCGCCGCTCTCCGCAAAGCTGGAGATCCCAGCGTGAACGCGCTCGATCGTTCGCTGGCGGCCTTCGACGCCGGCCTCGCCGGGGCCACGGTCGCCGCCGGAACCGCGATGGCTAGCCTCGAGTGGCAGGAGGCGGCGGTCTCCTCCCCCGACTTCGTGCGCCATCCGTATACGATCGCCGTAGACCGACTGGCGGCGGCGCGATGGCTGGCGGCCTCCGGCGATGCCGATCAGGCGCTCCGGCTCCTGACCTGGGTGGACGGCCCCTACCTTCTTCACCCCAGCACGGTGTACAGCGTGATGCTGACGGGATTGGTCGACTTGGAGCGCGGCCGGATTGAGGAGCGGCGAGGACACGCCGGTTTGGCCCGGAACTACTACCGCGAATTCCTGAGGCGCTACGACCGACCGGTGATCGGCCACCGCCGGTTCATGGAGGAGGCGAAGACCGCCATGGTCCGGCTGACGGGCGAAGGGGACTAAGGATGCCCGGCGGCTGTGAGCACGGCCGTGACCGCGCAGACGCTGCGGAAGACGCCTGTTACAGGCTTCTTCGCGCAAGCAGAGGAGTAGCTGTAGGACCTGGTCAGAGAGCGCATGTCCTGGACTCTCCAGGTCGACGCGCCCCTGCTGGACCAGACGGAGACTCCGATGCCGCAAGGCCCGCTGGCCTGGCGGTCCCACACGCCGGACATCGCATCTGTCTCTGAGACCGGGGCGGTCACGGCCCTGTCGGAAGGCCAGGGAGTCGTCTCGGCGACCTGCCAAGGGATCTCGGCCGAGGTGCAAGTGGTGGTGGCCATGGTGCCTGTTGCCCGGCCGGCAGTTACGTCTTCCCCCGCGGCTTGGGCTCCCGGGGAGCGCCGGGTGGTGCAGGCCGTCGGGCTCGACGATTCCGGTGCCGTCTCCCGGGACGGCCGATCCGGTGGAGCAGCCTGGATCCGGGGATCGCAGTCGTCGACCGCCAAGTGGTCCTCGGCGTGGCCGAGGGGCGGGTCAGGGTTCAGGCAGGGTCGGGTTGCCGACGGCCGGCCAACGAGACCTTGGCGATTCTGCCCGGACCCGGGGCCATGGCGGCGGGGCGGGTGGTGCGGCAGGCCGCCGTGTGGCGCACGGGCACCGGCGGTCCTGGGCCGGCGAGCGAGGTAGCCTGGCAGTCGAGTGACGCTGTGGTACTTCGAGTCAGCGAGGATGGCGAACGCAACGCTGCACGGCCCGGGAGCGCCCCGGTCATGGCCACCTTGGCGGACCAAACTGCAGAGGCCCAGTATCAGGGCACGTGGGCGGTCGTCGCGTCGGTTCGCATCCTGCCCCGGATCACGGCGCTCGGCGTGGGGGACGAGGCACGGCTCGAGGCCCAGGCCGGCGACAGGCTGGGCGTGCCCCCGTCGGGACGGGCGGTAAGCTCGCACTCCAGCGACACGAAAGTCGTTGTAGTGTAACGAGATGGCACAATCCTGTGAATCGGGCCCGGAATGGCCCGAATCAGCGCGACGATAGGCGCGGGTCTTGCTTCGGTCTAATTGCGGGTGAGGCCCCGCGACGGTTGGGAGAATCCGGATCTGAGGGTGTGGCCCCCGGTCTCCGGTTCAGAACCGCCCGGACCACCCGCCTCGGCCGGGGGTCGGCGGGCGACTGTGGCAGTTGAGGTTCGATCCGCAACGGTGACGACGGTCTCTGCCCCGGCCCGGGGGTGAGAAAGCTTGGCTGATTTTACGTTATTATCTTTGGGTTGACGTGCCAGTTCCCCGGTTACCCAGGACCCAAGCGACGTGACTCAGCCGATCGCCCCGTCGTTCTGCTCCCGCTGCGGCGCCCAGGTCAACGCCGGGGCGCACTTCTGCACGGTATGCGGCACCGACGTCTCCGGGGAACAGGCCTCGCTGGCCACCGCCCAGGTCACCGCTCAGGCCCGGCCACCCTCCGGGGACATATGGGCGGAGCAGCTGGAGCACCTGCGGCAGTCCACGCTCGGTGAATACGAAGTCCTGGGCGAGCTGGGCCGGGGCGGCATGGCCGCCGTATACCTGGCTCACGAGTTCGCGCTGGACCGGAAGGTCGCGGTCAAGGTCATGTCCCCCTCCCTGGTTTCCGGGGCCGGCATGATCGAGCGGTTCAAGCGCGAGGCCCGAACCGCCGCGTCGTTGAGTCACCCCCACATCATCCCGGTCTACGCGGTCCGCGAGACCGACCGGCTGCTGTACTTCGTGATGAAGTTCATCGCGGGGCGGCCGCTCGACGGGGTACTGAAGGAGCTGGGTCCGCTTCCAATCCCGATGATCCAGATGATCCTGCAGCAGGTAGGCAGCGCGTTCGGCTATGCGCACCGCCGCGGCATCATCCATCGGGACATCAAGCCCGCCAACATCATGATCGATGAAGAGGGCTGGGCGGTGGTGACGGACTTCGGCATCGCAAAGGTGTCGCAGGCCGAAGGCCTGACGATGACCGGAATGACGGTCGGGACCCCGACCTACATGAGCCCCGAACAGTGCATGGCGCAGGACGTGACCGGGGCCTCGGACCAGTACTCACTTGGCGTGGTGGCGTACGAGATGATCACCGGGCGGCCGCCATTCTCCGGCGGCTCCATGATGGCGATCATGTACGGCCACTTCAACGATCCGCCGCCGGACATCTCGGTTCTGCGGCCGGACTGCCCGCCCGAGCTCCGCAACACCGTCATGCGGATGCTCGAGAAGGAGCCCGGCAAGCGCTGGCCGAGCATGGAGGACGCGGTCGACTCGATGGGCGAACCGCCGGCGAAGAGCGACGACGCCATGCGGACGCAACTGGTGGAGATCGCCAAGAAGAGCGAGAACACCGCGATGCTCCAGCGCTTCAGCACGCCGGTCAGCCCGGCGCCGCTGACCAAGCGCACCCGACCGGGCACCGCCGCACCCGCCGCCGGCCGTCCGGCGGGTCCGTCCACTGCTGGTGCGAGTCTCCCGCGGACCGGCGCCGCCCGGGCGCAGCCGGTGGTGTCCGGGGGCCCGGCCTCCAGCGGCAGCAAGACTGGGCTGTTCATCGGTCTCGGCGCAGTGGCCGTAGTGGCCGTCGGGCTCGCCCTGTGGCGCCCGTGGGCCGGCAAGACCGAGCCCATCAGCCCTGTGGCCGCGGCTCCGGCGAGGATCGACACCGCGGCAGCTGCGGCCCAGCAGCCTCCGGCCGCCAATCCCGGCCCCAGCGTCACCCAGCCTCCGGTCACCAACCCGCAACCGACCGCTCCCGGAACGGACACAACGACGGCCGCTGGCCCGCCGGCCACCGCCTCCGCTGCATTGGACCCGGCTGCCACCCAGAGGAGCAAGCGCGAGTTCCAGCAGCTGCTGGCTCGGCACAAGGACGCGCGGAGCCGCGCGCTCGCGGCCGGGGCCAGCCAGCGGGATCTGTCGCCCGGGGACAATCTCCGCAAGGCCGCCGAGCGGCTGTCTGCGCGGGGGGAGTGGGCCCAGGCCATCGGCACGCTTAACGACGGGATCGAATCGTTCGGCACCGCCGAGCTGGCCGCCAAGGCCCGGACGGTAACGGACGCGCGGCTGCATCCGCAGCCGGCGCCCGCCCTGCCGGAGTCCACGACGCATCTCCGCACCGACCAGCCGCCCGCCCAGCAGCAGGCGCCCGCGCCGGCGCAGCTTCCTCCGCCGGTCGCGAGCTACCCGGCCCCCGCGCCGGCCCCCCCGGTGGACGAGCGACCCGCAGTGGAGCTGGTGCTCCGGGAGTTCGCCCGCGCCCTGTTCGCCCGTGACTTGTCCGCGATGCTCGCGGCCTGGCCGTCCATGCCCGCCCGGACGCGGGACGGCTACAAGAAGGTCTTCGATTCGAAGAATTACATGGACACTAACGGATGGAGGTATCTCGACATCTCGGTGTCCGGATCGACTGCGACCGCGACGCTGGGCGGCGTCACCGTGCTGCTCGACTCGCACCGGAAGGTGTCCAGCAACGAGCCGTTCCCCCGCAAAGCCTCCCTCGAGAAGGTCGAGGGCCGGTGGCGACTGACCAACCTCGAGTAGCTCCGCCCGCCTTGCGGGGATTCCCAGCGCGCGATACTGTAGGGTGTTTCCTATCGACAATCCGGAGGCGTGATGCGTCGTCGAGGCGTGATGGCCCTCGTGCTGCTCCTGTCCTGCCCGGTCGCGGCGGCGGCGCAGAACCTGCGAGAGAAGGTTGGTGACCTCTTCAAGTTCGGCGACTGCGGCCAGGTGCTCTGCCTGGACACCACAGTGGTAGGCGCTATACACGGCACTCACTTCATTAACGAAGCCCAGACCGGCAGCTTCGCGGTGGTCTCCTTCCTGGCGGATGCCGTGGCCGTCGGCGCATCCAACTCGCCCCTGGGATCGACCTCCAGCGGCGTGACATTCCGCATAGTAGGCGGGGTGCCGGTCCAGAACTCCGCTTCCCTCGGCCCGGTGTTCGGCGAGCGCGGTCAGACGCTGGGCAAGGGTCGCTTCCTCATGGGCGCCAACATCACTGGAACCCGTTACAAGACCCTCCGCGGTGTCCCGATCGACAATCTGCGCCTGACCTTCACTCACGAGGACATCGGCAACCCCGGGTTGGGCGACCCCGCGTTCGAGAACGACGTCATCAACATGCGGATGTCGCTCTTCGTGGACCTGCTCACCACCTCCTTCTTCGCCAGCTACGGCCTGCTCGACCGGGTGGACATCGGCGTGGCGGTGCCGCTGGTGTACACCTCCATCAAGGGTCGCAGTACCGCCGTGATCGTG
>Ga0326726_10004056_pt1 | contig 13408 bp, 9 predicted proteins | sample MHFenrmetagenome_2_FD_207603 | JGI IMG/M metagenome (GOLD analysis project Ga0326726, IMG submission 207603) | Lab enriched peat soil microbial communities from Michigan Hollow, Ithaca, NY, United States - MHF15MN | ecosystem: Environmental > Terrestrial > Soil > Wetlands > Peat | place: USA... | reverse complement strand
GGCCCTCAAGGATGCTGTTTGGCTGCTCCTGGAAATCACATCGCAGCAGCAGCCGGACACGACGATTCACTCTGACTTCGTCATCCGGAAATTCCCCAAGACAAACGAGATCGAGTTGATCAACGCGATTGGGGCGCTTGCGCAGGAAGGGAAGATCACGCTCAAGGCGTCGTCGGTCGATGCGCACGGCAACGCCACCGCTTATCACATTCGTGTGCGTGACCTTGGCGGCAAGCCAAAGGCGCCGCCTCCTGAGCAATCGCGGGTCGCTTACAATGTCGGGTTCGGCGGGCCGGCTGCCGCATCGTCCGAGCGTGCCACCACGCCGCCCGAGGAGCGCAAACGTGTTGGTTTGAACATCGAAGGCGGCAAGATCGACATCTTGCCCGATACCGGCAAAATTGCCCCGCAGCCTCCGCCTAAAGATCCGGCCGACTCCGGCCCGCATTCGGTGACCATCGGCACAGGACGCATTGTCATCGACAAAGCCCAGGTGCAAGCCGAGGACAACTTCGCCGAGGAGGTCACATCGTTCTTCGCCGAGTTGCAGGCGTATCCAGTGAGCGACGGCGAAGCCAAGAAAGAGTTGATGGACCAGCTTGCGGTGATCATGGCGATGTTCTCGTCAGTGGATATCGAGTCGTTCACCACGCCGATATCGAAGTTGGCCACGCTCAAGCAGCGTGTGCAGCATCTCGCGCCCGAGCTTGTACCTGATTACATTATGCTGATGCAATCGGCGGTCCGTGCCTGGCTGGGGAGGGTCTGACCCGTCACATCAATCTATGCACAAACACCAACGCACCATAGATAAGCCCGTCGAGGTCTCCGGTACCGGCCTGCACACCGGCGTGACAACGACCCTACGGTTTAACCCCGCACCGGTGGGAAGCGGCGTGGTCTTCCGAGTACCGGTCAACGGCGGTCATGCCGACCTGCGTGCCGACATCGATCATGTCATTGATGTGAACCGCGGCACCACGATCGCCGATGGCGATGCCAAGGTGCATACGGTCGAGCATGTGCTCTCGGCCCTCGCCGGGCTCGAGATCGACAACTGCATCTGCGAACTCGACAACATCGAGCCGCCGATTCTCGATGGCTCAAGCAAGCTCTTTGTCGATGCGCTCCTGGCCGTGGGTGTGCGAATTCAGGACGAGCCGAAGAACTACTTCGAGCCCGAGGCTCCGATCAATTACTCCGAGCCGGCCCGGGGCGTGGACTTGATCTGCGTCCCCTCCGAGGATTTTCGCGTCACGTTCATGGTCGACTACAAGAACCCTGCCCTGGGCACTCAATACACGACGTTAAGTTCGTTGGGTGACGAATACGCTCAGGAGTTTGCCCCGGCGCGCACCTTCTGCTTCTTCTCGGAGGTCGAGGCGCTGCACAAACAGGGATTGATCAAGGGCGGGTCTCTAGAAAACGCGGTTGTCATCTGCGACGATGGCGCGACCCAGAAGGACGCCGAGCACCTGCGCACGCTTCTGCATCATAAAGGCGACGTGTTCATCGGGAAATCCGGAATCCTGAACGATGTCGCCTTACGGTTCCCGAATGAACCCGTTCGCCATAAAGTTCTCGATCTGATCGGCGATCTCTCACTGATCGGCGCGCCGATCAAGGCGCATATCCTCGCCGCCCGCTCCGGCCACGCGGCCAACGTCGAATTGGCGAAGAAGATCCGCGCCGAAATGGGGAAAAGGCGCCTCGCCGAACGGTTCAAGGCGCCGTCGTCGGGCAACGGTATCCAGCTCGATGCGCAGGCCATTGCCAAGATCATGCCACACCGCTACCCGATGCTCTTGATCGACCGGATCATCTCGTTGGAGGCGGGCAAACGCGTCGTGGCGCTCAAGAACGTCACCTTCAATGAGCCGTTCTTCGCTGGGCATTTCCCGCAGCACCCGGTCATGCCGGGCGTCTTGATCGTCGAAGCCATGGCGCAAGCCGGCGGACTGATGCTTTTGCACATGATCGATGATCCGACGACGCAGGTCGTCTACTTCATGGGCATCGATCAGGCACGCTTCCGCAAGCCGGTGCGTCCCGGCGATCAATTGCGATTCGAGGTGGAGATGCTCACCTTCCGGCGCGGCATGTGCAAGATTTTGGGCAAGGCGTACGTGGATGATCAACTCGTCACTGAGGCCACGATGATGGCGATGCTGATGGAGAAGTAGCTTCCGTGCAGCAGGGGGAGGGCGAGGCCGGAACGTGCCGAGCCTGCTCTTATGTCAATGGTGAGAGAAACGGGCCACACTTCGACAGATACCCACATCCATCCCACCGCCGTCGTCGATCCCGCCGCCGAACTCGACAACAGCGTGGTCGTTGAACCGTACGCAATCATCGACGCCGATGTGCGCATCGGAGCCGGGTCGGTCATCGGCGCGCATGCCCGCATCGCCTCGGGTGCACGTCTCGGGCGCGATGTTCGCGTCTATGATGGCGCGGCTCTGGCTAATCCGCCACAGGATCTCAAATTCGGCGGCGAGCGAACAGAACTCATCGTCGGCGACCGCACCGTCATTCGCGAATGCGCCACGCTCAACCGCGGCACGACGGCCAGCGGCCGGACCGTGGTTGGCGCGGATTGCCTGATCATGGCGTACGCACACGTCGCTCACGACAACGAGCTTGGCCATCATGTCATTCTGGCCAATGCCGTGCAGCTCGGCGGACACGTCCACCTCGGCGACTGGGCCATCATCGGTGGCGGAACCGTGGTGCATCAATTCTGCAAGGTCGGCGCGCATGTGATGGTGGGCGGCGGATTTCGCGTCACGCAGGACGTGGTTCCCTATGCCGTTGTCGGCGGTTACCCGCTGAAGACCCTCTCCTTCAACCGCATCGGCTTGGAACGCCGCCAGTTCACGCCCGAGCAAATCAAGAGCGTCGAACGCGCGTTTCGGATTCTGTTTCGCTCGGGGCTCAATCTCTCTCAGGCGGTGGAGAAACTCCGTGACGGTGAGCCCGGTACGCCTGAAACACAGTTGCTGTTGGATTTCATCGCGCACTCCGAACGCGGCATCATCCGGTAGAGCGAAGTCATTCCCAACCCATGACGGATCGGCTCACCATCGGTGTCGTCGGCGTCGGCCATCTCGGCGCACACCATGCCCGGCTGCTCGCGCAATCTTCGCGCTGGCAGCTGAAGGCCGTCTTTGACATCGATTCACGCAAGAATTCCGAGACCGCCGCTCAGTATTCGTTGCCTCTGTGTTCGTCGGTTGAGGAGTTGATCGATCGCTGCCAGGCAGTTGTCGTTTGCACACCAACCGCTTCCCATACGCTCCTCGCTGAAGCCGCCATCAACGCCGGCCGGCACGTCTTTGTCGAAAAGCCCTTGTGCGGGGATGAGGGAGAGATCGCGCGTCTGCTCGCTTTGATCGATCGCACACCTGTCATCGGCGCCGTCGGACATATCGAGCGCTTCAACCCCGCAGTCGAGGCCGTGCGGACTGAAATCGAGAAACCACGGTTCATCGAGGCCCATCGTCTCAATTCCTTCTCACCGCGCGGTCTCGCCACCGATATCGTCCTCGAAGTCATGATTCATGACATCGATCTGGTCTGCGATTTGGTCGGCGAGACCCCCCATGAAATCCGTGCGGCCGGTGTGCCGGTCCTATCGAACACCGACGATATCGCCAACTGCCGGCTGGCATTTCCCGGCGGTTGCGTCGCCAACCTCACCGCGTCGCGCATTTCAACCTCGCCGATGCGCAAGCTGCGCGTCTTCTCGGTCAACCGCTACACCAGCATCGATCTGCAGGCGCGCACGGCGGAGACCTATCGCCTGTTTGGGGCGCAGGGTTCACCCGACATTGGCGCGTACACTCCGGTCGCTTCCTGGCAGGGACGGGCCATCGGTCGGCACACCGCTGAGCCGAATGATGCCAATGCTCTCGAATCCGAGTTGAACGATTTTCACAGCGCCATCACCGAGGGGCGGCGCCCGCGCGTCGATTTCCACGAAGCCGCACGTTCCCTGCGTGTCGCGCTCGCCGTGGCTGAAGCCTGCCGTCTCAGCACCGAAACGGCGCGCACCGCACTCCTTAAGACGATCTGATGTCCGCCACCCAGTCGATTTGCCTCGTCGCCGGAGAACCCTCCGGCGATTTGCACGGCGCACTTCTGGTCGCCGAACTCAAGAGGCGGCACCCGGATTGGGCTTGCTGGGGTGTGGGCAGCGAGAAGATGGCGGAGGCGGGGTGTGATCTATGGCGCGACGCCCGCGAGTGGTCGGTGATGGGATTCTCGCATGTTGTCCGCAGCCTGCCACAATTTCACGAACGGCTCAAGGGGTTGACTGGGGAAATCGCGCGTCGTCGGCCCGATCGCGTGATCCTGATCGATTACCCCGGATTCAATCTCAAGCTGGCGCCGAAGGTCCATGCGCTGGGCATTCCCGTCATGTACTACATCGTTCCGCAACTGTGGGCTTGGGGCACCGGGCGGATCAAGATCTTCAAGCGATATATCGACAAGACCGTCGTCGTCTTCCCATTTGAGAAGGAGTTCTTCCTCTCGCACGATGTCCCGTGCGAGTGGATCGGCCATCCCCTGGTCGATCATGTGCGGGCGAGCGCCTCTCGCGATGAGTTGCGCGCGCGGCTGAAGATTGGGGCAGGGGAGAAGATGGTTGCCATTCTTCCCGGATCGCGCCTCCAAGACTTCGAGAGCCATCTGCCCCTATTCACGCAAGCGGTCAAGCTCATCGGTGACCGCGTGGCGGGAATCCGTTGGGCCCTGGGCCTCGCTCCGAGTCTGTCTGATACGGTCGCGCCACTGCTGAATCGCCCCGATCGCGCCGCGGTCCCGGTGACGACCGCGATCTACGATTTGATCGCCGCCGCCGACGTTGTCCTCACCAAGACCGGAACCGCTACCGTCGAGTGCGCTCTTTTGGGCACGCCAATGGTCACTGTCTATCGTACCGGCTGGCTCAATTACCTGATTGCGCGGCGCTTGGTGAAGGTCCCCTTCATCGCCATGCCCAATCTCATCGCCGGCAAACGCCTCGTCCCCGAACTGATCCAGAATCAGGCCACACCCGATGCTGTGGCCAGAGAAGCGGTGGAGATTCTGAGCGACACAAACGTGACCGAATCGCAGCGTGCGGGATTGGCGGAGGTGCGCCAGCGGCTCGGCCCGCCTGGTGCGGTGTCACGGGCGGTCGGCCTGGTAGAACAGTGGCTTGCCTGAGACTGCCCTTCGTTTCCGCGCTCACTTGAGCTATCTTTCGCGCCCCATGGTAACCGGCAGTCCGCAGAGCGCAAGGCCGTCCCCATCCATTCCGGAGCACAAGCCCTCTCGCCGCCTCCATGTCTTCTCGCGTCTGCTGCTCGCGTCATACACCACCTTTCTCCGCCTGGCCCTGCCGATTTACTGCTGGCGGATGGTGCGTGCCGGGCGCTGGAACCGAGAGGACGTCGCGCAGCGTTACGGGCGCAAAGTAACCGGCGTTCCGAACGGCCGCATCTGGATTCACGCCGCGTCGATGGGTGAAGTGCGAGTGGGATCGTCGCTAGCGGCCGAGTTGGCTGTGCGCGGCCTCGCGGTGAGCGCCTCCGCCACGACTGAGACCGGTCATGCCTTGATACGGCAAGTATTTCCTCCGGGCACCGCGGCCTTTCTTGCCCCATTCGATCTCCCGGGGCCAGTCGCACGTCTTATCGACGCCCATCAACCCCGCGCCCTGGTCGTGGTTGAAACCGAGTGGTGGCCGAATCTGATCTTGGCCTGTCACGCCCGCGCGATTCCCGTCTTTGTCGTCAACGGACGCATCTCCGCGAAGAGCTACCGTTGGTACCGCTTCACCGCCCATTTCTGGCGCGATGTCCTTGGCGGCGTTGCTTTCTTCTTCATGCGCTCCGACGAAGATGCAAAGCGACTCCTCACTCTTGGGACTCCGCAATCGCAGGTTTCCATCGCGGGATCGCTCAAGGGCATGTCGATCGCGGTGGCAACACCTGAGGTGACGGCGAAGTGGCGGAGTTTCGTCCCGATGGGCGCCCGTGTCTGGCTGGCCGGAAGCACTCGTCCCGGTGAAGAGGAAATGCTGCTCGATGCTTATCAAGCGTTGCGCGCGGAGTACGCCGACTTACGCTTCGTGCTTGTTCCTCGGCATCCCCAGCGGTTCAAAGAGGTCGCAGATCTGGTCACGGCACGGAGCTTGTCGCTGTCCTTGTGGTCAGCGCCGAGTGACGGGACTCCACCGAATCCTCACCCCGATGTTGTCCTTGTCGACGTCATGGGAGTTCTGACCGAGCTTTACGCTCTCGCCGACGCGGCATTCGTCGGTGGCAGTCTCAAGGCATTCGGTGGCCACAATCCCCTGGAGCCGGCGCTGGCAGGCACGCCCGTCGTCTTCGGGCCGTCGATGGAGTCGCAACACGACAGCGCCGCCCTGCTTCTGCGCCTGAAGCTGGCGGCGCAGGCGGTCGATACACCGGAGCTTGTCTCAGCGATCGCTCGTGCGTTAGCAGTGTCGGGTGGTGCCGACGAACGTGCCCGGCGCTCGGCTGAACTACGACGCCATCTGGACGACGCGCCCAAACGCGTGGCTGTTGAGCTGATCGAATTTCTTGGCCGGAAGCGAGAGCCTGTTGCGACCGTGGCTCACTGACCTGTTCGAACGCTGGACCTCAGGCGAGCGCTCCTTCGCGCTCTACCTCTACGCTCTGATTGCGCTGCCCCTGTCATGGCTGTACCGCCTCGGGCTGGTGTTCTCTGCCCCCGGACGCAAACGCCACCCGGACCTGAAGAACGCGAACCTCTTGGTTGTCTCCAGCCCGATGGTTGGCGGAGTCGGGAAGACGCCGATGTCGATTCTCCTTATCGATCAGCTCAAGCAGGGCGGGCAGCATGTCGCCGCGGTCACCATGGGGTATGGACGTTCTGATGATCGACGCGCCGCTTATTTGCCATCAGCGTGGCCCCATGTCGAGGATGTCGGTGATGAGGGCATCGAGATTGGTGTCTTTACCAATGTCGAGGTCCACACCGGCCCCGAACCCGCCACTGTCATCGATGAACTGGATCTGCGCGCCGACCTCGATTGGATTGTCTTCGATGACGGCGTCAGCCGTTCGTGGGCGGGAGAGAAGAGAATTGCGATGTTCGCCTCGGACGATCTAGAACAGCCGGTACGGTACCTGCCCGTCGGTCGTTGGCGCACGACTCCACGTGCTCTGGCCATGGCATCATATGTCGCCGTCACCACGGGGGCAGGGGCACCGGCCCCGCAGGAGCACCGGCGCCGGTTGGCCGCTTGGGGATATTGCGGCCCCATCGGCTGGTTTCACTATCGCCCGCTGGGACTCATGCGCTGGAGCCAGGGCGAGATTGTCGGCCTGGAGAGCTTGCCGAATGGCCCGGCACTGGCATTTTGCGGCATCGCTCGCCCGCACCGCTTCCGCGAGCAAATCGCCACGGCCGGGATTGCCCTCGCCGATTTCGTCACGTTTCCTGATCATCACCGCTACAGTCCGGCCGACTGCGACCGGTTGAATAGCCGTCTGGCGCAGTCCGGCGCCACCTGGTTTCTCACCACGTTCAAGGACAGTGCCCGCACTCCGCCCGATTGGTCGGCGCTAACACCTGTGGTTTATTGGCGTATCTGCCTTCACCAAGTGGCCGGTGACGATCTTGCGGCCACGGTGCTGAAAGAGACTTGATGCCCAAAGGATGTTTGCCCAAGCCCGAGTTGATCGAGACCGATTTTCTGGTTCTCGGATCGGGGATGGCGGGATTGTGGGCGGCTCTACGGCTCTCCGAGCATGGCTCCGTCGTCGTCGTTACCAAAAAAGACGAGGCCGAGTCGAACACGAACTACGCCCAGGGTGGCATCGCCGCGGTGATGTCGCAGTTCGATTCCGTCGATGCTCACACCAAAGACACACTGGCCGTTGGCGCCGGGCTGGCAAGACCGAAAGTCGTGCGCCGTGTCGTTGCCGCCGCGCCGGGGCTGGTCCGGAAGTTGATCGACGTCGGCGTGAAATTCACGTACCGTGAGACACCGCATACCCCGGGAAATCTCGATCTCGGCCTCGAGGGAGCGCACTCCGCGCCGCGGGTTGTGCACGCCGCCGATCTCACCGGCCAGGAAATCGAGCGTGCGCTTCTTCACGCCGTGCTCTCGCACCCCAACACGACTCTGCTCAATCACCACCTCGGCATCGACTTAATCGTCGGCCGCGTCGGGCGCAGTCGCCGCTGCTTCGGCGCCGATGTGTTTGACCGACTCGGGATGAAGCTCAAGCGGATCGTCTCGCCTGTCACGGTACTGGCGACCGGGGGCGCGGGGCAGGTCTATCGCTATACCACCAATCCTGACATCGCCACCGGTGACGGTGTCGCGATGGCCTTCCGCGCGGGATGTCCGATTGGCGACATGGAATTCGTGCAATTCCATCCGACACGACTGGCGCTGCCCCATGCCGGCAGATTTCTCATCTCGGAGGCCTTGCGCGGCGCCGGGGGCGTCCTGCGCAACAAGCGGGGAGAGGCCTTCATGGCGAAGGTCCACCCCTTGGCCGATCTGGCTCCACGGGATGTCGTGGCCCGCGCTATCGTCGCCGAATGCCGGCGCACTCGCTCTCGAGAGGCCTATCTCGACATGACTCACCTGAAGCCGTCCTTCGTGCGGGAGCGATTCCCGGGCATTTACAAACGATGCCTCTCGCTCGGATTGGACATGACCAAGGAACCGATCCCGGTGATGCCGGCAGCCCACTACATGTGCGGCGGCGTCATGACCAATCTGGCGGCCCAAACCGACCTGCCAGGGTTGTGGGCGGCGGGGGAAGTCGCCTGCACCGGACTCCACGGGGCCAACCGCCTTGCCTCAAACTCGCTTCTCGAAGCGATGTACTTCGCCGAAGCCGCCTCGATTTCGGCGGCGACTCGACTGCGATCGCTTCGCCGTGGCATGCACACCACTCACCCACAGAATCCAGTCAAGGGTGTTTCCGCCCCGCCGCGTTCACGCGCCCATTGGCGCCAGTTGCACAACACCATGTGGGACGACGTCGGCATCATTCGCGATCGCGAAGGCCTCCGGCGGGCCCTCGCCGAACTCCGAGGCTTGCACCGGGAGGCGGAATCGCGCTATCGTACCGATGGCGTCAATGCCGACGTACTCGAGTACCGCAACGCCGTTCTCGTCGGCCAATTGATTGCCCGAAGCGCTCTATCCCGGCGCGAGTCGCGTGGCCTGCACGAGCGTTCCGATTACCCGTTGCCCGATGACCGCCGGTTCGGTCGTGACACGGTGATCTTCAAATGATGATGACAACTGCAAGATTAGCATCCACTCCCCAGACAGCACCCGCCGCCCGGGGACAGAATGAAGCGATCTGGATTCTGGATTTCGGCTCGCAGTACACGCAACTCATTGCCCGCAGAGTCCGCGAGTTGGGCGTCTTCTCGCGTGTGGTGCCCTGCGCGATTCCCTATGACGAGATCGACTGGCCCAATGTGCGCGGCCTGATCTTCTCCGGAAGCCCGGCCTCGGCCGATGCCCCGGGCGCACCCGATGCCGACCCGCGCATCCTCAATGCAGCTCTGCCCAAGCTCGGGCTCTGCTATGGCCTGCAGCTCTACGGCCTGCATCACGGCGGCGTCTTGTCGCGCTCGAAGAGCCGTGAGTTCGGACGAGCGCGCTTTTCCCGCACCGAGAAAAGCCTGCTCTGGTGCGCCGTGCCGGAATCTTTCGACGTGTGGATGAGCCATGGCGACACCCTTACCGGATTGCCGCTCGGCATGCGCGTGATCGGTGCGACCGATTCGGTCGCCCTCGCCGCGGTCGAAGACCCCGATCACAATTTCTGGGGCCTGCAATTCCATCCCGAAGTCGAGCACACCCAGCATGGACGTGACATCCTGCGCGCCTTCGTCTTTGACATCTGCCATTGCCAGGGCGGGTGGAATACCGGCGTTTTCATCGATCAGGCCATTGCTGAAGTTCGTCAGAAAGTGGGCGAAGGTCGCGTGCTCTCCGGAGTATCTGGTGGTGTGGACTCCGCTGTCTTGGCCGTCCTGCTTCAGCGCGCCATCGGCGAACGCTCGCTCCCGGTCTTTGTGAACACGGGGCTTCTGCGCGATGACGAAGTCAACGAGGTCCAGGTCGCGCTCGCGAATGCGGGTGTCCACGTCGAGGTTGTCCACGCCGAGGATCGCTTCCTCTCTGAATTGGTGGGCGTGGAGGAGCCTGAGCAAAAGCGCAAGATCATCGGCCGCGTCTTCATTGAGGTCTTCGAGCAAGAGGCCCGCCGCCACGGCCACGTCGATTTTCTCGCACAAGGGACGCTCTATCCTGACTGGATCGAAAGCGTCTCCGTCAACGGCCCCTCCGCCGTCATCAAGTCTCATCACAACGTTGGCGGGCTGCCCGAACGCATGAATTTGAAGTTGGTCGAGCCGTTAAAGTGGCTCTTTAAGGATGAGGTCCGTGCCGCTGGTAAGGCATTGGGTTTGCCGGCCTCCGTGCTGGGGCGCCATCCCTTCCCCGGGCCGGGTCTCGCGGTGCGCATCCTCGGGCCTATCACACCGGCGGGCCTCGATCTGCTCCGTCAGGCCGACCGCATTTTCATCGGTGAGCTGCGCTCTTCGGGCTGGTACGACAAGGTCTGGCAGGCCTTCTGCGTCCTTCTGCCGGTCAAGTCGGTCGGTGTGATGGGTGACGAGCGCACCTACGAGAACGTCGTCGCCCTGCGTGCCGTGGTCTCGATCGATGGCATGACCGCCGACTGGGCGGAACTCCCACCGGCGCTGCTTGGCCGCATCTCCGGCCGCATCAGCAACGAGGTTCGCGGCATCAACCGCGTCGTCTACGACATCTCCTCGAAGCCCCCGGCCACCATCGAATGGGAGTAGGGGCGTATTGCATACGCCCGTTCTCTCTGCTTATCATCCCGTCCGACCAACTGAACCCGGAGGTACAATGACCGCGGGACCGATCACGGCCTTTATCAAGCATAACTTCCGCCACTTTAACGCCGCCACTCTGGTCGAAGCCGCCGAGGGCTGGCGCAGGCATTTGGACGGTGGGGGCAAAATGCTGATCACCGTCGCGGGCGCCATGAGCACCGCCGAGTTGGGCTTGTCATTGGCCGAGATGATCCGTCGCGACAAGATCCATGGTATCGTTTGCACCGGCGCCAACCTTGAGGAGGACGCGTTCAATCTTGTCGCCCACGATTACTACGTGCGCGTGCCGGAATGGCGCGACCTCACGCCTCAGGACGAGCAGGCCCTGCTCGACCGCAACCTGAACCGCGTGACCGACACCTGCATTCCCGAGCACGAGGCGATGCGCCGCATCGAGGGTGTCATCCTCCGTGCCTGGATGGAAGCGGACAAAGCCGGAAAGCGGTACTTCCCGCATGAGTTCTTCTGGAAGATTCTGCGTGATCCCGAACTGGAGAGAAGCTTCCAGATCGACCCCAAGGACAGTTGGCTCTACGCCGCGATGCTGAAACAAATCCCGATCTTCGTACCCGGCTGGGAAGATTCCACTCTCGGCAACATGTACGCCGGGCATTGCATCGCCGGGGACATCAAGAACGTGCACACCGTCCGCACCGGCATCGAGACGATGATGGAGCTGGCCGCCTGGTACATGAAGAACTCGGCCCAGCATTCGATCGGTTTTTTCCAGATTGGCGGCGGCATCGCCGGCGACTTTCCCATTTGCGTGGTGCCCATGCTCCGGCAAGATCTGCAACGCGACGATATCCCGCTTTGGGGATACTTCTGCCAGATTTCCGATTCGACCACCAGCTACGGCTCATACTCCGGCGCCATCCCCAACGAGAAGATCACGTGGGAGAAGCTTTCGATCGATACGCCCAAGTACATGATCGAGTCCGACGCCGCGATCGTGGCCCCGCTCGTCTTCGCCTATGTCCTCGGCTGGTAATTACCAATTGCGAATCCCTTGTAGGTCAGGAGCATTGGTCGCCTTGGCGACCAGGTGCTCCTGACTCCTGATCTCTGACCCTCACCGTGTGGTGGTTGTCAGGAGCTCCGCGCGAAGACGCCATTCGACTTGGAAGGCGTTTCCTCGCTCGGTGCTCCTGACCTACATCTGGTAATCGCACTCCTCAGCTCTTGTAGGTCAGGAGCCCCGGTCGCCCCGGCGACCAGGCGCTCCTGACTCTTGCTCTTTTGGGGTGTGAACTGCCTGCAAATTGTCAGGAGCCCCGCGTGAACGCCCCGTTCGACATGCGTCGGATTATCGCACGCAGGGCTCCTGACCTACAAGAGAGTCCCGTCAATTCCGCTGTGGATAACCCTCGCTCCCGAATCTTTTCTCTTTCACTCCTTTTTTGCTGGCGCAGACGACGAGCGGAGTGTAATCTTGGCACTTTAGAATCTGTGGCTTCACGTCGAGTGCCCGGTTCTGTCTACCCATGGCATATCTGACTGACTGCGCCCTCGTCCTTGCGGATGGACGTATTTTTCGCGGACGAGCCTTTGGCGCACGCCGGCCTATCGTGGTCGGCGAGGTCGTCTTCAATACCGCCATGACCGGCTACCAGGAGATCCTCACCGATCCCTCTTACTGCGGCCAGCTTGTCTGCATGACCCAACCCCACATTGGCGTTTACGGGGTCAACGATGAAGACATCGAGAGCGCCACGCGCCGTCCGCAGGCCTCTGGCCTGATCGTACGGCAGCTCTCCGAGACATTCTCCAATCGCCGCGCCACGTCCAGTCTCGCCGATTACCTCGCCGTCCATGACATCGTTGGCATCACCGGCATCGACACACGTGCCCTCACACGCCATCTGCGCGACCAGGGCGCCATGACCGGGGCCATCGCCTCGGCCGATCTTCCGACAGAGACCGTGCTGAGTCGGATCCACGACTGGGGAACGATGGAGGGGAGGGAGCTGGTCAGCCATGTCACCTGCCGCTCCCCCTATGCGATTCCGGCCATCGGCGAGGAGAAGTATCGCATCGCGGCTTACGATTACGGGGCCAAGCAGAACATCTTCCGCGAGCTGGCTCTGCGCGGCGCGACCACGCACGTCTTCCCAGCGACGGCGCCGACTGCCGATCTGCTGACAGACAATCCCGATGGCATCTTCTTGTCCAATGGCCCTGGCGATCCGGCGGTCTGCGCCGACGCCGTGGCCAGTGTGAAGGCACTTCTGGGTCTGCGCCCGATGATGGGGATTTGCCTGGGCCATCAGTTGATGGCGTTGGCCGTCGGCGCGACAACCTACAAGCTCCCCTTTGGGCACCACGGCGCCAATCATCCGGTGCTCGAACGCGGTACCGGACGCATCGAGATCACCTCGCAGAATCATGGCTTCGCCGTCGATGAAGCGTCACTTCAGGACGCCGGCGGAAGTGTCACGCATACCAACCTCAACGATCACTCAGTCGAGGG
>Ga0326726_10004055_pt1 | contig 13410 bp, 9 predicted proteins | sample MHFenrmetagenome_2_FD_207603 | JGI IMG/M metagenome (GOLD analysis project Ga0326726, IMG submission 207603) | Lab enriched peat soil microbial communities from Michigan Hollow, Ithaca, NY, United States - MHF15MN | ecosystem: Environmental > Terrestrial > Soil > Wetlands > Peat | place: USA... | reverse complement strand
TTCATCGGGGTCGTCCACGTCACCCGCGGGGACCGGGTCCTTTTCGAGAAGGGTTACGGCCTCGCGAATGGCGAGCTCAATGTCCCCAACGGGCCTGAAACGCGATTCCATATCGCTTCGGTATCGAAGGCCTTCACGGCCGCGGCGATCCTCCTTCTCGAGGAGCGCGGCCAGCTCGCCGTTTCCAGTCCCGTCTCGACCTATCTCCCGGATTACCCGAACGGCGACAAGATCACTCTCGAGCATCTCCTGACGCACAGCTCCGGCATCCCGAACGTCAACAGCTTCCCCGATTATGATCGCGAGTCCTTCTTCCCGCATACCCTGCCCCAGATCGTGAGTCTGTTCCGCGACAAGCCCCTGGACTTCGAGCCGGGGACGAACCACCGCTACAGCAACTCAAACTACAATCTCCTGGCCCTGGTCATCGAAACCGTCTCTGGCCAAAGCTACGGCGACTTCCTTAAGGCCAATATCTTCGAGCCGTTGAGCTTACGGACCACCCTGCACGACGGCGAGGCCTCGATGCCGATCCCGAACCGGGCGACGGGCATGGAGCCTCAAGGGCTTCGCGGGCTGAAGCTCGCGCCGCGGATCGATTGGTCCATCAAGACCGGGAACGGATCGCTCGTCACCACCGCCGCGGACCTGGCCAAATTCGCGCGTTCGATCTTCGAAGGCCGTCTGCTTCGGCCGGCTTCCCTCGCAAAGATCATGGCGTCCGGGCCCGTCTTTCCTTACGGCTGGACCGACAGGGCCCGCTCCGGGCGCAAGCTCAAGGGCGCCGGCGGCCGGAGTCCCGGTTTCGTCTCGAACGTGGATTATGTTCTCGCCGACGGGACCTGCATCATCGTCCTCAGCAACAGCTATTCTCCCGTCGCACAGGATCCCGTCGCGCCGGCCATCGAGGCGATCGTCGCCGGCGAGACGGCGCGATCAGAGCCGACGGCGCCGGTCGCTCCGGCAGCCGGCGAGCTCGCCGCCGTCGCCGGGCGCTACCAGATGCCCGAGGATTATTACGTTCCCGGCATCATCCTGACCCTTCTTGACCGCGGCCAATACCTCGAGGCGCTTTGGGGAAACTCGTCATCAACGGTCATCTACCCCGTCGGAACGGGCCAGTACCTGGACCGTTCCTACTGGGCGCGGGTTCGCTTTGCCCGGGACGAGACCGGCAAGGTGACGGACCTGCTCTACACCAGCGGAAGGGAATTCAAGGCGAAAAAGCTTTTCTGAGCGTGCTCGGCAACGACCCTGCCCAGTAAATCCCGCCTGACGGAACCGATTCCCGGTCGATGGGACGTTTCTGTCTCGAGTGTAAGCGCGATCCGCTCGCGCAGCCCTGTCTCCCCCTGGAGCTGCTGATGGGCTCCTTTTTTCCCCTTCTTGGCATGAATCTTGGGTACTGAGGCTTTGGAGAACTGATTTGCGCTCTAGTGGAGGAGAAAAATGAGGATATTGCGCATGTCTGCTGCGGTCTTGATCCTGCTCTTGGGATCCATGGGATATGGCCAGCAGGCCCCGAAGAACCGAATCGTCGCCGTCCTCGGACCGGATGGGGTCCAGCGGGTGGAGATCACCGGCGGGAGCTACTACTTCGATCCAGATGATATCGTGGTCAAGGCCAACGTCCCGGTCGAGCTGATCGTCAAGAAGGCGGGAGGGTCGACCCCTCACAGCATCTTCCTCAAGGCTCCCGAAGCCGGGATCGACTTCAATGTCTCCCTGGGCAAACAGCCGAAAACGATCAAGTTCACGCCCACCAAGGTCGGGACCTACCCCTTCTGGTGCACCAAACGCGCGCCGTTGTCTTCGAAGAGCCACAAAGACCACGGCATGACTGGAGTGATCGAGGTCGTGGACTAGTCGAACCGGATCCTGTAGATCTCCCAATAGTAAAAGAAATCGTCGTTCCGTTTGATGAGCTTCTCGGTGATGTAGAAATCATCGTACCAGCGGGTCGTCACAAGATTCGGGTAAGGAATGGCGAAGCTTCCCTCATACTCCAGCGACGGGAGGCGGTAAACCAGGGCTTCGTTTTCCTGCTTCTCCCAATCCCTCTTGCCGGTGATGACGACCAGCCGGTCGCCAACGACCTTGATCCCCATCAGCGCGGGCGCATGGGGTGGAACGCAGAGGATGTTCTTGTAGTAAGCCTTGATCAGAGCGTCGGTCTGGCCGTTGGCGTATTCGCCGTAGAACTCGAGCTCCCCCCTGTCCACGCTGAACGTGTTCATATTCAGATCGATCAGATAGCGTCCCCCGGTCCGCGTATCGATGTTGACGAATCCTAATTCGGGCTTTTCGATATCGGGAATGAAATAGACCGCGTTCCTCGCCCAATCCACGGTGAATATCCTGTGGATCCTGAGAAGACCATAATAGTCGGTATACGATTCACGTTTTCGCTCCTCAAGCTTCACCCAGGTCATGGGCTTCGGCATCTTGACTTTCCGGATGATCGAGAAATCCTCCAGCAGGTTCTTAAAAATCCCGATATAATAGGTCAGGTTCTCGTAAAATCCGGCCGACTCGAACGTGGTGACCGTGCGGTTTCCGTTTTCCTCGAACGTCGTGCCCGTATCCCTGCCGAAGGTGAATTTGCCGCCGAAGCCCTTGATCACGTTGGCGAATTTCGCCAAAGTCCGGACCTTGAAGGATTCGGGATCAATCGTCTTTAGGTAATTGTTGTCTTCGACCATGATCTGCCCCGAGGAAGAGAGCCAGGTGTTGTCCTTGGTGACGACCGTGACCTCGTCGGGCCCCTGGCCGCTCACCATGCTCCGCTCCTTGATGAGGTGTCCGGCATAATCGAAGAGCTGGAATTTGTGTTCGCGGCCCATCAGGTCTTGGATTTCGTCGCAAAAAACGCCTTGGGGCAGGGCCATCACCAGCCGGCCGTAAAGCTCCTTCTCCCAAATTTTATCGATGCGTGCGCCGCCGAATGCCTTGCCCTCTTCGACGGTGAGCATATAGTCTCTTTCTTCAGACCGCGGGCTGCAGGCGGGAGGGAAGGTTAGAAGCAGTCCCAGGACCAAGACGGCGCTCTTAGGCGGAAACCTTCTCACGTCGATCCCCTATCTACAATGACCCTTCCAGGTGCAGGAATTGTCTAGCGGCTGAGCCTTTCAATGGCCTCGGCGACCTTGGCCCGGATCCTCAGCAGGTCGAGAGGGTCCTTGGTGTAGTCCTTACCGGTCGTGAAGACCGAGGCCGGGAAATCGAGGAGCTTGGCGGCCTCGGCCCTGAGCTTGTCCTTCCGGCCGGCGTCTTTAAGGATCTTTTCGAGCAGGACGAAGTACTCGTAATCCTCGATCCCCTCGCGGAGAATCTCCCAGCGGACCGAGTTGACGGGTCCGCAAAGATATTTGGTCTTATCGTTCGCCGGATCCCGGTTGGGCGGATAGAGGAAGCGGCCGTCGCCGTTGCCCCAATGGCTGGCTTGACCGTAGGGGAGACCATAGCCGACGGTGTAGGACATCGGGTCCTGCCATGGATTCTGAAGGGCACCCGGCGGGAAAAGGGTCGTGCTATTCCAATAATCGGCCCGCCAGACGAGAATGCCCTTGAGGCCCCACTTGTAGGTCATCCACAGCCACATCCTCATGTTGACCGCGGGGTGGTCGATGAAGAGCGTCACCCAGGGGCTCTTCGGTCCGGTGCAGAGGTAAGACCAGAACTGGCGTCCTTTCGGCGCGAGATCGGCCACGGCCTTGGGGTCGACGCGATCGAAGATCGTGCAGCCGATCTCGGAGACATCCATGATCTCCGGTCCCGGCCGGTGCTCGGTGATGAAGCGGGTCAGGCGCGGCGCGTTCTTGCGGATGTTGAGCATCCCCTCGCGGACGAAGGGATAGTCCTTGGGATCGGGCTCGTCGAACCAATAGATGTACTCGCGGCCGAGCCAGCCGTTCTTGGCCAAGTGGTCTTCGACGAGCTTGAGGTACTGGCTGATGAGGGTATCGTATTCGGGCGTGCCCTGGCGGAAGCCGGAGAACGTTCCTGACTGCCGGCTGTAAAACGATCCCGTGCCGAGGCCCTGGAGGGGAAGGTCGTAGGCGTTGAAGCCGAGCTCGTCAAGAACGTGGCGGCCGCCCCGGTCGAACTCCGTGAAATCGACGGAGACCTTCATCCCGTCGAGAGGCATTTCGAAATCGCCGCCCGGGAGGATATTGGCGATCCCGCCACCTGGGCCCGTCGACACGGCTTCGAGGGCGATGTCATCGAACCAGGCGGTCCCCTTCGTCGTGCCGTCGTTGTCGCGGAACGCCGGGAACAAGCCCAGCTTGAGCGCCGAGGCGTCCGGAGGGAGGGCCGGGAATTCGATCGTCTCCTGCTTCCAATCCGTCCGGCCCTCGAAGACTTGGAGCAGGTTCGCGCCGGCGATCCAGGCGTTTTCGGGAGTGAAGAACTCGCAGACGATTGTGTATTTTTGTCCGGCCTCCGCTGTCCGGGCCCAGAACGTCAGCTTGGACGGCGTCCGTTCCTTGATCACGACGGGCCGGTCGTACTCGGCGGCGACATTCCCTTCGACCGTATCGTCGGTGACCTTGAACGCGCGGCGGCCGCCGTGGACGCCTTCCGTGACGAACTCCCCGCCCTTCCAGAAGACGCCGGCCGTCGTGACCGTCATCGGATAGAGCTCGAAAGGCGAGGTCGGAGCGACGCGGTGGTCGCGCATGTTCTGATAATAGAGATCGACGACTTTCTCGAGCTCCTCTCTCGTTTCTAGGTTGTGATAGGCTTTGATATCGCCCGTCGGCAGTCCGAACGACGAACGAACGGAGGACGTGTCGGGAAGGGTGAAGTCCCAGACGCGGAGCTCGACCGGAACGATACAGGACCAGCCTTCGGCCCGAAGCTCGATCCCACCCTTGTAGAGTCCCGGCGTCGCGTCCTTGGGGACGCGAGCCGTGATCCAAAGGGGATGATTCTCGCTTGCCGCCGCCGCGAACGGCCCGGAGTAGGGCGGCAGGGGATCGGGCCACCAACCGGCCTGGCCGAGGGCGTCCGTCGGCGTCGTCACGTTCACATATCCGACGTGGCAGATCGAGATGTCTCCGGCGCCGATTGTCCCGCCCTTCTCATTGACGAGCGGTCCCGCCGCGACGCGAACCGCGTCGAGACTCTTCTCCGGTCTGAGCACGATGAGGAACGGCTCGAACTCGTTGCGGGCCGCGGCGATCTTGACCGCCCCGCCTGGGGCCGACGGGATCGGGTCATCCTTCATGATCTTGTAGGCGCCTTCGGCCCACCACACAGCGCACGGTGGACCGCCCTGGACGAGATAGCCGTAGCCCGCCGTCTCCGCCGCCGCGGCTGCAAGGCGGACAGGGACGAGGACGGCTATGAAGAATCCGGCCAGGAACAGAATGCGTCCAAAGGTCCATTTGCCCATGATATCCCCTTCAACCCAGCTTCTTGACCCGCCGGGCGATGGTCTTCTTGATCTTATCGTACGAGGGAGGCGGTCCCATGCGGATACTTTGGCCGTCGACGAAAATGGCATCGGCCTCGCCCCATTCCCTGAAAACACCGCGGTCGAAGGTATCGATGGCTTTGAACTCGACCTTTTCGCCGTGTTCACCGGCGGCGCGCCTTGCCCGCTCGAACGCCATGTTCATGCCCGGGCACCAGCCGTTGTGGAGGGCGGTGACGGTTACCTGGCCCGGAACGGGCGCGGGTTTCTTCTTCTCCCGGATCCAGCGCGGCGGGGCGGAGGTCTCCACGAAAGGCTTCCAAAGAAGGATCTGCATGCCCTGGGAATCGGCCTTCTTGTATCCGTGCTTTTTGAACCAAGAGGCGCGCATAAAGACCGGGATGGCCATGCCCCAGGCGGCCATCCCTTTCGCCCCGAGCTCCCGGGCGTCCTTCTCGGCCGCCTCGAGCAAGGCCGCGCCCATGCCCTTTTTCTGGAAATTCCCCCGCCCCTGCTTGTGACCGTGAACCCAGATGCAGAGGATGACATAGAGGCCCTGGCCGTCCACGAAAGATTCCTCGATAGGAACGTACTGGATCATCCCCCCGACCCGACCCACGTCGTCGAGCGCGAGCTTGACCCGCAGGCCCCTGTCCCGCATCTTCGCGAGCCACTTGGCTTTGTGGTCGCCGCCCTCCTTGATCTCATCTGACCAGTCCTCGAGGCAGAGACAATAGAGGCCCTCGTATTCAGGGGATAGGGAGACGATTTGCATGGCCTGCTCCTGGGAACGTCGGCGGGAAGCCGGAGGGCGTGCTTCCGGCTCCTCGGGATCAGGTCAACATTAAGAAAGCGGCCGTGGATTGTCAAGGGCCGCGAGGGCTAGAGCTTCCTCACTTCCTTTTGTCCGGATAGGGCGGGTGCTTGGGCACCTCGACCGGATCCTTGGCGATGAGCTCTTGAAGGTGCTTGACCGCCGTCTCGAGCTGGGCGTCCTTGCCGCCGAAGGCCGCGTGGGGCAGGTTATCCACAACGATGTCCGGATCGACGCCGTGCCCTTCGATCAGCCATTCGCCTTCGGGCCCGTAGACGCCGGTCTCGGCCGCCGAGGCGAGGCCCCGGTCGACGAGAACGTTGGACGAGCTCAGCCAGATCTCGCCGCCCCAGGTCCGCGTTCCGATGAGCTTGCCCAGGCCGAGCCGGCGGAAGCCCTCGCTGAAGGCCTCGCCGTCCGAGGCCGTGAATTCGTCGCAGAGGACGACCAGATGGCCTCGGAACGCGTGCTGCATGTTCCAGGTGGGCTTCCCGACCCGGTCTTGCCAGTAGAACCAAGCCTTGCGCATGAGCTTTTCAAGGATCCAGGAGTCGATGTTGCCGCCGCGGTTGTGGCGGACGTCGATGATCAACCCCTGGCGGTCGAAGACCGGGTAGAAATTCTTGACCCACTCCGTGTAGTTATCGTTGCCCATGGCCCGCAGGTGGACGTAGCCGAGCCGGCCCTGACCGGCCTTTTCGACGGCGAGCCGCCGGGTGTATTCCCACTCGGAATAGCGGAGGTCGGATTCGGCGCCGGGCGTGATGGGGACGACGATCTCCTTGCGGGCCGCCCCGCCGGCCGCGGGCTTGATCTCGAGGAGGACCTGCTGTCCGGCCGTGTTCCTTAAAAGAAAGGACGGATCTGGAACGCTCAAGGCCGCGATCCCGTTGATGGCCGTGATGATCTCTCCCTCGCGGATCGCCGACATCGGCTTCCCCAGCGGCGAGACATTGTCCTGGTATTCGGGATCGGACTTGTAGATGTGCTCGATCCCGAAGCCGCCTTTGGCTTCGTCGCGGACGAGGCGGGCCCCGAGCGAGCCGGGGGTGACGCTGTCGGGCGGCTGCCTCAGGTCGCCGCCGCGGACGAAGGTGTGCAGGGCCGAGAGCTCGCCGACGAGGTGGGCCAGGAGGTTGTTGAGCTCGGACCTGTCGCTGACGCGCTCGACAAAGGGGCGGTGGCGCTCTAGCAGGCCCTGGTAATCGACGTTGTGGAGGTTGCGGTCGTAGAAATAATCGCGCTCCATCCTCCAGGCGTCGACGAACATCTGACGCCATTCTTCGCGAGGATCGATGGAGAAGGTCCAACGGGAGAGGTCGACCCGCTTCTCGCCCAGCGTCTGCTGGGTCGGCTGGGCCGTCCCGGCGTCGATGACGTAAAGATCGTTGCCCTTGCGAACGAAGACCTTCTTGCTGTCGGCCGAAAGCTCGAAATTCCGGATATCCTCCATGAGCGTCTTGGCCTGGACGTTGCGGCTCTTGATCTCGACGGCCTGGAGCTTGAACTGCCCGGCGGCGTTGGATCCCTCATCGACGAAGAAGAGGGTCTTATCGCCGACGACGAGCCCCGAATACACGCTGGCAGGGAGCGGGATTTCGAAGACACGGGCCTGGATGCCGGCGAGGTCGATCACGGTCTTCGCCGCGGGCGCCGGCTTCTCCGCTTCCTTGGCCGGTCTTCCGGCCGTCGGCGCTGTCTTGGCTTCGGGCCCTTTCTCGTCTGCGCCCTCCTTCTTATCGGCCTGGAGCTCGGTTGCCGGGGCGAAGGGGAAGGCGTCCTTGCCGGTCAGCCCGGCGGCATAGACCTTGGTCGTCTTGTCGAAATAGGGTTCGGGTTGGCGGGGTCCCCAGGGACTGCCCACGGCGCTCCGGAAATAGCGGTCTGACAGGAAATAGAGCCATTTCCCGTCCGGGCTCCAGGCGGGATTATAGGAATCGACGCGGTCGCCGGTGAGCTCCGCCGTCCGGCCGGTTTCGGCCTCGAGAAGCATGATCTGGTTGAACCCGTTCGAGGCGCCCTGGACGTAGCCGAGCCAGGCGCTGTCGGGAGACCAGGCCAGGTCGCCGAACATGCCGATGTCGGAGACCGCGATCCGGGTCAGGCTCTTCTTGCCGACATTGAAGAGCCAAAGCTGGTTATCCTTGTCGGCGATGGCGATCCACTTGCCGTCGGGAGAGGGAACGCCGTCGAAGCGAATGACCTTGGACCCGATCGTCATCTGCTCGGACGCTCCCAAACCGTCGGCCATGTAGCGATGGAACTCCCATTCGCCGGTTTCGTCGGTCAGGACTATCAGACTCTTGCCGTCGCCGAGGAAGCGCGCCGCGCGGGCGCGGACGCCGTCCTTGCGGTCGATTCGGACCCAGCGCCCGTCCCCGACGGGGGCGACGAAGACATGGCCGCGGGAGACGAGGACAACGCGGTCGCCGTTCGGCGAGACATGTCCTGAGGTTAGATAGTCGAGGGGTTTCGTCACCCATCTCTCGCGCATCTGGTCGAAGTCCGAAGGCAGGGTGATGGCCAGAGCGGTGTCCTTCCCGGCGGCGATATCGAAAACGCGCAGGTCGGCGACGAGCTGATAGGCGATCCGGCCGGCGTCGAGGCTGGGGGAGCTGGCATCGAATCCCTTGTGGAAGGTGTGCTGCTGGAGCCCGCCGCCCTTGAGGTCCGTCGACCAGACGTTCATGTTCCCGTCCCGGTCGCTGAGGAAATAGATCCTGTCCTTCCAGACCATCGGGTTCTTGCTCGTGCCGGCATAATCGGCGGTCAGAGGGACGGCCTCTTCCGCGCCGAGGGTGTAGGCCCACAGGTTCTGGGCCGTGCCGCCCTTGTAGCGCTTGGTGTAACTGCCCTGGAAGGGGAGGCGGGTGAAGAAGAGCGTCCGGCCCGAAGGATCGAACGAGCCGTCGGCGGCTTGACTGAGCGGGAGGAGGGATTCGGCGTTCGTCGCCGGGTTGAGAACGACGAGCTGGGTGTTGGGCAGGGTCGAGAACTTCTGGGTGGCGTAGAGGATCTTCCCATCCGGCGTCCAGCCGACGACTGTCGCCCCTTGGCCGGCGAAGGTATGGCGCGCGGGCAGCCCTCCGGCCAGCGGCATCGTGTAGACCTCGGTCGGGCCCTCGTATTGGGCGGAGAAGGCCAGCGTCTGGCCGTCCGGCGAGATAGCCGGGTAGGCTTCGAATCCCGGATGGGACGTCAACCGGCGCGCCGATCCGCCCTTGACGTCGACCGTCCAGAGGTCGCTCTCGGAGGTGAAGACGATGGTGTCGCCGTGGATCGCCGGAAATCTATAGTACCCGTTGCGGCCGGCGGCCGAGCCGGCCTGGGCGAGAACGAGCAGACAGAGAACGGCGAGGACGAGGGCGGGGGCTTTTTTCATGGACATCTCCTTCGGGGAAATGGGTCGAAAAACTATACTACTCCAAAATGAATACGCGATGGGAATGATTTTGGATGCCGAGCGGGCCCCGATCGGCGTATCATGGGCCCGAGATGTCCAGGGGCGGCGATCTTCCGGAGATTAGACAAAAATGGTCGGCGGCAGGGTCTTATGAAGCGTGATCGGAAAAGGCGATCATTGACCCCTGAAGAGCTGTATGGACGCCATGGACAGAGTCTCTACAGGTATCTCCTCTTCCGGGTCGGCTCCGCGGAGGACGCCGAGGATGTCCTTCAGGAGGCTTTCTGCCGGTTCGCGCGCTACGATTTACGCTGGAGATTCATCCGGGACCCCAAGGCCCTCGTCTTCCAAGTCGCCCGGAACGAGGCCAACAGATTCCTTAGGAGCAAGATCAAACAACGCGAGGGAGAGATGAAGATCCGGGCCGGTGCGGGCGGCGGTTTCGCGGCGGCCTTTGCCGTCCCCGAAGAGCCGACCCTGGCGTTTCTCATGGCCCGGGCCGACGGACTTCCTGGAGAGCAAAAAGAGGTCGTCTTTTTGAAGGTCTTCGACGGGCTGACCTTCAAGGAGATCGGGTCGGTCTGCGGCATTTCCGCCAATACGGCCGCCAGCCGTTATCGCTACGGGATCGAGAAGCTCCGGGAGGCCCTTGGAGGGAAGTCTTGAGGAACAAACACAGGCATTCTCGCGGCCCGGAAGAGATCGAAAGGGAGCTGGCGCGGCTTGTCTTCAAGTCCACGCCGTCCGGATTGCGGCAGAAGGTCCTGGATGCCGCCTCGAACGCGAGAAGGAATACCCTGCTGACGCCTTCCCTGCGCCTCGCGGCCGTCGCTTGCTCGGTCCTCCTCGCCCTCGTCCTCGGAACCGAACCTATTCTCAGACGGGCGGAGTCTTCGAGGCTGAACGCGCTTCTCGACGGCCGCTCTGCCGGACCTGCGCCGGGCGGGGAGGCTTCTGAGCTGGCCGAAGTCCTGGCCGGGGAGGATAGTGAAGCAGGGCGAATGGTCCGTCTCCAGCTCGCGGCCGCGTCGGCCGCCCGCAAGGAACAGGAACGCCAAGTCACCGAAGCCTGGAGAAGGCTGAAGGGATGGTCGGTCGATGAAGCTTCTGAAGATCTTATCTAGGATTGGCATCGTTCTCCTGATCGTCGTGGCGGTTGCGCTCCTCGTCCGCGCGGCCCTCAACTTCACGGAGGGGCGCAAGCTGGCTGCGGCCATTGCCGAGCTCAAGGCCAAGGGAGCTCCTTTGTCTGCCAAGGATCTGGCCGCTCCTTGTCCTGACGCGGACAACGCCGCCCGTCTCTGGAAGGCCGCCACGAACCTCCTCTCCGTCGATAATGAGGGCAAAGGTCTTCTTGGGCGCGCCTTCATGGACCTGGTTGCTTCGAAGCCCTTGGGGCCTGCGGACCGGAGCGTCATAGCGGGAATCATCGCCAAAAACCATGAGGCCCTTGATCTCCTTTATAAGATGGCCGAAATGCCATGCTTCCTGTACAGGGATCCCGGGGCCCCGCTGCAGGAGGTCATGGGACCGGAGGCCGTCAGGATGATCCTGGCCACCCGGCTGATGGGCTTTGACGCCCTGCTCAAGGCTGAGAGCGGCGATATCCCAAGCGCGGTAGACAGGATCAGGGCTGGGCTGGGATCCGTGTCAAAGGTCGCCCAGGAAGGAACGCTGCTGACGTACCTCATCTCAGTGGCCGAAACGAGGATGTTGCTTAGCTTCCTCGATGCCGCCTGCCGGGGAAATGAAGTCGATGGCGGGATCCTTCTCCGCCTCGTCGCCGACCTCGAGCCCAGCCCGTGGCGCGAACGGCTGGCCGGGTCGATCTCGGGCGACAGGATCTTTACGCTGGAATCGGGTTTGGACACGATCCAGGGTAATTCTCGGGCGATGGACGACAAAAAGCTGTTCAACCGCCTGCTCTATTGGCTGCTGAGGCCCGTTCTTAAGGACGAGGTCCGATGGCAGCTAGAGAAGCTGACACGCTGGGAACAGATGGCCAGGGATCCATATTTTATGCAAAGAGAACTCCTGAAGACGGATCCCGCGTTTTCAGGAAACGCCCCCTGGTACTTCAAGCTTACGGGCTTTCTGGACGGGGGAGCTTACGGGTCGATCTTCCTGAAGGGCGCCCAGCTCGAAGCGACGTTCCTGGCCTCGCGGACCGGCCTGGCCTGTCGGCTTTTCAAAAGCGGGACTGGACAATACCCTGAAAGCTTGGGCGAGCTCGTTCCCGGCATCCTGAAAGAGATCCCCGTCGATCCATTCACGGGTAAGCCCCTCGTTTATCGCCGCGAGGGAGGGGGCTTCATCGTCTACAGCCTCGGGTCGAACCAGAAGGACGACGGCGGACGGTCGACCTATTTTATCACGCGGCTCGTCATGGCCAAGGATGACGACTGGACCTGGAAGGAAGGCAAATGAACGGCGAGCTCATCCCGTATCAGGCCATCGATTGGGGCCCGGTACCGAAGACAGAACACAAGGGGGAGACGGGGACGTCATTCTGGCGGACGGTCGAGCTCGCCGGGCTCAGGATCCGCATCGTTGAATATTCCCAGGGCTATTTGGCCGACCATTGGTGCCAAAAGGGGCACATCGTGCACTGCCTCGAAGGGCAGTTTGTCAACGAGCAGGAGAACGGGGAAAGAACGGTCATGAAGAAAGGGATGACCTATATCGTCTCCGACGGGGCGAGCTCGCATCGCTCGCGAACGGAGCACGGGGCGACGCTTCTCATTGTCGACGGGGATTTCCTGAAGCGGGAATGAACCACCCGGCCGGCCCGAAGCCGGCCGTTAAGGACGTCCGTCTTCAAGAGAGTTGTGGTAAAATCCGGACATGACGTCCCGAGAGCGCGTCCAGGCGGTCTTCGCCGGCGAGATCCCCGACCGGGTGCCAGCCTGGCTTGGAGCCTCGCCAGAATGGAAGGCCATGGCCAAGGCCCGGGCCGGACTGAAGACCGATGAGGAGCTGTCCCTCTTCGTGGGCGATGATTTCCGGAGGGTTTTCGCGAAGTATGCCGGGCCGCCCGAGTTCAGCCCCGATTCTGCGTTTCACCATCCCCAGGCCACGGCACGAACCCCATTCGGCGTCGAGCGGACGGGATATGGATACGGCCAGCCCATCACCCATCCCCTCGCCCAGGCCCGGACCGTCGCCGATATCGAGCGCTACGGCTGGCCTGATCCGAGCTGGATGGACGTCTCCGGCATCCGCGACGAGGCTAGGGCTTGGGGCGGCCGCTTCGCCATACTGGGGGGCGATTGGTCGCCGTTCTATCATGACGCGATCGACCTCCTGGGCATGGAAAGCTTCATGGTCATGCTGGTCGAAGAGCCTGGGCTGATCGACGCTTTGTTGCGCCATCTCGTCGATTACTATTTTCAGACGAGCCTGCGGATTTTCGAGGCGGCAGCCGACTCGATCGACGTCTTCTTCATCGGCAACGACTTCGGCACGCAGAACGGACCGGTCGTCGGCGAGGCCCTTTTCCGCCGCTTCTTCCAGCCTCATCTGGCGCGCCTGGCCGCGCTGGGCCACGACTTTGGCCTCAAGGTTATGATGCATTGCTGCGGCGGCTTCTATCCGCTTATCCCGGCCATGGTCGAGGCAGGGATCGACGCGCTCCAGGCCCTCCAGCCCGACGCCCGGGACATGGCCCCGGCCAAGCTCAAGGCCGCGTTCGGCGGGCGGGTCGTCTTCAACGGCTGTATCGACACGCATCATTGGCTCATCGAGGGGACGCCCGAGCTGGCAAGATCCAAGACC
>Ga0326726_10004054_pt1 | contig 13411 bp, 9 predicted proteins | sample MHFenrmetagenome_2_FD_207603 | JGI IMG/M metagenome (GOLD analysis project Ga0326726, IMG submission 207603) | Lab enriched peat soil microbial communities from Michigan Hollow, Ithaca, NY, United States - MHF15MN | ecosystem: Environmental > Terrestrial > Soil > Wetlands > Peat | place: USA... | reverse complement strand
ATCAATATCTCTTCCTCGCCCTATCATGCCGGAAAATCCGCATTTCGGGAGAAGATGATCTCGACCAGAGCATCCGACAACTTGGCCATCGTTGCTTATTGCAATCTGGTGGGCGGCCAGGATGAACTCGTCTTTGATGGGGGAAGCATGATCTTCAATCAGAATGGGAACCTGATCGCCAGAGGGAAGCAATTTGAGGAGGACCTCGTTCTCGCAGACCTTGATATGGAGGCGGTCTTTCGAATGCGACTTCATGATCCCCGGATTAGGAGAGAGAGGTTGGGTAACGGAGAGAAGAGCCTGAAGAAAATTGATCTTCCGGATCACAGTCCCCCGGTTAAGAAAAGACCTCCGATTCCGAAAAGGGAGGCTAAGCCTCTGGATCGCCTTTCTGAGATCTATGCCGCCCTGGTTCTTGGGACACGAGACTATATTGGAAAAAATGGTTTCCGGACAGTCCTGATCGGTCTGAGCGGAGGCATTGATTCTGCGCTTACGGCGGCTGTCGCAGTGGACGCTTTGGGGAAGAAAGGAGTGGTAGGGGTAACCATGCCTTCCCAATATTCCTCAAAGGGGTCCGTACAGGATTCCGAACTTCTTGCAAGAAATCTTGGCATCCCTCTCATCAATGTCCCGATCACAGAGATATTTCAGGCCTATTTGAAGACCCTTTCACCATCTTTTAAAGGGCTGAAGCCGAATGTAACAGAAGAAAACATCCAGGCTCGTATTCGAGGAAATATTCTCATGGCCCTCTCCAATAAGTTTGGATGGATCGTTTTGACCACAGGAAACAAGAGCGAGATGAGCGTGGGATACTGCACTCTCTACGGAGATATGGCGGGGGGCTATGCTGTTCTGAAAGATGTCCCGAAGACTCTGGTTTATGAATTGACGAAATTCAGAAATAAGAAAGAAGGAAAAGACCTTATCCCCAAAAATGTTTTCGCCAAGCCCCCTTCGGCAGAATTGAGGCCGAATCAAAAGGATGAGGATACCTTACCGCCCTACCCCGTTCTCGATCCCATTCTTCAAGCCTATGTGGAAGAGGACAAGGGGCTTGAAGAAATTGCAAAGATGGGATTCAAGGAAAGCATGATCAAAGAAGTGATCAATCTGGTGGACCGGAATGAATACAAACGAAGGCAGAGCCCTCCTGGCGTAAAAATCACCCACCGCGCCCTCGGAAAAGATCGGAGACTACCCGTTACCAATAAGTATCGAAATTCTTGAAAAGAAAAATAAAAGCTGGCAACCTGCCATCCTAAGACTTCAGTCAGGTATCTTTTTTAACTCTGCAGACGCCCGGGGCTAAATCATCTTGATCCTTTCGCGTCAGCCTTTTATGTCCATCACTTATTTATATGAAGCTTCGCCTCTTCACCGCTCCGTTATCGCTTGACCGCTCCGGCCGTGAGGCCCGAAACGTAATACTTTACTCTAACTCCAATTTGAGATTAGGTTTCCATTCTGATCGAAGGGGAATTCGAAAGGATCGCTGAGGATTTCGAGTCGTGTATTGGATCGAGCTTCCTTCAAAAGGGCCTGGGAGGCATAGAGGTATTCGAGCTCCAACGTATTTTTGACCCAGAGGATCCGGAGATCTTGAGGATGCAGGACTCCAGAGTTATCGTGGGCCGCAGCGAGGGCGTCTCGATCCCTTTCAAAGAAAATAGGGATGCGACCATTCTCAGGTCCCATTCCTGTTAGACAATTGACGGCCGTGGAGGGATAATCAATCTTATAAAACAATCGTTTGGTGATATAGTCAGCCATCCCGATTCCGGTTGCATTCCCATGGCTCTCTTCAGTGATGTCACGAACGAAGATCCGTGTAATTTTCGGCTTTCGGGGCTTTGGGCTCCCAACGAAAAGCCTCCGCCCAATGACATTGGTATCCATCCCCGTGCCACTGATATTTTTGCCCATCTCATCCAAGATCAGAACATCCATCTGATCAAACGGCAGCGAAGGGATCACCCTTCTCGCCTTCTTCAGAAGGGCCTTCTCCTTCTCGACCAATTTCTCGGATTTTAACAGGTCGATGAAAGCAGTTTTGCCGTACTGATTTTCGATCATTCCCATCCCAAACAAAATGGGGACTTTCTTGAGGATGATGGAACCAACTTCTCCGATGACGGCGGGAAATCCGTGTTTAATCGTGAGACGATGAACCATCAGCGCTCCTTGGTGTTTGCCCATGCCGATGACCATCATCTTCACCAATCCACTTTCAATCTCTCCTCGAAAATCCGTATGCGGTTTGACGCGGTTGACCACGACAACCCGATCGGCCTTTAAGAGATCCCGGGCAATGAGAACGGGTGTTCCAAACTTGGTTCGGCCAATTTCTTCCACATCCATGGAAGAAAGGATTGGGGCCGCAACACTTTTTTCTGTAATGCCAAGGCTCTCCAACACCTCGATCTGGCCCTCAGCAGTTGCCCCTCCATGACTTCCCATGCAGGGTACAATGAAGGGAGAGGCTCCCAAGTCTTTTAACCGATCGACGATCGTCTTCAAAACCCTCGGTTTGTCTTTAATGCCACGGCTCCCCGCTGTCAGAGCGATCCGTTCTCCCCTCTTCACCTTTTTTGACAACTCAAACTGGTCTAAGAGTTCGTGGACCCTGCTCTCCACTTCGTCCAGATGGGGTGTTTCAATCTTCTGATGGATTTTGAAAATTTTTGGCAGGTTCTCCATAGGGTCTATTCACCCCCACCCTCACCCTCCCCCATCTAAGGGGGAGGAAAAGTTTTATTTTTGAAATAAAAATGAATCATTTTAATGATAACGAATCAAACGAACAATATCCAATGCAAACGTACTAATTTATAATACCCCCCATCCACCCCTTCCCCTGAAGGGGGAGGGTTAGGGGGGGACTGCCATTCGTTCTATTCGTTTATTTCTTTTCAGAGAAGGGCCTTTTCACTCCCGGCTTCGAAGAGGTGGATATTCTCCAGGTTGGCCTGAAGGAGGATTTCCTCGTGGGGGTTCACCTTTGTCTTGGGATCGACACTCGCGATGAGAGAGTCCCGGCCTGCCTTCACATCCAGATAAATCTCATTTCCAATGGGTTCGATGATCTCCACGGAGGCCTTGAACGTCTCGCCCTCCACAGGAGAGGAAGCCTTTGAGAGGTCCTGAGGCCGGATTCCTAAGGTAACCTGCCTATTGACATATCCCTGAAGTTTTCGTGCCTTCTCTACAGGGACGATCAACTTCATCCCATCGGCTTCAACATACAATTGATGATTTGAGGCAAACAGTTTAGCCTCTACAAAATTCATGGTCGGGCTTCCGATAAAGCCCGCAACAAATTTGTTAACCGGATGAAAGTAGAGATCCAGAGGCTTTCCCACCTGCTGGATGAGGCCGTCCTTCATCACCACGATGCGGTCTCCCATGGTCATTGCCTCCACTTGATCGTGGGTCACATAGATGATGGTTGAAGAAAGACGCTCGTGAAGTTTTTTCAATTCCCCTCGCATCTGAACTCTAAGTTTAGCGTCTAAGTTGGATAGAGGTTCGTCAAAGAGGAAGACTTGGGGCTTTCGCACAATGGTCCTTCCCACCGCTACCCTCTGGCGTTGCCCGCCGGAAAGTTGCTTTGGCTTTCGCTGGAGGAGTTCCGAAATCTCAAGGAGGTCTGCTGCCTCTCGTACCCTCTGGTTAATCTCTTCTTTAGAAAATTTCCTCATCTCAAGGCTGAAGGCTAAATTGTCATAGACGGTCATATGGGGATAAAGGGCATAGTTCTGGAAGACCATAGCAATATCACGATCCTTGGCTGGAATGCGATTGATCAAACGATCTCCAATGTAGATTTTTCCCTCAGTGATTTCTTCCAGTCCCGCGATCATTCTGAGCGTCGTGGTCTTTCCGCAGCCACTGGGACCGACGAAAACCACAAATTCCTTATCCTCGATCTCCAAGCTAAAATCCCTAACTGCAACGACTTCCGTAGAATATTTGGAGACGAAATGTTTGGAAATGTTTTCTAATATCACTTTTGCCATAAAATTTTTACTCCTTTAGAGCCCCTGTTAAACCAGCAACATAGTGTTCAACAAAGAAAGAATAAACCAAGGCCACCGGTACCGAGGCAAGGAGCGCTCCGGTCATCAGCGGCCCCCAGTGATAGACATCCCCACGAACGAGTTCCGTGACCAGGCCAATCGGGACGGTCTTGCTTTCCGTGGTCGAAATGAAAGCAAGGGCATATAAGAATTCATTCCAGGAGAGCGTGAAAGCAAAAATTCCAGCGGAAAAGATCCCTGGAAGACAGAGAGGAATGACGATGCGCCAAAATACCCGAAGCCGACTGGCCCCATCGATCATGGCGCACTCTTCCATCTCCTTTGGAATCGATTTGAAATATCCCATGAGCAGCCAGGTGCAGAATGGGATAAGAAAGGTGGGATAGGTCAAAACTAAAGACCACAATGAGTCCCACAACCTGAGGTCAAAAATAATCGTGGCTAAAGGAATGAAGAGAATGGTCGGTGGAATCAGGTATCCAAAGAAAATGGCCAGCCCGGTGGGGCCCGAAGTCTTAAATTTGAGCCGTTGGATGGCATAGGCTGCGAGCAGGCTGGCACCGAGAGAGATCACTGTCGAAAGAATAGCCACGAAGAACGTATTGTACATCCACCGGAAAAAGATGGTATCGAAGAAAAGGGTTTTTATATTGTCCAGTGTGGGTGAGTGAATATAAAACGGGTTGAGTTTCAAATTATATAGCTCTTTCATCGGCTTGAGGCTTGTATTGAACATCCAGTAGAAAGGAAAAAGAAGAAATAAAATAAATAAGGCCAGGGGAAGATAGAATTTTAACAATTTTTGCCAAAACGATTCGTGCATTCCTCAGTCCTCTCTCCTCAGGTATTTAAAACTGATAAGCACACAAAAAATCAATATAGGCAGAATAAAATTAGAGATGGCCGCGCCCTCTCCGAAATGCCCTCCAGGGATGGCCCTCTGGAAGGAGAGCGTTCCGAAGAGATGGGTGGCATTGGCCGGTCCTCCCTTGGTGATGACCCAGACCAGTTGAAAATCTCCAAACGTCCAGATGGTTGAGAAGGTTGTGATGACAGCCATGAGGGGAAGGATGAGGGGCAAGGTGATTCGCCGGAACCTCTTCCAGGAACCTGCTCCATCGATGGCCGCTGCCTCGTAAAGCGTGGGACTAATGGTCTGAAGCCCTGCCAGGAGGCCGATGGTGAAAAACGGGATCCCTCTCCAGATATTGGCGATGATTAAAGAGAACCGGGCATTGGTCGGGTCTCCAAGAAAGTCAATTCTATGGTTCATGAGGCTAGTCTTCATCAAGGTCCAACTGATGGCGCTGAAAGTAGAGTCATAGAGCCACCAGAAGACGATGGCAGAGAGGGCAGTGGGAATGATCCAGGGAAGAAGAATGATGGCCCGGACTAACCCTTTTGCTTTAAAGTCGCGGTTGAGGACGATGGCCAACGCAAAGCCTAAAATGGCCTTGAAAATGACGGCCACAATCGTATAGAGAAAAGTGTTATAAGTAACTAACCAGAAGGTCGAATCTTTAAGAAGGCTTGCGTAGTTTGCAAAACCAATGAAGTCACCTTTCCGACCGACAAGCGTATCCGTGAAACCTAACCAGATACCCAGGATAAAGGGGTAGGCTAAAAAGATGAGGAGGATGGCTTCGGCTGGAGCGACCAGGAGAAAGCCAAGGAAATTTCGGTTTTCCATTAGATCCGAGAATTGTTCTCGAAGCCATCCTCTCTTCTCAGCAACGGCATAAACCTGATTCAATGTTTTAACCTTTCTTCGGCGCAGTCGGCGCAGCCTTCTTCTTGTAGTACCTGAGGAGCCTCTGTTCAGCAATCTGGGCCGTCTCTTTAGGTGATTTGCCTCTTACACAAGCATCGCCCATCATGTCAACCACAATGTACTCTGCCATGGCCGCGGCTGAGGCCGGTCCTTCTGGGCCCTCATAACCGTTCCAGAGCATGTTGGCAATGCAGTCACGGTATGGAGTGATCTTGGGATCACTGGTCCACACGGGTAGGTTTTTATAAGCCTTCAGACTGGGACCCACATACCCGATCATGGCATTGATCCATGGAGCTGCCTGCTCTTCTTCTAACATAAATTTGATGTAATGTTTGCAGGCATTGGGAAACTTGGTGTATTTAAAAATGAACGCCTGATTGAAGAGATGTAGTTCCGCAGGTCTTTTCACCGGACCGATGGGCATGTTCACATGGTTCATGTCCTTGGCAATCTCTGGAAAATCTTTCTTAGCAGCGGCATAGATGCTGATGCCGTTGGTGGTCACAGAAATCTCTCCGGCTAAGAAGGCTTTGTTGTTATGAGGATCGAGCCAGGAGGCTGTTCCTGGAATCAAAGTATCATAGAGCTCCCTCACCGCTTCCAAAGCGGCCCATGTCTCGGGCGAATTGATGACTACGTTCCCATCTTTATCCACACACTTTCCGCCGAATGCCCAGAGCCAGGGGTGAGTCCAGTTGTTTCCATCACCCACGGCATGTCCAAGAGCAAACCCCGGCGGATGACCCTTGGCCTTGAGCTTCTTACACATCTTGATGAATTCATAAATGTCGCTGGGTGGCTTTTCATATCCTACCTCCTTGACCCAGCTTTCCCGATAATTGATGCAATTCGTTGGGCCACCCATGGGTATGGCGATCCAGCGGCTGGTCTTTGGATTGATGGAATATTTATAGCAAACGGGTTCCCATCCTCCATATTTCTTTCCCAGGTATGTGGCGAGGTCTGTTACATCGACGAGTTTATCCGGATAGAGATGGGGGTCATCATGCCATCCGAGCACTATATCGTGTCCTGCACCGACTGAAGCCGACATTGCTGCCTTAGGTCTCACATCTTCCCAGCTAATGTACTCGGTCATCACTTTGTTCCCGGTGGTCTCTTCCCACTTTTTCGTATTCTTATCCCAGAGGTCTTTGTCGCCTTGAACAAAAACCGACCATCGTAACACTCTCAATACGGCGCCCTTCTCAGGTTTTATCGGGAAATCCTCAACCCCTTTCTGAGCTACTGACTCAAAAGGAAAAGATACAAGTCCAGCCCCTGCAATTCCTACAGCCGTTGTTTTCAAAAAGTCCCTTCTTGTTATTCCCTTTCTCATATTCGTTTACCTCCTTGCGATAATTGCGCCTAAAATTCCAAAAACCTCTGCCTCAAAAAGATTCAATTCATCCCTCCTTTCCCCATGAAATAATCCACCTTCGCCCCCTTTATGAAAGTCCGTGCCACCCGAGACCGAGCGGGAACTCGGCAGATCTGAAAGCATATTCTCCGTATGCTGGCTTATTTCATCATTTTCCGCTTAAAGAGTCAAGACGCATAACATTCGCTCGCTAAGCCCTCGGTCTAACACCGAATTCCGTGGGAAGAAGGCTATCAAGAAACCCTCTCGCCCATGGAGTTAGTTCCTCCCTTTTCTTCTGGATCTCTTTGACTCTCCCTCCTATCCAGGGTCGGGAAAGGATCTTCTTTTCACTCATGCGGATAAACGGATATTCGATCTCCTTTCTGGATAAGAGCCGCTTTCTATCGAGAAGGTTGATTTCGCCTCGATCGAAGTTGAGATAGATCCAATCCCCGGTCTCAATGGCTCCAATCCCTCCCCCTTCAAAGGCTTCAGGAGAACAGTGGCCGATACATGGACCGTAATTAGCACCTGAATACCTGCCATCGGTAAAGAGAACAGCTGTGTAGCGAAGAAGAAGGTCACGGTTGAGGTATTCCGATGGATAGAACATCTCCGGCATACCATAAGCCAGAGGCCCTTCTCCCGCAATGACCACCAAGATTCGAATCTTTCTCTCGCGAACCAGTTGGTCAAAGAGGAGATCCTTGCTGAGCTTTCGAAGTCTATTCTCTCTCTTGAGGCTTTCCGGGAAATTGTAAGAGAGGGTTTTAAGAAGATCCCCTTTGTTCAACCTCTGCTTCAACTTTTTCAAGACAGCCCTGCCTTCCAGAAGATCCTTTTGGACCGCCTCCTGTCCTTGATAATAAATGGCAAAATAGATCTTATCATTAAAAGAACGAATGGCATCCTCTGCCAGTCCAGCCAATTTGAAGATGGCACTGTGGCAGAAATTTCCATGGACTTCGACAATACCGCTCCGTTCTCTTAAACGAGAGGCATGGAGGATGTGATCGTTGGCTTCTTTCGCTTCTCTGACTCTCTCAGACCACCTTCCTTGAACCGTATCGGCATCCTCCACGAGATTCATTCGAAAGAGCCCCTTCATGAGCGTATCGGTGCCCGAACTCTTGCCTTTGGAGATTTCCTTTGCCAGCGTCAAGACGTCTTTATTCCTCATCGCATCGGACTTCATCAATAGGGGCGTTCTCGCTCCGACCTTTGCTATCTGTCGGGAAGTGAGCTTCTTGCCCACGGAGGCAGCCACATAGGGGAAGTGGAGTGCCCAGTTCGTAGAACCCCCAATGGCGCTCCAAACAACGATGGCATTCTTAAGATTCTGACGAACCAGTGACGAGACGGATTTTTCAGAATTCTCTCTCTTGAACATGTCCAGAAGAATCTCCGCAGCCGAGTCGACCTGGGTCTGGGTATGGGGTCGCTCTGGCAATTCCATTCCCGAAGGAACGAGCCCCAGACCGGCCAGAACCAGTTTGCTCGTACATCCTGTCCCGAGGGATGTGAAGGCGCACGTCCCGCTCCCGATACAACAATGCTTTACAATCTCTGACTTCAGGTTATCTCCGTTCTCTTCGTCAATCTTCCCTTGGGCTATGAGGGTATCGATCAGCTTCTGATACATAGCATAGTTGTTGCATTTCACTTTCATCTTGAGGAGATCGGCAATCTCTTTTTTGATGGAGGGGTCCTCTATGCCCTTCTTTATATCCGTGAACTCCTTCTTAAGGTAGGAGGGAAGAAAACGGTCAGGCATGAGGTGAGTGGGAAGGAAGACCGCATAGAATGGCTTCATCCCCTTTCTTCTTCGGGCAAGATCAACCTGTATAAAGCCTGCTACCTCTCCAGCAGGCCGCTTGTCACAGCTGGTCAGCACCAGAGCTCCCTGATATCCATGGGCCTCGCATTGGGTGATCACATTGAGGCTGGCGAGATTACGGGAGAGAAGAGTGTAACTCATTCCGATATGGCCCTGTGCGATTCCATCGCAGACGCCTGGATCGGCCATGGGAAAAGGAAGAGCATTCCTTATCCAGACGCTTCGGACCGCCTTCTTCACGAACCCTTGGTCGAGTACCTGAGCTGGATGGTCTTCGCCTCCATGCACAACGGCGATGCGCGGGCTTCCGGCCATCAGACGTTTGACGACCTCGTCTCGCGTCGTCTTGATCCCTGCGAATCGGAGAATGTCCATCATAAAAGGGAGGATGAGGGTGATGGGTTCGGGTTGATGGATAATCGGGTCGTTGAAGGACGGGTCATGCATCTTCATCATCTTATCTTCTCTTTCGTTGAATGAATCGGATGGCCAGCTTGATCGCATCTACCATGCTCTGGGGGTTAGCCCGGCCCTCCCCAGCCTTTCCAAAGGCTACCCCATGGTCCACAGAGGTTCGAATGACGGGAAGACCCATGGTGATATTCACGCCTCCCATCTGGGACCATTCTCTCCCGCCTTTCTTCAACGAGAAACCGAGGAGCTTCACAGGAATATGGCCTTGATCATGGTACATCGCTACCACAGCATCATAAAGCTTCCCTTTCAATTTCGTAAAGATTGTATCAGGTGGGACCGGGCCTTCCGCCTCAATCCCTTCTCTCTTGGCCTTCTCCACAGCAGGAAGAATCTCTCTTTTCTCCTCATCACCAAAAAGGCCATCTTCTCCTGAATGGGGGTTCAATCCTGCAACACCGATCCTGGGGTTTTCAATACCCAATTCTTTCATCGTCTGATGGGTCAATCGAATCACAGATAAGATCCTTTCCTTCTTCACCATTTCACAGGCCTTTCTCAGAGAAGCATGTGTCGTGACATGGGATACTCGAAAAGGGCCGTGAGCCAGAAGCATGGCATACTCTTTCCTATCCATCAATTCGGCTAAGAGTTCTGTGTGGCCAGTAAAAGGAATGTGAGCTTTGTTAATCGCCTCTTTGCTCACAGGACCAGTGACGATGGCGCGGATGAGACCAGCCCTGGCCAGTTCTGCTGCTTTTCGAATATACTCAACGGAGGCCCTCCCTGCCATGGGATCCACTCTCCCATGTTTGAGCTGATCGATCCTCACATTCCCGAGATCAAGGACATTGATCGTCATCGAATGACGAACTGCAGTGGGTAGATCGTTTATGGGATAAATCTTTAGATCACTTTTGGCAATACGAGCCGCCTGAGCCATTACTCGGGCATCACCCACCACAACAGGAATGACGTGACGATGTATCCACTTCCTTCCCAGGCCCAGCGCCTTGACAATAATCTCAGGACCAATGCCCGCAGGATCTCCCATTGTAATGGCGATAAAAGGCTTTTCATTGATCTTCATTTTTCTCTTCCTAAATAACGAGCCAGTTTAACCAGTGTCCGTCGATCCCCGAAGCCCCCTGACTTCGTGATGATCCTCAAGTCTCTAAAGGGTCCATCGGTTAAAGAACTGAGTGGAATCCCGGGAAGAATCTCACCCTCGATCCTCATCGCTGATGATTCGAGAAAATGACATGCCTTCCATGCCACATCTCCACCGGTCACAATCAAGCCAGAAAGATTCCGGTGGCTTAAAACGTTGGCGGCGACCTTTCCTAAATTTGTCGAAACAGAGTCCCTTCGATTTGGAAGCAGCCTCTGAAAAGAAGTAGAAAGGATTGCACCCGGGTATTCTTCTAATAATTGGAGGAGACGATGGGAGAGTCGATCGATCTCCCGACGAGAATTCTTGGCATGGGTGAATCGTTTCAGGTCTGGCTCAACGAGAGGGAAACAAAGCCGATCTATCAATCGACCCAATTGATCCAAGGTTCTTTGATTTCGACTTCCGGAAACGATCAGGAAGGGTTCCCCGACATTTTTAAACTTCAGTCTCTTTTTTGTAAAGGGAGAAGAACGGAGCGGGATCTCTTTGGCCAAACCTGCAGAACCACAGGCCAGAACTTCATCCTTTAACAGGATCCAAGCCCTTGCGATACATCTTAGATCATTTGATGTCTTCGCGTCGATGAGGACAATCCTCTCTTCCGCCTGGAGGATTCTCCTGGCCAATGAGGTGGGGACTTGGCTCAATCCTTTTCTACCGATGTGGCTGATGTCTTTTCCAATCCCTTTTTCCAATTGATTGGGAATGGAGGAGGATGTTAATGGATCCTTAAATTCTTTTCCAAAGGATGTTCGATGGAGAGGAATTCCATTCACTCTTAGGATTCCATTTTCTACAGTTCGACCTTGAGCTGGGTATGAAGGAACAAGAATAGCCTTCTTATAACCCAACCCATCAAGCATAGCCTCGATTTCCCACCCCACATTTCCCCTCAGGGTCGAATCGATCTTCTTATAAAGGATACGTCCATTCAATTTTTTACAAATCCGTCGGACCCTTTCATACGCCATTTCACCACTGAGATGGCGACTCTCTGAATTGAAGACCAGAGCGGGCGCATCCGGAAAGGGATGAGAAAATGTTAAAGGGACGAAAGTGGCAAATCCTTTCTCTCTAAACTGGACACCCGTATCCAACGCCCCGGTCAAATCATCGGCAAGGATGCCCAATCGTAATCGGCAGACCACTGACCTCCTTCTCAATACTCCGTATAGGCCCCTTTATTGGCTGGAGCAGCGGATTGGCAATATCGTCTTAAGACACCCGACTTTGAGGGAAACTCCGGCATTTTCCAATTCTTTTTCCTTTCGCTCAGAATCTGCTTCACCTTTTGGGGAGGCATCCTTGTGCCCTTGAATCCAACAATTTCCAATTTCCTTTGAGGAATATCGATTCGGATGAGATCTCCATTCTCAATCAAAGCGATAGGGCCTCCCCGGGCCGCCTCCGGACAGACATGGCCAATGCAAGGACCTCTCGTTGCCCCAGAATATCTCCCGTCCGTGATCAACGCAGTGGTTTTTGAAAGAACGGGATCGGTTATCAGTGCTTCGGTCGTGGCGAGCATCTCAGGCATCCCCGTCCCTCTTGGACCTTCGTAACGGATAATCATCACATCCCCTGACCTGATTCTTTTTTCAAGGATCCCTTTCAATGCTTCCTCTTCCTGATTGAAGACCGCTGCGGGTCCTTCGTGAACCATCATCTCCTTTGCGATAGCAGAGAATTTTACGACTGCACCTTCTGGAGCCAGGTTTCCTTTCAGAATAGCAATCGAGCCTCTGCGCTTCGTATTCTTCCCTTCACGAATGACCTCCTTGCGATCTACCTTATAATTTCGGAGCCACCCTTCTGTTCGCTCAAAGAAGCCTTCCCTCTTCAAATCCTCTAAATTCTCCCTCAGCGTCTTCCCCGTCACCGTCAGGGCACCTACATCGAGAAGGTCCTGAATCTCCCATTCTACTCTGGGGACCCCTCCTGCAAACCAGAAGAGTTCAGTTAGAAAGTTGCCGCTCGGCTGAATATTCGTGAGGTAAGGAACGGTCTGATTGGCCACTTCAAAATCCTTATAAGAAATTTCAATATTCAATTCATGGGCAATGGCCGGCAGGTGCAGTAAAGCATTCGTTGATCCTCCGATCGCGGCATGAACCTTGATGGCGTTGAGAAGGGCTTCCCGCGTGAGGATATCTGAGACTTTGATCCCCCTTTCAGCCAGTTCCATGATTTTCTGGCCCGCTTTCCGGGCGTAGCGATAGATCTCTTGAAGGGTCGCAGGAACCAAGGCCGAACCTGGAAGAGCCATTCCCAAAGCTTCAGACATGCACTGCATGGTGCTGGCCGTGCCCATAAACTGGCAGGCTCCGCAGCTCGGATCGCATGAAAGAATGTAAGATCTCATTTCTTCCCTTGAAAATTGTTTTTGTTTATACCCTGAGGTCATCTCACCGCTCTTGACCGAGCTGGTCATATCCGGACCGATCCTTGCGCTTCCACCCGGTAGATGGATAGTAGGGACATTGATCCGGGCTGCTGCCATGAGATGAGCGGGGATGGCTTTGTCGCAAGAGGAGACGAGGACGATACCGTCCCATGGAAGGACGGCTGCATGAACTTCCACCATCTCGGAGATGATCTCCCGGGACAGAAGGATGTAGTTCATTCCGTCGTGGCCCATGGCCCACCCATCACAAATGTCCGTCACATGGAACTCCGATGGCTTTCCCCCACTTTGATAAACCCCTTTGGAGATCTCGTGGGAAAGGGAGTCTAAGTGAAAGCTTCCGGGGTGGCTGTGGCCGAAGACATCGTCAATGAGGATCTGCGGTTTCTCCAAATCCTCTTC
>Ga0326726_10004053_pt1 | contig 13411 bp, 8 predicted proteins | sample MHFenrmetagenome_2_FD_207603 | JGI IMG/M metagenome (GOLD analysis project Ga0326726, IMG submission 207603) | Lab enriched peat soil microbial communities from Michigan Hollow, Ithaca, NY, United States - MHF15MN | ecosystem: Environmental > Terrestrial > Soil > Wetlands > Peat | place: USA... | reverse complement strand
GTTATGAAAATGCTTGTTAAGCATACTTGGACAAAGAGCCACGAACAGCTGGGTACTATCACGCTTGCATTCAAAGCAGATTCTACCTACACTGTTGCGGGTATTCCCGACGATACAATCAAAGGAGTCTTCTCACTAAAGTCTGATGTTTTGACTTTTGAAAACGAAAATTCTTGCAATTCGAAAGGGATATATACAGTAACCGTAACTGATGAAACACTAAACTTCGTTTTAAAAGAGGATGCCTGCGTGGGTAGAAACATGATAACCCCGGGTATCTGGAAAGCTTCAAAATAGCTCTACGTTAAACCTACTGTTGATTAAGGTTGAACTAGGAACAAAACAGATCTAGGGAATTAAAAATTGCTACGCAAACCTAACACGGACGGTTTAATTAATTGCCTTCGTCAGCCCGGACAGTTCCGTAATCGGCCCCAAAAGTCTATAAGAGTAAACATTAACACACTTATAAAATCTTGTGGCACCCGTACTGATCCTGCTGCCGAGACAAAGTCAATAGGGCTGCCGGCTGAAGCTCAGTTGTCATGGTTTTTGCAGGGCTACCTAGACAGCTTTATCGTGACATGACAAATCCTGCACACTTATCGGGACCACGCCATCTGGACAACTTCATCGTGACACCAAATGCCCGTCCGTCTATCGGGACTTTGCAAAAAACACATGCCAACCCTGACACTGACGGCAACTAATCAAACCGCCGGGCCATTAGCTTGCATATGCCCCAGATTTTTATACCGAGACAATTATATCCTGACAGGAAAGTTCCTGCCTACTTATCGGGACTATTCCACCAAAGAATCTATTTTGTGCATGACAACTTTTACTCAACTAATGTGACAACTCTACCTAGGTAACTTAATCACTACAAGTCTGTTTTAGAATGATTATCAGGATTACAAAAGACCAATATTCTGATAAACGAACTTAGAATTATAAACAAATCGAGATTTGACTGAAACAAAAATCATATCCAAATTCATAATATTTTTAACTAAACAATCAACAATGAAGACAATAATAATTACCTATATCATTTTCATCGTTCTATCTCTGGACAATAGACCATTATTTAGTCAGCCTTCTAAATCCAAAAATATTGGTGATAAGTTTTTTGAGATTAAGTATGAGGAGCTGCTTAAACAAAAGAATAACATTAATCTAAGCCAAATCGCATCAAAAGTTGAATATATTCAATTAGAAACAAATGAAAACTGCTTGTTAAATCATAATGCGAGATATTATTTTTCAGACAATTTCATATTTGTTAGCAACTGGGATCATATTCTTAAATTCTCATCCGATGGTAAGTTTCTTAAAAAGATCGGCAATCCTGGAAGAGGGCCAGGAGAGATAAATAGCATAAGGGTCTTGTCCATTATTCCTGAGAAAAAATTGATTATCATTCACGATCCTGTCCCTCGGAAATTAAGATACTATTCCTTTGATGGAAATTTAATTAAAACAGTTAATATTCCTCAAGACCTTGTTTACCTCAAGGTTATGAAAGACGGCAACTATATCGCAATTGCTCAGTCTGTTTCTGTTTCAGAGAAATATACCCATACTCTGATTAATGAATCGGGAGATACTCTGTCAGCAGTTAAAAATTACACACCTTGGAAAAATCCATCACCCATTGTAACAACGATACTTAGTCCCTCATTTATACCATTCTATACTTACCAGAATAAATATTTTTTAAAATCATTATACAATGACACTGTTTATGTCGTTAAGGCAAATAAAATAACTCCGGGCTATTATATTAATTTAGGTAAGTATAAACTTCCTCCGGAAAAAAGATTTGAAAGATTAAATCCAGAAGAAGCCAAGATATTTCAAAAAGAAGAAGCCCCAAAATATTGCTTTGCATATGTTTTAGAAGCTGGAGGTAGATTCTTTTTGACATCTAATAATTTTGGCAACCACAAGATAGAACACTTTGTAATCAATAAGAATGGATTTATAGAAAAGTCAAATGATAGGTACTTAAGTGTATTTAGGAATTACATATTTAATGATTGGGATGGAGGTGTGTATTTTTGGCCAGACGGAAACATTGATGACAACAAGGTATTTATGCCCATTGATATTAAATACCTTAAAGATGTACTTAAAGTAAGAAGCTCTGCCAAAACGCCTTTTAAATTCCCTGAACAACAAAAACAATTGGAAAAGTTGGCTTCAAATTTGGATATCACCGAAAATCCAATATTAATGATAGTAACTCTAAAAACTGATAAATAATCAATCCTTGGATAGTGGTATTGTTTTAATTATTAAAATTTAATTCAATAAACATTTCAAATGATTGATTGCAGAGATTAGCAATTTGTTTAATTGAAAAGCCAGATAATCTAATATTGATGATCAGTAGCCTTAATAGTAAAAATTACGCAAGCTAACACGGATGGTATGGGTAATTGCCTTCAGCAGCCCGGACAGCTTGGCAATCAGCTCCATAAGTCTATGCGATCAGGTTTAATCCAACTTATTAAACTTTCGGTACCCTGACAAATCCTACTGCCGAGACAAAGTCAATAGGGCTGCTGGCCGACGCGCCGTTGTCATGGTTTTTGCAGAGCCATCTTGACAATTTTATCATGACATGACAAATCCGTACCATTTATCGGGACACACTCATCTGGACAACTTTATCGTGACACGGAAATCCTGCCCACTTACCGGGACTTTGCAAAAACACATGCCAACCCCGACACAGACGGCAACTCCCCATACCACCGGGCCGTTATGGCTCATTCGCACCGTGACTCGATCAAAATTTAGGTTAGAATATTCATTATAGTGAGAGGGACAGACAAATAAAAAGTTACTATCCTACGGTCAAAATAAAACAATTAGATTTGATGTTTGTTATTCTTTAAAAAGGTACCTTGAAAAAACAGATCAACCCGATAAATGATTAGAAAATCTAGAAATATTATTTCTTTACTCCTTTTGTCGGTTTTTCTTCTGCCATCAATTGTTAAACTCGAACATCACCATAACCAGGTTGTATCCAAAGCAAAAAATGAAAAACACTCCTCAGTTTTCCAGGATAACTGTCCTATTTGCAATTTTGAATTTTCTGTTTTTCTATCTAGTGCTGAAAATATTGATTTACCCAAGGAAAATCCTTTAGATAATTACTGTAACAATTACTATTCCCGATATAATTCAAATCTCTCCCAATTTTCATTTTTATTACGTGCTCCTCCTGATAGCCAAATTTGAAATAAAGCATTCATTGCAGTGCTTCTTTTAAGTTTGTTGACTATCAAAAAAGTAATAAAATGAAAAAAATAGTTATTGTTTATCTTTTGATATTCTATTCTCATATCACAAACGCACAGAACAAGATTTCAGGAAAAATAACTGATCAGGATAATTTAGCTCTCACAGGAGCTACGATATTTATTTCAGAATTGAACAAGGGGACAATTTCTGATGAAACCGGGGAGTACCAATTATCAAATTTACATAATGGGAAAATCAGAATTCAGTTTTCTTTTATAGGATATACTAACCAGATTGAAACTGTTGACTTAAACGGAGAAAATGTAAAATTAGACATCATTTTAAAACAAACAGCTGTTGAGGCTGATGAAGTCGTTGTTTCTGGCGTCTATAATTCCACACAACATGACAATGCTGTTAAAATAGATGTTCTTAAACTAGATCCTCATACAATTAAACCCACGTCAAATTTTGCGGAAGTGCTTACGAAAATACCTGGTGTTGATATGATTTCTAAAGGAAGTGGCGTATCAAAACCTGTAATACGGGGACTTTCAATGAATGATATTTTAGTCTTAAATAATGGTGTGCGTTTTGAAAACTATCAATATTCAGATCATCATCCTCTTGGCATTGATGAATTTGGAATTGCGGATGTTGAAATTATAAAAGGACCGGCATCTTTGCTTTATGGTTCCGATGCAATAGGCGGGGTCATAAATTTCATAAAGGAAAAACCAGCCCCTGAAGGAACTGTAACCGGCGATTACAATCTGCAACTTTTTTCAAATTCGCTGGGTATGACAAATAATCTGGGGATTAAAGGTTCAACAAAGAATTTTTATGCCGGAATCCGGATCGGTAATAAAACCAATGCAGATTATTTGCAGGGTGGAGGCGAATTTGTTCCAAACACTCGTTTCAGGGGTACTTCATTGAATGTAAATACCGGTTTTACAAATTCCAAGATGGCGTTAAATCTGTTTTATGATTACGGCTACCACAAAATTGGTTTAGCAGAAAAAGATGCTTTGGATTATGTAAAAGATCAAGGAAGGGGGCGTAATCCGGAAGTGTATTATATGCTGTTAAATAATCATTTATTGTCGACTCAAAATAAATTCTTTCTTAATAAAATCAAATTGGAAATTAATTCGGCATATCAAAAATCAGGGTTAATTCACTCTGAAGGTTCAAATGATATTGCCATTGAAATGTCACTCCAAACTATCACTTATGAAACTCGTTTGTTCCTTCCATCATCCAGCAAATCAGAATATATTATTGGTTTTCAAGGATTCAATCAAGTTAATACAAATCTGCATAATAGAGAAACAAAGCTATTACCTGATGCGATAACAAATAATTATTCTGCATTTGGTTTATTACAATATACTTTTTTCGGAAAATTAAAATTGCAAACAGGTGTTCGTTACGATTACAAATCAATTTCAACACAGGCAATCGGTATACCTGGTGATCCTATGACCTATCGTCCAGCCCTTGCCAAGAATTATGGAAGTTTCAGCGGATCATCTGGTATTACATATAATTTCTCTGAAAAGCTTCTATTCAGAGCAAACTTTGCTGCTGCTTATCGTACTCCAAATTTAGCTGAGCTTACTTCGAACGGGCAGCACGAGACGCGTTACGAAATCGGAGATAATAATCTTGTTCCTGAAAATGCCTATGAAACTGATCTAAGTATTCATTACCATAAAGAAAATTTCACATTTGAGATTGCAGGTTTTTACAATTTAATCAATAATTATATTTTTATTTCACCAACAGTAGACACTACGGTTAACGGGATTAACATTTTCAGATACAAACAGGCTAATTCAGCCTTGTTTGGCGGTGAGGCGGATTTGCATATTCATCCAAAGCCTCTGAAATGGCTACATTTTGAGACTACTTTTTCATCAGTCATTGGCAAACAAGAAAACGGCGATTATTTGCCTTTTGTACCTGCTCACAAATTACGTTTCGAACTAAGGGTAGAAAAAGAAAACCTGCTTTTTGTACAAAAACCATTTGTTTCAGTTTATACAACTACAGCGTTTAATCAGAACCATGCTGCTCCTGATGAGACTAGCACAACAGGTTACACTCTTATAGACATTAGCATTGGGGGAAATATAGGAATTAAAAATCAACTCATGTCGGTTAGTATTAGCGCAAATAACATGCTTGACAAAAAATACGTTGACCATCTATCCACTTTAAAAGAAGTAGGGTTATTTAATCCCGGGAGAAATATTGCATTAAGCTTGAGAGTCCCATTTTTAGTGACAAAAAATAAAAAAAATAACGAGCCATAACACGGACAATAAAGGTAAGTTGTTTGTCACACTTTTTGCTTCTGCTCCTGCACCCAAGACAAATTCGTAATGGCTGTTGCACCCGGATACGCTCATCTGCACTCAACTTAAATTCTGTACCTTGATAAATTTCTGGCTCCGAGACAATTTATACCGCGACACTGCGCCAGTGCCCGCCATCAAATTTGTAACTGGGGATAAATTCGCGGCTCCGATCAAACTTGTACCGCGACACTCGTATAACTCACAAAATTTGTACCTGGACAGCAAAAAGTGCGCCATACCCTCCTTGCACCGTGACAACTTCCTGGCTAAAGAACCAGGACTCTGCCCGGTGCTCGCGTCGGGTAACACAACCTCCCTTTATTGCCGGGCCGTTAGCGTTCATTTAATAGCGGACTGCCTGAAAAAGAAAAGATTAGCATGATTTTTGTTGTAACGACTTAGAGATTGCACTAATCATAAATGAAATTTTTATCTCGCCATATTATTTTAAAGTATTTGCTTTCTGGTTGCCTATTATTTTGTTTTTATAGTTGCGATACTTCTGAACCAATCTTAAGTCCTGACTACACCGGACAAATTGGACAATTGACAGATATACAGGGGAATGTCTACAAAACGATTGGCATTGGTTCTCAAATTTGGATGGCGGAGAATCTAAAAACAACATTATTAAATGATACTTCACCTATTCCTGTAGTTATAAATGATTCTATCTGGGCCAAATTGCAATCATCAGCATGTTGTTGGTACAATAACGATTCAATTCTCTATAAAAATATCTATGGCACTCTTTATAACTTTTATGCAATAGACAGCGGATTACTCTGTCCAACTGGATGGCATGTTCCTTATGATTCTGACTGGAGTACTCTGGAATCATTTCTGGGAGGTTCTGATATTGCAGGTGGCAAATTAAAAGATTATTACACACCATATTGGAGGGACCCAAATCCTTGCTTAGAAAATAATTATGGATTTTATGCACTGCCCGGTGGCGAAAGACTTAACTATTCAGGTAACTTTTTTCAAATTGGGGAGAGCGGTTTCTGGTGGACGAAAACCGGAAAAAACGATTTCTATGCCTACTCTAGATCAATGTCTTACTCTGACAAATTACTTAGAACCTATGAGATAAGCAAGAAGAGAGGATGTAGCGTCAGATGCATAAAAGATTAATAAAAACGAACGCTAACAGGCGGTATATGTAATTGCCTGCGTCAGGCCTTGACAGATTAGTAATGACCCCAAACATCTCACGAGTTACATTTTCACACTTTAGCATGTTTTGTTACCGGGACAAATTCAGCTCTTACCCAACATCGATAGGCCTGCCGGCCAGCACGCATGCTTCCATGGTTTATTGCCGCTGCCCTTTAGCAACTTAATCGTGACAAGACAATTTCTGCCCTAAACCTGGATTTGGCAAAAAACCATTCCAGCGCTAAACAGACGGCAACTACACATACCGCCAACCGTTAGGTTTAAGGGATGTGCCGACAAACCGGGACATCCAACGCACAAAAGTAAGAGTTTGGCTGACGCCAAACACATACTTTACTTGCAACTTCTTCGTTGACCAAGGAGATCCTATAAAAGGACCAAAATATTCTGACATAACAAATTCAAAACAAAGACCGCATAAAAGACATGAGAAAAAAGGTTTATCTATCTACGCTTATTATTTTATTAGTTCCGAAGGTTCTATTATCACAAGAAAGTGAAAACAAGGAGCTCACAACTTATAAGAAAAACCAGGTTGGAATTCAGTTTAATCCAATTATTAATAAACGGTTGTTGAGTAGTGGAGGTTTTGGTCTTATTGAGACTGTTTCTTCCTTACGTTATGGGTATAGAATTACCAAAAATTTCACAACAGGTATGGAATTTGTCTGCAAATTTCCTATTCTTACAAATCCGTCATATCGAGAAGAGTCCGAAAAATTTAACTACTTTGTTTATAGAATCGGGCTTATTACAAGATATTCCATTTTGTCAGAAAAAAGATTCCAGGTATTCGCGGAAGTTTCTCCCTACTTCGTGCACGCCTACAAGGAATTACTGAATTCTGGTGATCCGGCTCCATATAGGAATGACGAATTCGGATGCTACGCAGCACCCGGTGTAACTTTATACTCGAAAAGCAGAAGAGTAAGCTTCGATCTATACTCCGAATTCTCTTTTACCGGCCAAATTATGCTTACATATAAAGTCAACTTTAATTTTTGATGCGTCATTTTCTTAGAATTATCACCTGTTTAATTGTTTTTTCTTCTTTACTGTCATGTAAAAAGGTGATCGATATAGAATTGCCTGCCAGTGATCCCAAAATTGTTGTGAACAGCTTTTTTACTGAGGGATCAAGGATAAAAGCCCATATATCGAAGAGCATCGGGATACTGGAAAATATCATTCCTGTTTGTACCGATGCAACTGTTGTTTTGAGGGAAGACAACACCATTATTGATACATTGTACTATCAGTCAGAATATTACTATTCACATATTTTCGCTGAGACAAATAAGAATTATGCCCTGGAGGTAATTGTACCTGGTATGGAGACAGTTTTTTGTGAAGATTTAATTCCTGAAAAGACAATACTACAAAGTTTTGTTTGTACCGATTCGGTATTAATTGATGAGGATGGATTTGTTATCAATGAACTTGAACTTAATTTTCAGGATTTATCAGGACCATCCTTTTATGAAGTAGAACTATCTGCAAAAGATACTGTAAATAACTATACCACAGGGCTCTGGTTTGAGAAAAACTATGATCCAGTAATTACTTCAACCGGGCTTCTTGATTACAATCCCAGAACGCTGATATTCACAGATAAAATGTTTGATGGTAAACATTGCTCTGTAAAAATTTATTTTGCCTTTGATTGGAATCGGAATTATAGAGTAAGATTAATTTTCAGGTCGGTTTCAGAATCTTATTATAAATACAAAGAAAAGCAGTTTGCGTATTTGTTCAGTCTGGACAATGACATATTCAGCGGAATGAGCGAGCCAATAAACCTGTATTCAAATATTACAGGTGGTTATGGGATTTTTGCAGGTTATACATCAGATGAAAAAGTAATAACCGTATCGGGCAAATGATAAAGAGGTTTATAATATTTCTGTCTCTTTTAGTACTGTTTTCGCATGGTTATTCTCAGAAGATCTCCACTAGCGGTTATGTTACAGATGCGGCTTCGGGCGAAAAAATTATTGGCGCCACTATAATAACATTCGACAATAAAAATTATGCAATCTCCAACAGTTACGGTTACTACATTCTTTATCTGAATCCATCAAATGATTCAGTTAAGCTTAAAGCCTCTTATGTCGGTTTTTCTCCCTCGGACATTACAATAAAACCGGATCGGAACCTAAAGATAGACTTTGACTTAAACTCAGGTAATATTCTTAATGAAGTCGTTGTAAGCGCTGAAAAGAGCACTGTCTATGAAAAGAGAAAGGAAATGAGCATCATTTCCGTACCTGTTGCCAAAATTACTGTTATGCCTTCTCTTGGAGGAGAATCTGACGTCTTAAAATCCCTGCAACTAATGCCAGGTATCCAATCGGGTAATGAAGCATCCAGCAGCCTGTATGTCCGTGGTGGAAGTCCTGATCAGAATCTGATGGTCATTGATGATGTCCCGATTTATTATGTCAATCACCTTGGAGGATTTGTTTCAACTTTTAATTCTGATGCAATAAACACTATGAAGCTTGTAAAAGGTGGTTTTCCTGCTCATTACGGAAGCAGATTGTCATCAGTACTGGATGTCAGGATGAAAGAGGGCAATGTAAAAGAGTTCCATGGAAATGGAATGATCGGAATAATTGCTTCAAAAATTATGTTTGAAGGCCCTATAAAAAAAGATACTACCTCATATATGCTTTCAGCCCGGAGATTTATGTATGACCTGATTACAAGACCTCTGACAGCTGCATTTTCAAGTGACGGCGTATCGGTTGGATATAATTTCTATGACCTGAATGCCAAAATCAACCATATTATCTCTTCCAGGGACAGGCTTTATTTAAGCTTTTATTCAGGTGGTGATAAGATACTTACAAGACAAAAAACTCAAACAGATTTAAACAAAATGACTCTTGAGTGGGGAAATATTCTTGGATCTTTCCGGTGGAATCATCTATACAGCGACAGGCTTTTTTCTAATATTACTTTGTATTCAACAAGGTATCGACTCGCAAATGATTTTTCATATACCTTTACCCGCGACAATATTAATGAAAAAACGTCATCAGGTTATTGGTCGGGGATTGTTGACCTGTCGGTGAAAGCAGATTTCGATTATTTTATTAATCAGAATTATAAAGTAAAATTTGGGGGTACAAGTATTTTCCACCACTTCAATCCAAACACAACATCCTATCATTCTGTGGAAAGCAGTGCAGCCGTTGATACCAGTTTTGGCAGTAAAAAGCAGAAAGGCTTCGAGAACGCTGTTTATCTTGAGAATGAGATTTCAATAGGCACAAGGTTATTTACAAATTTCGGTTTCAGAGTCACCAATTATCAGATAACAAACCGGAATTATTTCTCATTTGAACCACGGTTCCTAACAACTTTCATGATTGCAGAAAATACTCTCATAAAAGCTTCTTATTCTCTGATGAATCAATATATCCATTTGCTAACAGGATCAAGCCCGAATATGCAAAATGATATATGGGTACCTGTTACTGATGTTATTAAACCATCCCTCTCAAAGCAATTTGCTTTTGGATTGGAAAGGACCTTCAGTAACGGGATGTATGAGGTAAGTCTAGAAGGGTATCATAAAACAATGAATGACCTTATCACTTACAAGGATGGAGTTGCAACGCTATCCTCGGCTTCCGACTGGCAAACCCAGGTTGAGACAAATGGCAAGGGTAAGTCTTATGGTCTGGAATTGCTTTTGCAAAAGACAAAAGGACCAATAACAGGATGGATTGCATATACATATTCAAAAACAACCCGGCAGTTTGAGAATAAAAACTTAGGAAGGCCATATCCTTTTAAGTATGACAGGACACATGATATAAGCATTGTCTACCTCCAGAAAATAAAGAGTAATATTCAGTTGTCTGCAACATGGGTTTATGGAACCGGTAATCCGTATACCCTCGCTGCCGGAAAATATAAAATGATAACCGGAATTGATAATGATTTAAATAATACAAGCGGCTATTATACTTATGGACAGGTGTATAATGATCTGAACTCATTTAGGATGAGGGCCTACCATAAACTTGATGTCGGGATCAATTTTAAAAAAACTGTGAAACGGGGTGAAAGAACCTGGAGTATTAATATTTACAATCTGTATAACCGGCAGAATCCTTATTATTATTTTCTTGAAACAACTGTTCAATATGACCAGAAAGGAATGGAAATACCGGGCTCTGCTAAAACAGTATTAAAACAACAAAGCTATTTCCCGATTATTCCTTCATTTAGTTATAGCCTAAAGTTTTGATGGCCCGACACCTCTGGCAGGCACATCCCGCAAATCAAAACAATCGAATTGAATTAATAACTTATGTTTGCGTGAAGAGCCTGCCAGCACAACCCGCCTTATAATGAGACAAAGTTTTAACGAGACAGTTATCTGGCACCGTGACAGTAATAAAATTACCCCTAAACCTAACACGGACAATATGGGTAAGTTGTTTGTCACACTTTTTGCTTCCGCTCCTGCACTCAAGACAAATTTGTAATGATTGTTGCACCCGAACACGCTCAACTGCCCGCAATTAAAATCCTGCACCGTGATAAATTTCTGGCTTCGTGATAGTCTGTACCGCGACTCTGCGCCAGTGCCCGCCACCAACTTTGTAACCGGGGATAAATTCGCGGCTCCGATCAAACTTGTACCGCGACACTCGTAGTCCCCACAAAATTTGTACCTGGATGCCAAAAACCGCGCCAAACCCTCCTTTGCACCCCCGCTGCTCACTTTGTTCGCGCGGGGCGCGGCGTGACAGCTTTCTGGCTAAAGTATCGGGATCGTGACCGGATGCTTGCGTCGGGTAACACAACCTCCCCATATTGCCGGGCCGTTATGTGCAAGTGGCGACCGCTGTAAACATAAAGATAATTGTGACTTAAACTTGATGTAAATGAGAAAATTAAGCATCCTGCTGGCTATACTCTTTCTAATTCAAATCGCCTGTAAACCAGATAGATTACTTAACGTAAAGGATGGTTTTGATTCGGACTCCTTAAGCACTATTTGGACTAGAGACAAATTCATACATGGAGCATTAAATTTTCAAACTATTTATGTTAGATCGGGTAATAAGGCGGCTATGTTAACTCTTCGACCTGGAGACCAAATCGAAGAGGAAAAAGGAACAATTCTTGAAAGAGCGGAACTAAAAGAGTCTAAGAAACTATTTGCAGTTGAAAAATCAATTTATGAATACTCATTTAGCATTTTCTTACCTCCTGATTTTCCTATAGTTCCATCCAGACTCGTAATCGCTCAATGGAAACAAGACTGTAAATCAGGTGACTGTGACCCGGCCAGTCCTGTAATTGCCTTACGTTTTGTCTCTGGGAAATTCTATGTTACACTTCAAACTGAACCAAAACAGATCACCTTGTTCAGCCAAGATGAGACCATCTTGAACCAATGGTTAGACTTTAAATTCAAGATACAGTTTTCCAGAATGCAAGACGGTGTGATTAAAGCATGGTTAAATGGTGAACAGATCATTGATTATAAGGGGATAACTGCTTATACCCAGACTTATGGCTATCCAATCCCTGGGGTATTCTACTTCAAAATGGGACTATATCGTGACCATATGGATCTACCAATGACTATCTATTTGGATGATTATAAAAAAAATCAAATTCCTAATCTTTAACTCCTCCCGTAAGATTAACAATAACACCAGCACATAACACGGTCAATAAAGGTAAGTTGCTAGTCATAAGTTTTGCACTTTGCCCCTGCACCTGGATAGTTCTCAAGTGCTTTATACCGCGATCGCGCTCTGGCTCGCAACCAGTCTTTGTAACCGGTGATAAATTTCTGGCTCCGTCTCGGCTTTGTACCGCGACACTACTCTAGCTCACAAACTTTCTACCATGACTGCAAAACTTACGCCCTACTCTCCTTGCACCGTGAAAGTTTCGCGGCTAAAGTATCAGGATTCTACCCGGATGCTGCGTCGGGTAACACAACCTCCCCATATTGCCGGGCCGTTAGCATTCAGGCCTCGTGCCCGATTACAAAGACAAATTGCAGTCAACATGACAGTTTCGAAACTAAGATAAGCGGCCCGAAATGCTAACTGAAAAAGCAAAATATCAATTAATAACCGGGATTTAATCTCAAATCGGACAAATACTACCTTTGGATGTATGTTTACAACTATTAGTAGCGTAATAACAACTATAAGTAATTGATATATTTTGATTCTGAAGATTCACCAAAATAACTTTGCCGTATCAAACAATTAAAAACAAAAGATATGGTAAACTTTAAAATGATTGGCAATAAAATTGCCGAAGCACGAAAAAAAGTAAACATTTCTCAGGCACAACTTGCACAGCGACTTTTCATAAGCTCTCAAGCGGTTGGAAAATGGGAACGCGGAGAATCAATGCCTGACATCATTACATTTAACCGCCTTGCAGAAATTCTGGGTGTTGACCTTAACTATTTTTCAGAAGGCCTATTCCATGTTTCAGCAGAAAAAACTCCAAGTGAGTCTTCTGAAAAACAGATAAACGATTTACCCTCCCCAAAACAGAAGATTAATCGGAGCTGGGATATGTCACGTGGAAACTGGATGGATGCTGACTTTTCT
>Ga0326726_10004052_pt1 | contig 13412 bp, 4 predicted proteins | sample MHFenrmetagenome_2_FD_207603 | JGI IMG/M metagenome (GOLD analysis project Ga0326726, IMG submission 207603) | Lab enriched peat soil microbial communities from Michigan Hollow, Ithaca, NY, United States - MHF15MN | ecosystem: Environmental > Terrestrial > Soil > Wetlands > Peat | place: USA... | reverse complement strand
GCGCGATATTCCTTGGTCCGCGCGTTCTGCAGCTCGTGCTGCGCGTGCGCGAGCCCGTGCTACTGGCCTTTTCGACGGCGAGCTCCGAGGCCGCGTATCCGAAGACCCTCGAAGAGCTCGAGAGATTCGGCGTCAGCCATCGCATCGCGAGGTTCGTGCTGCCGGTCGGCTACTCGTTCAATCTCGACGGCTCGATGATGTACTGCACGTTCGCCGTGATGTTCATCGCGCAGGTGTACGGTATCGAGATCTCGCTCCCCCAGCAGATCGCGATGGTGGCGATCCTCATGCTGACTTCCAAGGGCATGGCCGGCGTGCCGCGCGCATCGCTCGTGGTCATCGCGGCGACGCTCGCGCAGTTCGACATTCCGGTGGCGGGACTTTTGCTGTTGCTCGGCGTCGATCACTTTCTCGACATGGGTCGTTCGGCGACGAACGTCATCGGCAACAGCATTGCGACGGCGGTCGTCGCGCGCTGGGAAGGTCAGTTGGGGCCCGGGGATCAGCCGGAGTCGTCCGTCACGAAATTTACATAAGGCGGCAGTCCAAAAGTCGAGTGGCGCCCGCTTCCGATCAGTCGCAGGCTTGAAAGAAGATCAGGCGCACGAACTAGAAGAATTAGTGAGTGTGCAGGCGTCGTCCACGAGACCCGCGCCCAACGGTTACGGCCGACAAAATTCTCGCGAATCGTTGTCATTCGTGTGACGACACGATCCTTCTTGCTCTCCGAGAGAACTTGGTCTATTAGTTAGGACGCGCTCTCGCCCGGTAGGAAAAATAAGAAATGGCCACAAAGGCTCGGGACGTGCTCCAAGACATTCTTTTTTCGGCAAGCCGATGTTTGCCGGCGGTCGTACTGGTCGGCGCGTTGCTCGCCCACGCACCCGCGAACGCGATTCCGATCGGCGATTTCAACTGGAGCGAGCACACGCCTGGCGAGTGCGATGCAGGCCTGTGCGGTGCGTTCTTCTCCGTGGACAACTTTTCCACCGACCCGGATTTTTCGTTGGGGTTGTTGGGCGACTCTTTCTTCAATGTGTTGGTGAATCTGCAAGCCGACTCGGGTGCACAAAGTCTCGTGCTTGGCGACATCGCTCCGGGTGGTTCGAGCCAGTCCATCGACGACCTGTTCGGCACGATCATCAGTTCTGCCGCGCTGACGTTTACGTTTGGTTTGCCGCAGATCGCGGGTTCCATCCACTTTTTGGACGAAGCGGGCGGCATCGTGGCCGCGCTCACGGGGCCTGGCTCGCTGCTGATCGACTACACCGCGGCGGTCGAGCCGCCGCCGACGTCCGTGTCCGAGCCTGCGACGCTGCTCCTGCTCGCCGGCGGGCTGGTGGGTTTCGTTCGCCACCGACGGCGAAGACCCGAACACGGAATCATTGACGCGAAGGATCGCGACCGGGTTTCGGCAGCGTAACGGCCAAATTCGGTGAGACATCCGTTTCGGTTGTCCCGCTGTGCGTCAGCCTCTCTGCTGAAGACGCATTATGTCGTTCTCGTCCTTGCGTCTCTGAGTCTGGCCGTCGGCGTCGAAGACGCGGAGGCCGGAACGCTTTCCACGGTGAGCCCCATGGGGGCCTCGTCGTCGGTCGCGGTCTCGGTCACCGGCACCGGTTTCAACACCACGGCGTCGAGCAACGAGGTCACCTTCACGCCGGCGTCCGGGTCCTCCGTCACGGCCGTTGCCAGCGCGATCACCACGCTGAGCGCGGCCACCGGTTTGCGGCGGCTTACCGTGACAGTGCCTGCGGGCTTGCCAGTTGGAGCGGCCGCGCTCAGCGTCCGGAATACCTCGACAGGCGAGATCAGCGCCGGGAAGTCGCTCGACATCATCGCGATCTCACTTCCCGACGTCACGTCGGCCTCACCCGGGGCGAGCAGCGTGAACGTGCGAATCGCCGGTTCGCCGAATACGGCGTTTGTCGCGGGAAGCACACGCGCGACGTTCGGCGCCGGCGTCACGGTCAACGCGACCACGGTGGAATCGCCGAATAGTCTCGTCGCCAACGTCTCGGTCGCGTCGACTGCGGCCCTTGGCACGCGAGCCGTCGCGGTCATTACCAACACGCAGACCGCTCAACGAATCGGCGCGTTCTCGGTGATCGAGGCTCCGCTCAATCACCCGCCCGTGTGGGCGCAGGTCCAGAACCCAACAGTGAAGGCGGGAGATTCGCTCGACGTGCGCCTGGTCGCGACCGACCCCGATGGCGATCCGATCACCCTGACGGTCTCACCGCTACCGGCGTTTGCGATCTTCGCCGATCGGGGCGACGGAACAGGCACGTTGTCGCTGCATCCCAACCAACCCGGAACCTACAACTTCACGGCGACGGCCACGGACTCGAAGGGAGCGAGCGCGACCTTCGTGCTGACGGTGACGGTGGCGGCTGTCAACCTGCCACCCACGGCAAATGCGCAACAGGTGACACTCGCCGAGGACACATCGCTGCCGCTGACGTTGTCGGGGGTCGATCCCGAGGGCGCTCCGGTCTCGTTCTCCGTCGTTCTTCCCCCTGCGCATGGCTCGTTGTCGGGCACCGGTGGCGCGCGGCTGTACACGCCTGCGGCCGACTACTACGGACCGGACTCGTTCCAGTTCGTCGCCAACGACGGCGTTTCGAACTCCAACCCGGCCACGGTGGCGATCACCGTGACCGAGGTCAACGACCCGCCCGTCTTGGGACCCGATACGGCGAAGCTGAAATACGCCGGCACGCTCCCGGGTGTTCCGCCGCTGCCCAACTGCGGAATGCCGTGCGGCATCATCTACGGGGATCCGCACCTGCTGACTTACGATGTCGGCTTCTACGATGCACAGGCGGTCGGAGAGTTGATCGCGACGAAGTCGACGACGGACGACTTCGAAGTGCAGGCCCGCTTCGCGCCACCGCCGCACCAGCGCTACGTGTCCGTCGCGGTTGCCGTCGCGATGCGCGTTGCCGGTCATCGCGTGGCCTTCTACCGCACGACCGCGGCCACCGGTTTCACCACCCGGATCGACGGCGCGTTCGTTACGCTTTCCGCCTCGCCTCAGCAGCTGCCCGGCGGCGGCACGGTCGGCACTTACGGTACGAACGACGCCGCGGCCGTCACGTGGCCCGACGGATCGGTGGTCATCGTGCAAGCGGTCGGAGTTTTTCCGGAGTACTACCGGTTCATAGTCGAGGTCGGGCCCACGCCGACTCACCTCGGGCACGTCGTAGGCATGCTCGGGGATGCCGATGGCAATAGGGCCAACGATCTCGTCACGCGCGCGGGCCAGCAGATCCCGTATCCGAATCCGCCATTCGCCACGTTCTACGGTACGTACATCAATAGCTGGCGCGTCAGCATGGCGGAGTCGCTGTTCGACTACGACAACGGCGATACCACTGCGACGTTTACGGACCTGACGTTCCCGGACGGTCCGATGACGCCGAGCACCTTGCCGGCCCCGGCGCGCGCGCGGGCGACGAACGTCTGCGCGCAGTTTGGTCTGACCACGCCCGAAATGAACGACGCGTGTCTGGTCGACGTAGGCGTTACGAGCGACGCTGACTTCGCGACCGAGGGCGCGGCCGCGCAGGCTGTGGGCCTCGGGATTCCGAGCAACGCCGGTTCCACCACCGTCGGTGCGCCGACGGCGGTGACCGTCGGCACACCCGGCACGACGGCCGTGCGCACGCTCGCGGGCACCGCGGGACAGAAAGTCACGTTGTCCGTGAGTGGCAACAGCATCAATCCCGGCGCCGATTTGACGCTCATCGATCCGAACGGAAACGCCGTCGCTACGCTGCCGGTCACGTCGGCCGACGCGTTCCACGATGCATTCACGTTGCCGACAACGGGCACGTATGCGGTGACGGTCGTGCCTCGCAACCAAAGCACCGGCACTCTGACCTTCGATGTCGCCGACGTGCCGGACAACTCCGGTTCGACGGCCGTGGGTGCGCAGACGACGGTGTCGATCGGCACGCCGGGTCAGGTGGCGGTCCGAACGTTCGCCGGAACGGCCGGGCAGAGGCTCACGCTGACCGTGATCAGCGACGGCCTTGCCAATGGTGCGGACGTGACCGTGCACGACCCGAGCGGCGGCGTGGTAGCGTCGTTGGCAGCGTCGGGAACGAACGTGTTCCTCGATACCTTCACGTTGCCGCTCACCGGGACTTACGACGTCACCGTGGATCCGCACGGCCAGGACACGGGCGATCTCACGTACTTCTTGAGTCTGGTGCCGGACGATACCGGTAGCTTCGACCCCTCGACGCCCATTACCGTGAATATCGGCACCATCGGCGAGGTGGCGCTGCGTACCTTCCCCGGCATTGCCAACGAAAGGGTCACGTTGCTCGTGCTGAGCAACGGCATCCCGGACGTTGACCTGACGGTCCTCGCTCCGGGCGGCGGCGTCGTGACCACGCAGCGCGTGCAGGCCGCGACGGCATTCCTCGATGCGTTCACATTGCCCGTGACGGGTACGTACACGGTCAGGATCGATCCGCGTGGTCAGTACGTCGGCGCGATTCAGTTCGTCGTCTTGCCCGTGCCCGACAACAACGGCACGACGGCGTTCTCGTTGCCGACGACGGTGACGATCCCCACGGCCGGTGAGGTGGCGACGCGCACGTTCACGGCGACGGCGGGCCAGCAGGCCCAGCTGGTGGTCGTTGCCAACACCATCGTCGGCGCCGATCCGATGACGGACGGCGTCGATTTCACGATCCGCGACCCGAGCAATGCCGTGGTGACCACGTTGTTCGTTTCGGGCGATACGGTGACGGGAGACGTATTCACGCTGCCGGTGACCGGGACGTACACCGTCACGGTGGATCCGCGCGGTCCGCTCACGGGTTCGCTGATATTCGCGCTGATCCCGTCGTTCGGCGGCGTGGGGACGGTCACGATCGGCGTACCAACCCCGGTCACCATCACGAGCGCCGGGCAGCCCGCCCTGTTTGCGCTCGACGCAACCGCGGGGCCGAGCGTGACGCTGTCGGTGACGGCCAACACGATCCCGGGCGTCAACATATTCGTGGCGGACCCGCTTGGCGGCCTTCTCGCAACGGTGTTGCCGCCGTTAGGTGACTCCACTAGCAGCGCGTTCACGCTCACCGCGACGGGGACCTACGCGATCGAAATCGTTGCACCCACCGCCGGCAGCCTCACGTTCACGCTAGTCCAGAACTGACCAAGATGAAACACAGCGTCGCTTGGTTCGTGTCGATTTGGTCCTTGGGTGTAGGGGCCGCGGTTGGCGTTTGCGCGACGGCGGGCGCCGTGGGTCCGGCAACCCCGCCCTCGGTGACGTTTACCGTCCAGCAGTTGCTGGCCAACGACCGCCCCGGGCCCTCGAACGAACTGTCGCAAACGCTCACGATCACCGGCATCAGGACTACTGCCGCGACGCACGGCACGGCGACGTTCGCAAACGGCGTGGTCACGTACACGCCGGATGCCGGCTTCTTCGGGAATGCCGTGCTGTTCTACACGGCCTGCGACAACGGCACGACGAATGGGCTTCCCGATCCGTTGTGCAGCGAGACGACGATCACGATCAACGTCGTCGCCAACCGTCCCCCGATCGCGAATTCGCAGCAGCTGGTGACGCCGGAAGATTCGCCGGTGGGCGTGACGCTGACGGCGACTGACTACGACGGCGACCCGATCACCTATGTCATCGTCACTCCGCCGAGCCACGGTGCGCTGACCGGGACTCCGCCGGCCCTGACGTACATGCCGGCGCCGAACTACCACGGCGGCGATAGCTTCTCGTTCGCGGCGAACGATGGTCAGGACCAGTCGTTTGCGACGGCGATCATCCTCACGGTCACCGAGGTGAACGATCCGCCCGTGCCGCAGCCCGACCGCACCACGGCCGCGGCCGGCAAGCCGGCGACCGTGCCGACCTCGTTCCTGCTGGCGAACGACGTTGCCGGGCCCTTCGACGAATTGGGTCAGACGTTGACGGTGACCGCTGCCACCGCCGGCGCCAACACTCACGGCACGGTCAGCCTGAACGCGGGCGTCGTCACGTACACGCCGGATGCAGGCTTCACCGGCACCGCCGTCATCGCGTACACGGTTTGCGACAACGGTGCGACGAGCGGCCTTCCGGACCCGCGTTGCGCGGATTCGACGCTCACCATCGTCGCGAACAACGCGCCGGTTGCGAAGGACCAGGCGGGCCAGACCACTCGCAGCGCGCCTCTGCCGCTCGTGCTGTCGGCGACGGATCCCGAGGGTGACGCGCTGACGTACGCCATTGCGGCCGCGCCGCAGCACGGCACATTGAGCGGCACGCCGCCCGCGGTCACGTACACGGCCAACGCGGCCTTCTTCGGCAACGACAGCTTCACGTTCACGGCGGCGGACCCTTACAACACGTCGAACACCGCGACCGTGACGATCGTCGTCAAGGATGTTCCGCCCGTCGTGTTGGGAGCCGACTCGTTCTCCGTCGTCGCAGGCGGCACCACGCTCGTCAACGTGTTGGCGAACGACGTGGCCGGCACCGGGACGATGAGCGCGGCCACGCTCGCGATTTCCTCGTCGCCGACCAAAGGCGTCGCCACGGTCGAGGCAGGGCAGATCCGCTACGTGCCGAACGCGGGTGCCAGTGGCTCGGATTCGTTCGGCTATACGGCGTGCGACACCGGAGGCGCGTGCGGAGCGGCGCTCGTTACCGTCGCGATCACGGTCAATCATCCGCCAGTGGCCGTCGGCGACAGCTATTCGATGAACACCGGCGCGACGCTGAACGTCACCGCGCCTGGGCTGCTCGCGAACGACAGCGATCCGGACGCCGGCGATCAGCTCCAGGCGCGGCTCGGAACCGGCGTCGGCGCCGGCAGCCTGTTGCTGCGCTCGGACGGCTCGTTCACGTATACGCCGGCCGCGGGCTTCGCCGGCACCGACACGTTCACGTACTTCGTGACCGATCGCAGCGGGCTCGCCTCGGCGCCCGTGCCCGTCTCGATCAGCGTGGTTCCGGCCGGCCCGATCGCGGTGGACGACACGTATCAGACGACGACGAACAATCCGCTGACGGTTCCGCCGCGCGGCGTGCTCACGAACGACAGCGATCCGCACGCGACCGGTTTGATCGTCGCGAAGCTCGATCGTGGGGCGTTCCACGGCGTCGTGGACCTGAACTCGAACGGCTCGTTCGTCTACCGGCCGGATCCGGGCTTCGTAGGTGCGGATTCGTTCCGCTACTTCGCCGTCGACTTGAAAGGCGTGAGCTCGGCGTCGGCGTTTGTGACGATCAACGTCACCGCTGCCACCGGCCCGGTGCCGACGCTGTCGTGCACCTCGCCGACGGACGGCGGTCGCGTGAGCGCGCCGACTCCCGTGACTGCGTCGGTAGCGCCGCCGTCAGGCCAGACGATCGCGTCGTGGACCGTGTCTGCGCGCAACGTCGATCGCGGCACGCCGGTCGTGCTTGCGTCCGGCACGGGCGCGCCGCCGGCGACGCTCGCTACCTTCGATCCCACGCTCGTGATCAACGGTGCGTACCAGATTCTGACCACGGCCGTGGCTTCGGGCGGCGGCTCGACCACGTGCACGTCGAACGTGTTCGTCGCGGGAGACATGAAGCTCGGCGACTACCAGACGACTTACCTCGACATGGAGACGTCGATCGCCGGATTCCCGGTGCAGATCCTGCGCACCTACGACACGAAGGACACGCGGCAAGGCGACTTCGGCATCGGCTGGCGCCTCGAGCTCTCCGGTCCGCGCGCGACTCCGAACAATCGGCTCGGCCAGGGCGGGTGGTCTACTACGTCGTGCGGCTTCCTAGGTGGCTCGCGATGCTTCCACACCGCGACTCCGCACTTCGTGACCGTGACGTCGCCTAACGGGCGCGTCGAGGTGTTCGATCTCACGCCGGGCCAGACCTCGCCGCTGCTGGCGATCACGACGCCGGCTTACACAGCGCGCGCGGGTACGGGTACCACCTCGACGCTCGAGGACCTCGACCTTCCGACGCTGCAGGCCTCGGGCGACTCGCTCACGGTCTTCCTCGACGGCTCGCTCTACGACCCGCGTCTGTTCCGTCTCACGACGAAAGACGGCGTCGTGATGATCATCGACCGTTACGACGGCTTGCTGTCAATGACGGATCGCAACGGCAACGAGATCACCTTCTCCGCGAATGGCATCACCTCGTCGTCGACCACGCGCAACATCGCGTTCGTGCGCGATGGTGCAGGGCGCATCACGGAAATAGATGGTCCTGCTGGCAAGCGCACGAACTACGCGTACTCGGCGGCTGGCGACTTGAGCACTTTCACCGATGCGAACGGCGCGTTGAGCGCGTTCAACTACAATACTGCTCACCGCTTGCTCACTGTCGACGGGCCCGGCGGCACGCGGCTGCGGACGCTGAACTACGATGCGGATGGACGCGTCGTGTCGCTGACCGACGGCACAGGCAGAACGACCGCCGTCTCGTCCAACGTGAACGCGCGGAGCAAGATCGTCACGTCGCCGTCGGGCCGTTTGACGACGTTGACTACGTACGGTGCCGACGGGTATCCGGCCACAGTGGAAGAAGCGTTCGACGGCCACTCGCGCGTCACGAGCTACCAGTACGACGCCGAGGGGCGTGTGACGCAGACGACCAAGCCGCTCGGGCGCGTCGAGAAGCTCACATACGACGCGGCCGGCAACATCACTTCGCGCACGACGCCGAAGAACGAAACGTGGTTGTACACGTATAGCGCCCTGAACGAGCCGTTGACGACCATCGCACCCGACGGGGCTGTGATCGAGTCGTTTACGTACGATGCGCTCGGCAACCTCACCGCAGCCACGAACCGCGATGGCACTGTACAGACCTACACGAACGACAGCCGAGGCCTACCAGTTTCCGTAAGCGATTCATTTGGTGTCACGGCGCTCACATACGACGTCGACCAGCAGCTCGTCACGCAGATTGATCCAGCCGGTGGAGTCACGCGACTGAGTTACGACAGCAACGGGCGCGTGATCTCGTCTCAGAACCCCGCCGGCGAAACGACGCAGTTCGCGCGGGACAATCTCGACCACATTGTCGCGGCGACTGCCGCCAACGGATCCGGGTACGCCTGGGCGTACGACACGCTCGGCCGTCTGACGTCGTCCACGGACACGGCCGGACGAACCGATACTTACCAATACGACGCTGCCGGTCGGCCCGTGACGTTGGTGGACCGCGCCGGCCGGGGCGTGACCTTCACCTACGACCCCGATGGCAACGCCGCCACCGTAAGTTATGCGGACGGCGAGGTGCAGGCCGGCACCTGGGATCCGGTCGGGCGGCTCGTCTCGCTGGCGGACGCGGATACTATCGTCGAGCTCGGCTACAACGACGCGAACGATCTGGTCTCCGAGCGCACTCGGGGCAATAACGGCGTAGCCCTGCCGGACGTGACGGTGTCGTACACGACGGACGCGAACGGGCAACGAGTCACCAGCTCCGGACCTGGGGGCACCGTCAGCTATACGCGCGACGGTCGCGGCCGCCTTCTGTCAGTGGGAGACGGCGCGGGCGGTCTGTTCCAGCTTGCCTACGACGCCGCAACGGATCGCTTGACGACGTTGGCGCGCCCGAACGGCGTCAACGACGCACTGAGCTATCGAGAGAACATCCTCGCCGGGCGCAACGCGTCGATTGGCGGTTCGGCACGTGGCATGGCCAACTACTCGCTCGACGTGCTTGGACGACACACGTCGCTCGTCGACCTGGACGGGGCACATGCGTTCGCTTATTCCGCTGCTAATCGGCTGACGACGGCGACGCACCCCGGCGCCTCGGGTCTGCCGGCAGAGTCGTTCGCGTACGATTCCGTCGGGAATCGCACCGCCTGGGTCGGGTCGGCTGCGAGCTCCGTCAGCTACGACGCAGGGATGCAGCTCACGAGCGATGGCGCGTATGACTACACGTATGACGCGACGGGTCGGCTCACGCAGCGCCGGGATCGAGGGACGGGAGGCGTCACTCGCTACACGTGGAGCGATGCCGGGCAGCTGGCGTCCGTCACTGCGCCGAGCGGGGCGATATCGACGTACCGTTACGACGCGTTCGGCCGTCGACTCGAGGTCAACGACAACGGTGCTATCCGCCGATTCGTCTACAGCGGCTGGAACCTGCGCAACGAGTTCGACGGGGCCAACGCGCTGCGGGCGACGTATGTCGCCGGACTCTTCCCGGATAGCGTGTACGAGATCGTGCGCGACGGTGCCCGCTACTATCCGCTGTTCGACGGCGTGGGTAGCGTGACGACACTGACCGATGGCTCAGGCGCCGCGGTCGGCCGCGTCCGCTACAGCGCGTTCGGCGTCCCGCAATCGAGCGGCGTGACCGAAAACGCGGTCTCGTTCACGGGTCACCAGTTCGATGCCGCTACAGGACTTTTCTACGCGCGTGCTCGATACTACGACCCGACGCTTGGCCGCTTCCTGAGTCAGGATCCGGAGTGGGCAGTCAACCCGTACGTGTACGCGCTCGACGCGCCGTTGGAGTTCACCGATCCGACCGGCCGGGAGACAGACGAGTACACAAAGACCGTCAACACCCTGTACAACAGGATTGTCGGCACCGGGAAACGCGCAGAGGACGCCCGAAAGCTCGCAGAGGCAATTGTGAAGGCGGGACCTAAGAAGGTAGCGGAGGCCAATCGACTCCTATCTTCCGGTAACTTCTGGAAATTTATGTTATGAGGGGAAGTCGGCGTCAGATACCGTCTCGGAAATCAAGTTGTGGAGTGACTAGCCGGACATCGAAGTCAGAATAGCCCGAGCGCGCCGCCGCTCTTCACGTACCGCTCGAACACCTCGATCTGCCGCGCTGGCAGAATCGGGCGATCCCGAGTGCGATCTCCGAGCTCCAGAATCTGCTTCTGATCGTCGGTGAACTTCGGCCACGTCGCGAGTCGCTTGCCGTTCGGATCGCCTTCCTTCACGAAGTTCACCCAGTAACTACTGAGCTCCTCAGCCAAAGCGCGGTCCGCCTTCTCGAACGGCCGCTTCGACGTGTCGAGCGTGTCGAACACGTACGGAATCTCCGACGAATGGAACGCGCCATAGCGGTCCGAGTCCGGACCCGGCTCGGCATGCGTCCACAGGTACGCATAGATCGGATGGCGCGACGTGCGTGCGCGTTCGTGAGCCCAGAAATACATCGAGGCCAACCCGCGATCGCGGGCGAGCGCGTCGAGTGACGTCCACGCCTGCTCGTCGTCCTTCGCGGGATACAGCGCCTGGACGTCCGGCGCAATCGCTCCGTAGGTGGCTTTGACCTGCGCGGCAAAGCTCGCGACGGTGGTCTTGCCGTAGGCAGGGCTCAGCCCCGTCATCTCATTCGCCGTCATGCCCGTCAGGATCGGCGTGTCGTTTTCATTCTTGCCGACGCTCTGCGCGTTCGGCAGAAACGAGCCATCGACGACAGGTCCGAACCGCGGCGCTTGGCCCCCGCCCGCCATCTTCGCCACGCGTTCGTCGAGCTGCCGCGCGCTGAGGGCACGCAGTGCCGCGAGCGATAGTGTCTTGTCGTCCGCGTTGCCGAATTGTTGGCCGAGCTTTTCCGCCTCCGCGTGATCGGGCACACGCAACCCCATGCCCGAGCCGCTTTCCGCGATCGCCCGCGCGAAGAGGCCGGCCGCGAGCGGGCTCGCGATCAAGTGGTGGACAGCCGCCGCGCCCGCGCTCTGGCCGGCGATCGTGACCTTCGTCGGATCGCCGCCGAACGCTGCGATGTTGACGCGGACCCAACGCAGCGCCGCGAGCTGATCGAGCAGCCCATAGTTTCCCGACGCATGCGCAGGGCTCTCGGCCGTGAGCTCGGGATGCGCCAGGAATCCGTACACGCCGACGCGATAGTTCACGTTGACGACGATGATGCCCTTCGCCGCGAGCGCGGCGCCGTCGTAGATCGGCACGGACCCCGAGCCGGACGTGAACCCGCCGCCGTAAATCCAGAACAGCACCGGCAAGCGATCCCGGGCAGTCTTCGCGGGCGTCCAGACGTTCAGATAGAGGCAGTCTTCGCTGACGCGGCCCTGGACGACGTACTCGCGCGTCCACGGGCCGAAGCCGTCGGGTGTGACGGCCTGCTGACAGCTGGCCGCGAACTGATCGGCCTGCCGCTCGCCTTCCCACTTGGCGGCCGGGCGGGGTGGCTTCCAGCGATCGTCCCCGGTCGGCGGCGCCGCGAACGGAACCCCGAGAAACGCGGTGACTTGGCCTTCGGTCTTGCCGCTGAGCGCACCATCGGACACCGTTACGTGCGCCAGTTGCGCGAACGAAGGTGCGGAGGTGGCGCAAAGCGCCACGACGGCCAAACTCGAGAACCAAACGCGCAGGCCGCAGCGAGTATTCATCGAGCCCCCACGTAGGTATCGGTCTTTCGTTCCCGCAGGCTAGCGGCGGGGAGTAGGGCTGTCAAAACTCCTTGTGTCACTCGACGACCGGTGTCCGGCGTTATCATGTCGCACATCGAAATTGACCTTGTTCCTCGAAGGACCGCGCGGCTGACCCCGGCGGGTGTACCGCGTGCTACTCGACCTCTCGCCGCTCCGTAAGCATCGCGATTTCCGGCTCGTCTTCATCGGCCAACTCGTCAGCGCGTTCGGCAGCTTCTTCACGTACGTCGCGATACCCGTTCAGATCTATGAGCTGACGCACTCGTCGGCCGTCGTCGGCCTGCTCGGCACCGCGCAGCTCGTGCCGCTTGCCGTCGCGGCGCTGTGGGGCGGTGCGTTCGCCGACGCGCTCGACCGGCGAGCGTTGTTGTTGCGTTGCGAAGCACTGATGACCGTCGGTTCGCTCGCGCTCGTCGTGAACGCGCTGTTGCCGCATCCGAGCGTGACCGTGGTGTTCGTCGTCGCGGCGTTCCTGTCGGCCGTCAACGGTTTCCATCGTCCGGCGCTCGAGGCCATCACGCAGAAGCTCGTCGCGTTCGACGAGCTGCGCGCCGTCTCGGCGCTCACGTCGTTGCGCGGCACGATTGCCGCGATCGCAGGGCCCGCGCTCGCTGGCGTGTGCATCGCCGCGTTCGGGCTCGCCGTCACGTACGTCGTGGAGGTGGCCACGTTCGCGATCTCGCTCGTGGCGCTGTGGGCGATGCGTTCGATGCCGCCGGCCGAGCACGCGCAGCCCGCGGGCCTGAACACGATCCTCGAAGGTCTTCGCTATGCGGCGAGCAGATCCGAGTTGCTCGGCACGTACGCGGTCGACATCCTCGCGATGACGTTCGCGATGCCCATGGCGATCTTCCCGGCGCTCGCGCACCAGTTCGGTGGTGCGTACGCGGTGGGGTACCTGTACTCGGCGATGAGCGTCGGCGCGTTGCTGACGACGGTGTTCAGCGCGTGGACGCGGAGCGTCGAACGGCACGGTGCCGCGGTCATCATCGCGGCGATGCTCTGGGGCGTCGCAATCTTCGC
>Ga0326726_10004051_pt1 | contig 13415 bp, 12 predicted proteins | sample MHFenrmetagenome_2_FD_207603 | JGI IMG/M metagenome (GOLD analysis project Ga0326726, IMG submission 207603) | Lab enriched peat soil microbial communities from Michigan Hollow, Ithaca, NY, United States - MHF15MN | ecosystem: Environmental > Terrestrial > Soil > Wetlands > Peat | place: USA... | reverse complement strand
CAATGGGCATTGTTTTCGTACGCGATCCCGAAAACCACCACCCCCAATAGCGGTGTTCTGTTCCTTAATCGGTAGGTATGGTCGATCCTGCAAGCGATCTGCCAGCCAAACACCCCCAAACAGGTTCATTTTAAACCTCTAAAATGCCTTATTTTGTCAATAAAACCATGATAATCGCGTATTTCAAAAATAATGTAGTTCATCCACACGTTTTTGCAGGTAAGTCAAATCCGGTCAGATCGGAACAGGGCTCTTTTGCCAAAATAAGCCCAAATTGAGGAGATTTATCCGCTCCCGGAATGATCTCCCAGCCGCCCGGATCCCAAAAATCCCGATCCTCCAAAACCCCCTTTCTTTCCCTTTCCGCATACTCCATGCCATGAAAGCAGCGTTTCGCCTCCCAATTGGGAATAATAAGGCCGGTTTTCCTCCCGTTAAAATCGGGCATTTGCTATTTCCTGCGATTAAACCAGAGATCTGGAAAATAGTGTTCAAAAACGCCCCAATAAGACCGGTTGGCAGTAACCGGCCAAAAAGCGAATGTTTCAGAATTGAGTCCTGATTGCCATTTTAAGCCTAATTTAGATAACGAGAAGAGTATGTCCAAAAAGTGGATTGATGGTAGGTATCATCAGTTTTGTTTGGTGAGATCCTTTGAGGTTCCTATACCACAATGTGGGATCCGGTGGCATGGTAAACGGCTCCCGCAGCGGGCGTACGAGAGCGCAGACGCGGATCTCCACGCTTCCGATTTTAAGATTCGATAGTTCTGATAGAGTGTTCTGATAGTTCTGGCAGTGCGGAATTGGGAGGTCTTTCATGCTTTATATACCCATTACCATCCCTTTCGGATCATATGCCAATTATTATAAACTGACCTGACATAAAATGGATCTTGCTATGGTGATGCTGCTATGGTGAAGTTCGAGTGCAACTATTGCGGGAAATGCTGCTCAAGTTTTGGGGATTTCATAAAAGTTGAACGCCAGATTACCGAGCATGATTATTTCTGCCGGTATGGAATCACCAATGAACTCTTCAAAGTTCACGTGCTGCCCCAGTTTGCGGATGAATTTGCCGATAAATTTGAGGAACTGGAGGACAACGGTAAGGATGCCTCGCAGAAAGGGTGCATATTTACGAAAAGGAACCCTGACGGCCCGGGATTTGTGTGCGTAATATATCCTGACCGCCCCACTATCTGCAAGGAATTTCTCTGCTACCGGATGCTGATCAACCACCACCATACGGGAGAGCTACGGGGTAAACTCATCGGGGTCAACGAGCTCAAGACCCATGATACGATACTCGAAGCGATATGGAACGAGAAGATTGCTCACCTGCCGCACCCGTTTGAATCGGAGCATCATAAGGTCCAGCATTCCCATGCTCCCGGTGCAGAGAAATCCCACGGGCATGATCCCCATATCCTTGCTCATATTTACGGACTGGCTCACGCCGATGATCGCGAATGGGTTGAAAATGTCCTGACGGTGCTTGCTGCGCACGGGTACCATGGGGATATGGTTGAAGAGCACAAGTGACGAAAATAACGGAATTTTTTTACCTTTCGCTGGCGCAGGAACTACCAAAGCACCCTGTATATCCAGAATCGGACCAGCAGACAGGGAAAGATAGCATCAGATACTGAGGTGGAATCATCGCCCCTTCTCAATCCTTGAAACAGACCGTTTTTAACATCATTGAAAGGGCGCCGGATGGGTATCGTCCTGCAAAATTCTTTAACTACTTCATGGTGGTTCTCATCCTCCTGAACGTGACTGTTGTTATTCTTGAGACGGTCCGGGGGATTCACGCTGTTTTCCTCTGGGAATTTTTCATTATCGATCTTGTTTCAGTGATCATCTTCTCTATCGAATATGTCCTGCGTATCTGGGTATGCACCCTGTATGAGGAGTACAGCCACCCGATAACCGGACGTCTAAGGTTCATGTTTACGCCCTACATGATAATTGATGGGCTTGCTATCCTCCCGTTCTATATACCCTTTATCATTCCTATAGATCTCCGGTTCCTGAGAATCCTGCGGCTCTTCAGGATCCTCAGGATACTGAAACTCGGTCGGTATTCCGATGCGGTGAACACATTCCACCGTATTCTCACAAGAAAAAAGGAGCAGTTGCTCCTTGCCCTTTCCCTCCTTCTTATCGTGATGGTACTTGCCAGCGCACTCATGTATGACGCAGAACATGAAGCGCAGCCCGAAGTATTTGCCAGTATTCCGCATGCAATGTGGTGGGCGCTGGTTACCCTTGCCACTGTGGGATATGGCGACGTGTACCCGGTAACGGCAATGGGAAAAGTGCTGAGCGGTGTCGTCGTCATTGTAGGAATAATGATTTTTGCCCTTCCCACCGCCATATTTGCTGCGGGTTTTGTCGAAGAAATTGAACTGGAGCAGGAGGTTTTCTGCCCTCATTGTGGGAGGAAGATCGATAAGGAAACACCACAATCAAAGGGTCCTCCCAAAGACCTGGATGAAACCCAAAAATAAAACCGTGGAAAGAATCAACAAGGGTAGAAAAAAACAAAAAATTTTTCTGACTTTTTTGTAAACCCGGTCTGATGGTCAGTGTTTCGCGATTAAACGATGATCTGCACACCGGATGATGAAAGCTGATAAATAATATAGCCCTCGTATAAAGTATCGTATATGACGACACGCAGTCACCTGATATCGGACAGTATGGACATTATTGCCGTCAGCGCCTTTGTCGTTTTGTTCTGCCTTGCCTTATTTTATATATTACACTACCTGTGGAACTGGTTCTGACACGAGCGGGAAAAAATATATTCCCTGGTTCCCGGATTGCCTGCAGATGTATAGGGGACACACTTATTAAATCATGACCTCGTGTAGTATTCATTTGGCGTCTGTTTTTCAGGCTCTGGAGAAACAGTCTTGAATCGATTCAGTTCACCCCCGAATCATGAAAATCATTCTTTATATGAAGGATACCCGCCTCAGGGCCTCTTGAAGCACGGCGGGCAGGGAGTTTTCTTGCATTTTTAGTCACCGACCCGCCGCGGGGCGTCCCTTCGGGGGCGGCGGCATTCATCGTTACCGATGGATCGATTTGTAATAATATCTGCATCATAGCAGAATCCGACGATTTTTAGAGAAACTGCGTACTACATAGTTAAAGGCACGGGCATGGTTTTATCCCCAGTACCCTTGCACTCAACCGACTGATGCAATAATTTCTCATCCAGTCCTGCGTCATCATAGCTCAATACGAGTGCGTAAAGTGGGTGGGTACTGTCCCATCCTCATCAACCCGGGCTTTGTATTCTCATTCCCAAAAGGAATTCTTCAGAGCGTTTTTTTTATTTAACGGGCATTCCTTGCATCCATCTTCACCCTGTTGTGGCATCGCGGGCACTGCACCGTAACCGGTTTGCGTACCTTTTGCAGGCTGGCAAGCCGTGAACCAAAGTATACCCATTCATGGTTGCAGTGATAGCAGATCACAAAGCAGCTTGAGAGTTCCATGTCCGATCTCATGGAATCACAGGAATATCAACGCGACCCGGGCGAAGGGTGAAAGTATCCGGAGTACTAAGGAACTCATCGGTTTTTTGGACGCCCCCGCACTGATCTCACCCGCACCGAATGATTACTTTAATGAAATGAATGGCAGGAAAAAGAAAATGATATGCTGCCGGATGGTGATTGCCCGGGGGGCTTTCGTCAGCATGAATATTTTTGGAATTTACTGTTTATCTTTCATGCGCTTCGGGGTAAGCGACCATTGAAGATCACCGGTCGGACGTTTGGTGTATGAATAATTCTGGATTTTTGCCAGACCTGCTTTTGCCAGGCCAACAGGACCATTACTCGTACCTCCCGTGATTTTACTGATGAGCATGGATAACCCGGGTTCATGCCCGATGACAAGAACCGATGCATGTTCACCATAGCCTGAAGCGTGGTAACAGACCGTATCGATGTCGCCGCCCGGTGCAAGTTCATCCCAGACAACGAGCCGGTTCTTTTGATCAAGAACCTTTGCAACAATCTTTGCTGTCTTCACGGCACGTTTTAACGGGCTTGTTGCAATAGCATCGAATCTGATTTTGTTTCTTTTCATCCACTGTGCCACTTTTTTTACCTCCCCCTTTCCATCGCGGGTGAGCGCCCGGGCTGCATCAGGGATATCATCGGAAGATTTTTCTGCTGTACCATGGCGGAGAATAAAGAGATCCATAACAGAAGAACCCCTTCATCGGATATGAGTATTTTCATTGACCCTGCGTTCAGGGTGATTTTTAACGGGTTTCCTCTTTGTATCCTGATGTACAGCGGAGTTTTGCAGCCGCAGAATGTCAAAAATAGTGATAACAATTCAAAATCTTGTCGATAGAAGGAGCAGGGCGGTATCGGGATCCTGTCGGGCGATAATCATTCCCCTGCTGATTATGGGGGTAAAAGAATGTTGTCTTCCTGAATGGTTGGGGGGGCGACTCGCCGGATTTTGAGGGAATTGCCATTGGGGGGTTTTATTTCAATAGTTGCTATCTGTCGGGGAACGAGAGGCGCTTTTGGGTTGATACGGATTACGAACCGCTCTTCATTATCGAGCCGGTTATTAGGATCTCCAATCTCGTTTTCCACACGGATGATGCCCCAGTAGCCCTTTGGAGGATCGCCATGGTATCCTTCGACTGGACTGAGTGATTCTGTCCGGATGGCATCAGCGTAGATGATGGAAAGTTGTTCCATATCCACGGATTTATGGCTGTCCAGCAGACCGACCGTGAACGTTATTGTGTCGATAGTGCCGCCGGGAATGCCATGCCCGGTTACATCTCCGAAGCTCTGCAGGATCTCCTGCGGGTGATTGCCGGGGACTTGCAGGGTACTCATGGCTGGCGGTGGTGGCACATCCGTAGATGTATCGGAGCAGCCGGCTGTAAGGATAAGGAGAATGAGCACGATCGTCAGGAAAATATACTGCCGCATTGCCATAACGAGACTACCCTTGCGATTTTGTAGTAGAAACCATGTGTCGGTGGACTAGAAAAACAATTGGGTCGTGGGAGCGGGTTTATATTTTCACTATTAACAAATAAGTAAAATAAAATAATAGCGATTATGATTATACCATATGGGAAGGGTGACCTTACATTTCAGTGAAGATGACTACCAGCTCTTCCGTCATTACTGTGCCAATTATTGTCGTCTCCATGATGAAACCCGGAAAAATTCAATAAAAATTCTTCTCGAACTCTATAGTCACCAGGTAATCGATATCCAGGAGCACAGTCTCGATAATATTTTTACATTTTTTTACCAGAAAAAACAGGAATTTGAGACAGAATGTAAAACCCCCGCCAGTGACGCGGACGAGCTGATGCGGATTCGGATAAGTTCTGACAGTATCTCGTTTTTAGAAGATCTGGAAAAAATATACCGCCTCATACGGAAAAAAAATGCAGAGGCAAATTATATCCTCATCCTTGGTGCATTTTCAAAGATTTTTGAGGAGGAGACCCAGACGCGGTTAGAAGATCTTCATGAAGCCGCATCAGGTGCAATCAATGCCATCATTTCACCGTTGGGAGAAGCGATAGAAAAAAAACTCGGAACAGAATCTGACATCCAGGGAATTCTCTATGAACTGGTGAGTTTCACGGAAATTTTTAACCGGCTTTCACCGGATCTTAGATTCAATGATGCGATAATCGAGCTCCTCGCCCCTCCGTTAATCAAAAGGTTTGGGAAAGAGGAAAATTATGAGAAAATCCAAACATTCTTAAAAGACCATCGCGATCAATTCGAGATGGATGAGTTAGAGTCTGCGCTTGAGGGAGGTATCCATGCACAGAACGTGTGGGGTCTTGAATTTTCCTGGGAGGAACTTCTCGAACCCCTGCGAACGCTGAATGAACTGGTTGCGCAGAACCAGAGCCTGATGCGGGTGTCTCTGGATGTCCTTTCTGCTCTCGAAGCACCAATCAAGGAAAAACCTGTACAGGCAGAGTATTCTCAACTTACTCTCTATCAGAAACCTTACGGGATAGTAAGGAGGCGGAATGATGAAAACAGGTTTCTCGTTACAGTTGATAACCGCTCGCACAGTGAAGTCCAGCTCTCACCTGTCCCGGATCTTATTCAACAGGTATATTCACAGGAACATAAATACAAACAATACTTCTCGGTCACTGCAGGTGCTTTGGCATTATTAGTGATAATATTGGCCAGCATCATCCTGTCTACCGCGTTTGCTCCGGCCCTTGCCGTCGGGAACACCACGGAAGGACTACTCGGAACTAAAAATGGGACGATTGCTGCATCAGCCACAATAAAAACGATCGCACCTACCCCGACACCGATACCCACACCCACCCCGACACCACAGTACGTAACCATTGAACCGATTGCGCCAGAGCCTGACACAGGTCTTAAGGGTAACAGAGAGTTGCTGAATAATCCGGGGGTTCTTCCTATAATGGTATTCGATCCTAAAGAGTACATAACAATTTTCAAGAATAATCTGTCGTATAATCTGGAGAACTCCTATAAAATTTCCTTTGATCTGAAGAACCCGCCGATGGTAATCCACTATAAAGTCGTCCCGCAAAACATCACCGATATAAAATGGTTTGAACCACGGGATGCCAAAAAGAAAAATGATACAGTAACCGTTAATCGCCCGGATGAATTCGCATGGTTTGAATTGAAAATCTACGATCAAAGTGGACTGTATAACCGGCAGGGATGGGGCAGGTTATATGGGATTCCCCTGACTACTCAGGAGATTGTTATCAGGAATCCAGGATTGTACCAGATCGAATTTTCTGGCCAGGAAGTATCCGTGAGTTCAGAAGTGCTCGTGAAAAAAGAAGGAAATATTAACTCGTAAGTTTTTTTAAGGATAATTGATAGAACAATGATCTGAAAGTATAGAGTGGAGATAGTACTATTTCGCATCCAAACAGATCAGCCGGATCTGGCAAAATCTCCTGATTTAAAAGGTGCTTATAAATCCGTCCTCCGGGAATTGGGGCTTTATATACCGTTCGCTCCAGTGGAAGAAAAGGGGTATAAAAGCATGATCAATTTGCCGGATTGGTCAAATATTCATAGTATAATTATAAAATTCGAAAATCATGTGAAAACGGAGGGATTTTTCTCTTCAAACGGTATGTTTTTTTTAAAAAGAGATCAAGGACGATGTACATAATTCAGTTAAAAACAGATCAATGAAGGCCGGTCGATTCCCTGAACCCCTCTTATCTATCCTCATCAATCTCATGATCGTTTACTCCCTTATTCCGGGCTCAATCCTGGTATGAATGTACTGAGAAATCTACCTTCAAATTACAAATACCCCCGATTGAAAAACATTGTTTCACAAATAATTGCATATACTTGATTTCTGCCTGAACAGAGCGATTTAAGGGGATTAAAATGAGCCTGTTTGGTGCTGTTTGGAGTGAGGATAGCAAAGATGATGGCCTGAAGTACCCTAAAAATTTAAAAAAACCTGTTTTGATCATACACATGCTCTTGACGAACTATCGATATTCCTCGGGTATCGGATCCTGACATGAACTTTTTACTGGCGTTTTCGATACAACTTCCAGTAAAACCATCCGATAAGAGTTATGATGATGATCCCTGTTGCTGCCGCAGTACCCAACAGGATGCTTTGTATGAACAATTCCTGCAGGAACGCTGCGGCGAGCGCGATGCCAAAACAGCCTATGAATGCGCCGGTAACGATGGCAATAAAAAGCGGTATTTTCTGCATACCGAGCAGGTTCCCGATGATTGTGCCGCGGATGCCCCCGCTGCCCATGACCGGCATCATCACAAGCACGACTATTCCGGTAAAATAGAGCTTTTTAATCCAGGGTTGTTCCTTAATAAACGTTTCTGACTTTTCGATGAATGATCCCATCATTCTGCCGAGGATGGGAATTTTGAGCGCGAGATCGAAGTTCCATCCCATGAATAGTGCGGTTTCAATATCAATCATCATGATAGACAGGGCCATCAGCCACCAGGGAATACCCAGAAAAATCCCGGCAGGAATCACGGTTTCTTTTCCTGCCGGCGGGAGGATGTAGGCGACCATGAGCCCGATTACTAAAAGAAAGGAGGGATAGTCAAGAAAAAAATATAGGAAAGTTACCTCGGCGGCAACGAGCGCAAACGGCAGAGTAAGCTTAAGTGTACGGACAAGAAAGGGGTGGTCCCGGGGGATTTCTGCATATTCCATGAGGCGAACAAAGATGATATGGAACCCAGGTGGTATGTAAACGGATCTTTTGGATCTTTCCTTTCCTTTTGTGTGAGATATATTCAGGACAATGCAGAGTTTAAAGCCGGGTCCTGCACGTTCCCTGCAAGGGCTTATATATCAATCCCGTGCAGGATCAGGATAGAGTTCCGGGTAATCCCGCCGGGGGAGACGAGTTTGTTATTATGTCGGAAAAACCTGTTCAGCGTGCAATGGTATCCTGCATCGGAATGGTGGGAGTGCGGCGTATTGTACTATGCATCATGGCACTTACCGCGCTGAGCGGGTATGCCCTTGCTCACCCGCCATCAGACGTTACTGTGTCGTATAATGAAAAGACCGGAGATCTTGGCGTAGCCATCAAACACCAGGTGGATAATCCTGCTGCGCACTATGTGAAACACGTGACCGTACGGGAAGGTTCCACGGTGCTGGTGAACCAAACCTATACCAGCCAGCCGGACAAATCTGCTTTCACGTACGTTTACCATCTTCCCCAGTTAGAAGGAAGCGCAGGGGAGGTAACCGCCGATGCCGAGTGCAGTTTAGTTGGCTCCCGTTCAGGAACCCTCTACCTTGTCGGGACAACCGTGGCAGGGACACCGGATGGTGCGACTCCTGCTCCCAACCAGGCTTCGGGATGTACTTTTATTGCTCTCCTTGCAGTCGCATTGGCAGCAACGCGTATCAGGTAATGATTCCCCCTACAAGGACTGGCTGATCGTTTATTCTGTCCCGAAGAGAATTCTTTTTTTTTTAGAATTTCTAAATCCGCAGATGGATGAAAAGGGTCGGAGTGACCCTGTTAGGATATCCTGCCTGACTGAGTAAATCTGCGAAAAAAATGGTGGTCAGTGATCTAAAAACTTCATGTCCCAGAAGATGTTCTTACCGGATGCCTTGAGCGGGATGCCATACGCGACGCTGCAGCCTTTGAGCTTACCCTGCTGCAGGGCAACAACGCCGGCACTGAACATGATCCTGTTGTCCACATTGTGGATGCTGGCGGTCTTGACCGCCGATCCGACGGCAATACCAAGATCAGAGATCTTCAGGACGCAGTTCGGACCCGGGTAAAGTGCTTTTTTGTTCTTTCCTGCCTTAACTGCTTTTACCATCTCTGCACAGGTAGCGTACCCGCAACCGCCGCAGTTAATACCTGGCGGTATATGACCTTCGACCCCGATTAAGATCGTAGCATCGCTTACCTTTATCTGATTACCATTGATCCGGAAAAAGTCCATTTTCAACTCTTTTCCCCGTTTGATCATCTGGTTTGCGAGGGTGTCCTGATCCTTACCGGTAAGTATCTCGATTTTTATTGAGTCCTGCCCTACCGCTTTTGGTGCTGTCCGCGCCGACAGCGCCATGAGCCCGGCTACGGTTTTCACTGCTTCGGATTCAACTGTCATACAGGAAGTTGGGATGTCGGGAATAAAAAAAGGAGCAGTTCAAAGAAGAAATCCGGCTACCTTTGTGTGCTCAAAGCAGTCGGTATCCGTGGTATGGGCATCCCGTGTTTTGCCTCCTGGGATACTATCGCCAGGGTGCAACAGCTTTTGTGCCAAAAGTGAAAGTCACTGTATCACACTCTTATCTTTTTTTGCGGGAGTGCTTACCGGTATCATGAAAAGGTATTTCGATAAGAATAACAGTAGATTCATTGGACAGTACAGGTAATTCGTGAAGGGAATTTTTGGACGGATGCATAATGTCACGATGCGAAAAATGTGGATCTTTTAAAACATTTCTCTCCAGGTCTTTTATTTACCCCGGTAAAACAATCGGTTCGTTTGAAATAACCGAAGCAAAACCGATTTGTAATACCTGTATTTCAAAAATGAAAGAAGACGAATCTACCCATGGTCAGACCTCGTCAAAAATGATAAAATGCATAGAAAAAGAACACTATGCTGAATATCTGAAAATTATTGAAGACAATTTCAATGCTGAGAATCCTTCTCACTGGTATAATAAGGGAAACGCATTAAGGAATCTGCAGAGATTTGACGAGGCAGTAGATTGTTTTAACCAGGCCCTGTTTCTGGATACCCATTATATTAAAGCCTGGTACCGGAAAGGACAAACATTGTTTTTCCATGAGAAGTATCTTGATGCCTTGAAATCCTTTGGAAATGTTGTACAGCTTGATAAAAAATACCAGAGTGGATGGGGAATAGCTGCAAAATTTTACATTATGATGACATTAAGTCGTGAATATTCCCTTTTACTCAAAGAAAATAAAATGACTCAGGCATTTGAGAATTACGGATTAGAATGGATACATCATCTTTATTTTCTCCTTCATGAAGAATTGTCTCTGAACGATGGCAAAAAAATAGTCCCGGAAGAAATTACTCTCGAAGGATTTCTGGATTATTGTTATGAACATTTTGAGGAAATCCTGGCTGTCCTTGAGCCGGTGAAAGGACCCGTTATCTGTTATAAAAGCCACGGGAAAACGAAAATGAATATTACGAAAAATTGATATTTTTTCCTTTCATTCCGCTCGTTTCACGATATTTTCTCCTGCACCCATTATCGGAATTCCATAATAATCAATGAAATCAGGATTTTAAAAAAACACCGGCAGGTAATCTTTTATGCAGAACGGCTGAACCGGAATGCTGCTTTCGGTACCATAATCTCAAATCTGGCACCTTTTCCCGGATCGCCGGTTTCCCGGATCGTCATCCCGGTAATGCCAAGGATAGTTCTTGAAAGGAACAACCCGAAACCGGTATGCTTGAAAAATTTACGCTCGAAAATCGCTTCTTTGAATTCAGCAGGTACGCCTCCTCCGTTGTCTTCATAAATCACCGCAATTCCCTCTTCACGCGTACTATAGGAGAATTCTATGGAGGTAACGGCTTTTCCATGACGAAGTGTGTTTTCAATGAGTGTATAAAAAACCTTCTCAAGTAATGGATCCGCATAGATCTCAAGGTTATCAAAGTGTATGATGAGGCTCAGCTTCGAGAGCGGGAGAGTCGCAGCCTGGGCGAGAATGACCTTTTTGAGATCAAACCACTGCGGGGACTGGACACCGATATCCTGGTACTCTTTTGTGAAAAGGATCTGGGTCTGGATATTCTGAGCGGCATGAATCTCCTTGTCAACATATTCCTGTAATGAGGGATCAGGGAATTTCATCCTCATCATTTCGAGATATCCGAGAACTACGGTCAGCTGGTTGAGAATGTCATGCCGGGTTATCGTGTTCAGAAGATTGAGTTTATCATTGGTTTGCCTGAGATCATCCGCATATTTGTTTAACTCAGCGTTGTTGTATACCATCTGTTGTTCGAGTATCTTGAGCTCTGTTATGTCTTGCATCACCGTGAGGCAGTACTGTTTTTTCTTCAGGGTTACAATCCGCATAGAGACAAGATTGATACCAGGGATGCCCTGTCTGTCTACAAACCGGACTTCCCTGTCATCGACGCTGCCGGTCGCCATTACTGCAGAGGTAAGGCGATCCTGATCATCCAAGTCATACAGGAGGCCCAGATCACTGCCCCGTTTCCCGATGACCTGGTCTAATGACATACTGATGTCTTTGAGGAATCTTTTGTTTGCAGAGGCAATGAAACCTGAAGGGACCTCAGAAAGTAATATCGGGACGGGACTTTCTTCAAAGAGCATCCGGAAACTTTCCTCGCTTTCCTTGAGAGCATCTTCAATCTGTTTCCGGGTGGTGATATCGTTCAGCGATGCAATGCTCCTCTTTGTACCAGGAAGAATATCGATGGTCAGCAGGATGTTGCGTAATTCACCGGATTTTGTGATGAGACGGAACTCGTATTGCCGTAGAGCATCTTCCGGCTTTTGCCGGCGGAGACGGTGCTGTGCGATCATTTTTTCGAGATCTTCCTTGAACACGAATTCTGTCCATGATTTCCTGCTGTCGATATCCTCCTGAGAAAAGCCGGTCAGCCTGAAAAACTCTTTATTTGCAAAAGCGATGGTAGTATCTTCTTCTACGATGAGCATTGCCGTGCCGGTGCTTTCAAAAACGGTCCGGTACCGGCTTTCGCTCTCCTTTATGGCAGCTTCAGATGCAGTAAGGATCTGCCGCTCCCGTTCATTCCGCTGCAGCACATAGTAAAATATCAGCAGGAGTAACAGGAGCAGGAGCATCGCGATTACCGCTGGTGCACTGGCATTGATTATCTGTAAGGTCCAGTCCCGGGCATCTATGTCCGTACCCAGTACAGCAATAACATTACCTGTCCGGGGATCTTTGATCGGGACGAGTCCACTCACCCACGTGCCCCAGCGATCAGTCACCGGGCCCTCGGTTGTTTCGTTACCTGAAATAAATGTATTCATCAGGACAGCAGATGCCTCCTGATAAACCTGCCCGGGCGGTGAGTAATCCTTAGATTCCGGAGGTTCTGAATCGATAAGGAAGACGATATTGCCATCTGACCGCTGGTCAAGCAGGTAAATAAACCGAATCTGTGAATCGGTGGAACGGACCTGTATCATCTGTCCTTTTAAAGCCTGATAATCCGGTGATGTCAGATCGGCCTCAGTACCTGTTAACGCATTCAGGTATTCGGTATTGATACCTCCTTCCACAAGACGGGTTTTTGTAAGGAGATCCGCCCGCAGGAGATTTTCTTCGCGTTCAATGGTCCACAGGGTCAAAACCATGCCGCTGGCGAGGATTACGATTATCGCGATGATCAGCCATTTGTTGAGGTTGCGCATCATGTGTTAAGCCTCTGCCGGATTATCGTAATTCTGCCCTGTCAGCCAGGAATCAGCCGCTTTTTTACTGGAGAGAATTTAAGTGGTCTCTCTTAAAGAATATATATTTTCTGAAATGATTTCTCCAAACGCGGGTTGAATAAAAAATCTCTTTCCTCATCGTGTTCATGCATCCGCATGTAAAAAAAAATAGCTTGTGAAATTCCCTGAAAAACCCGGAACTGCCGATTTTTAAAAAAAATCAACGGTAAACAAATTAATATTGATTGATTATCCAATAAAGATACTACTCGTATGGTTCAGAGAGGGAATTTTTTATATGACGGGCCCCAGGATATTTTTTGTTGAAGACGATGAAATTGTCGCGAATATAATCGAGTGGAGACTCAAAAAGCTTGGATACACTGTCTGTGGATCGGCAAAAAATGG
>Ga0326726_10004050_pt1 | contig 13415 bp, 11 predicted proteins | sample MHFenrmetagenome_2_FD_207603 | JGI IMG/M metagenome (GOLD analysis project Ga0326726, IMG submission 207603) | Lab enriched peat soil microbial communities from Michigan Hollow, Ithaca, NY, United States - MHF15MN | ecosystem: Environmental > Terrestrial > Soil > Wetlands > Peat | place: USA... | reverse complement strand
ATGCGGCCACGGTATCCGCGCTGGTGGCGTTCGACCGGATGGTGCGGGGCGGCGCCGCCCGGAGCTTCACCGTACAGTCGGGCGGCAGGACGCTGTTCACCCGCACCGGCGGGACCGCGCCGATGCCCGCCCCCGCCGCTCCCGGCCGGCCGGCGATCAGGCCGGCGCCGTCCATCGCGGACTCGGCGCTGCCACTCACGGGGCTCCTCTCCAACCTGGCAGGCGGCAGGCGCGGGCTCAGGCTTTCGCTAGCCTCGCCAGGCAGCGGCTCGCCGATCTACTACTACCTCACGGTTTCCGAGGTGCCGAAGGAACGCCCGGTGAATCCGGAGGACCAGGGGATCAAGCTGGAACGCTGGTACGAGAAGTATGATGCCCCGAGCCCGGTGGTGAGTGTCGTCGCCGGCCAGCTGGTGCGGGTACGTCTCCGGATCACCGTCCCTGCCGACCGCCAGTTCGTGGTGGTAGACGACGCGCTTCCCGCCGGCCTGGAGGCCGTGGACCTGAGTCTCCGCACGGCCAGCCTGTCACCCGGCCCGGGTGTCGACGAGAAGTCGCCCTACCTCGGCCAGCAGGAGGCGGAGGGGGAGGGTGGAGAGGGGGAGCGCAGCGAGGAGGTTGGCTGGTACTACGGCTGCTGGGACAGCGGCTGGTGGTCGCCGTTCGATCACAAGGAGATGGGCGACGCGCGGGTGCTCTACTCCGCCACGGTACTGTGGAAGGGCACCTACACCATGACCTACATCGCGCGCGCCACCACGCCGGGTGTGTTCGTGCGCCCCCCGGCCCATGCGGAAGAGATGTACAACCCGGCGGTGTACGGCCGGAGCGACGGCGGGCTGTTCACGGTGACCGAGAAGTAACCCACGGTACTTCGCGTGGTGAGCTCGGCGAGTTTCAACGCAGAGGCGCGGAGGACGCAAAGGGCCGCAGAGGGATCGAGAGCTGCATTTCATGATCGCCAGTTGTCAGCGGCACGAGCATTGGCGTTCGACGAGGAATCGGGGATGAAGATGTGTTACCACATCGTTGGTGCTGTTCTCTGCGGCCCTTTGCGTTCTCCGCGCCTCTGCGTTGAAATGCGGGAGTAACTGAGCGATGAATCCAGGTATCGGCAAAATCTTCAAGTGGGGCTGTGTGGCCCTTGTCGTGGGGCTCGCCGGCGCCGGGGTCTGGGTCGCGCAGCCCATACCAGGCGAGCTGCTCGCGGCCAGCCGGGCGCAGAGCCTCACCATCGAGGACCGGCAGGGTGCGCTGCTCCGGACTACCCGCGCCTCGGACGGAAGCCTTGCGAGCTGGGTTCCCCTGACCGAGATGGACCCCGACCTTCCCCGCGCCTTTGTGGCGGTGGAGGACCGGCGCTTCTATCAGCATCACGGGATCGATCCGCGGGCTGTCATCCGCGCGCTGCGCGACAACCTGCTGGGCGGGCGGGTGGTCTCCGGAGCCTCCACGATCACGATGCAGCTGGCCCGCCTGCTCCGCCCGCTTGGCCGGGGATGGGATGACAAGCTGATCCAGTCCCTCTGGGCGCTCAGGCTCGAAGCCCACCTGCGGAAGAACGAGATCCTGGAGCAGTATCTCAACCGGGTACCGCTGGGCCAGGGCACCATCGGCGTTAACGCCGCCATGCGGCTCTACTTCGGCGGCTCACCGGCGGAGGCCAGCCTGGGCCAGGCGGCGCTGCTCGCGGCGCTGGCCCGCGCGCCCTCCAGTCAGAACCCGCTGGTCGATCCCCGCCGCGCTCTGGAACGGCGCAGCCTTGGACTCCGCGCCCTGGCCCGGGAGGGCTACGTCACCGCGGAGGAGAAGACCCGCGCCGGGCAGGAGCCACTGCTCGGCACCGGTCGAGGCCGGCCCTTTCTGGCGCCCCATTTCACCAGCCGGCTCCTGCTCTGGGCGGAAGCGGAAGGTCGTCCGCTCACCGGTCGGTGGCGGACCTCCCTGGATCTTGGGTTGCAGTCGGAGCTCGAGGACGAAGTCCGGCACACCGTTGACCAGCTGAAGAACCAGGGGGCCAGACAGGGGGCGCTGGTGGTCCTGGACAATCCCACCGGCGAAGTGCTCGCCTGGGTGGGGTCGCCGGATTTCTGGGCCGACACCTCGGGTCAGGTCGACATGGTTGTGAGTCCACGCCAGCCCGGTTCCGCCCTCAAGCCGTTCCTCTATGCCCTGGCGTTCGATCGGGGAGCGACGGCGGCGACGGTGCTGGCGGACATCGCCACGACCTACCAGACCGCGAGCGGCCCCTATCATCCGCGGAACTACGATCGGCGCTACCACGGCCCGGTTCGGGCGCGTGAGGCGCTGGCCAGCTCCTACAATGTCCCCGCGGTCGGGCTGGCGGACCGGATCGGCTACGCGACCCTGCTGTACGGCCTTCGCCGCGCGGGGTTCGCATCGCTCTCGCGCCCGGCCGAGCACTACGGCCTGGGGCTGGCACTGGGGAATGGCGACGTCACCCTGCTCGAGCTGGCGAATGGGTATCGTGCGCTCGCCAACGGCGGTTGGTGGTCCCCCCCGCGCTACTGGGCCGGCGACCAGACCCCCGCCGCGGGCGACTCGGCGCCCCGCCGGGTGGTTTCGCGGGCCGCGGCTGCGCTCGCGCTCGACGTCCTGAGCGATCCGGTGGCCCGGATTCCGGGATTCGGCCTGACCACACCGTTCGACTGGCCCTTCCGCGCGGCGGCAAAGACGGGCACCAGCCGCCACTTCACCGACAACTGGGCGGCGGCAACCACCGGGCGGTTCACCGTCGCCGTCTGGGTCGGGAACTTCAGCGGTCAGCCAATGGAAGGGGTGAGCGGCGTCTCCGGCGCCGGCCCGCTGCTCCACCGGGCGGTGCTGGTGACCGCGCGCCGCTATCCGCCCGGCGATCTCATCCGTCCAGCCGAGAGCGGCCTGGTTGCGGCCACGATCTGCCGGGTGTCGGGTGAGCTCGCGTCAAGGGACTGTCCCCCGATGACGGAGTACTTCGCGCCGGGAACGGTCCCGAACACGGTGTGCCACTGGCACCGGGACGGTGAGGTGCATCTGCCGGCGGAGTATGATGAGTGGGCGTCGGCGAATAGTTCCGAGTTCCGAGTTCCGAGTTCCGAGTTGACGCTCGCGGGGCGCCCGGCCACCAGCCATCCCCACTCTCCGAGTCATTCGGAACTCGGAACTCGGAACTCGGAACCACTGCGGATTTCTTCCCCTGCGCAGGGCGACGTCTATCGCATCCCGCCCGGGGTCGAAGGCCGCTATGCGACGATCGCTCTCCGGGCCGTCGGGGCACCCGCGGGCGGACGGGTCCGCTGGTTCATGGACGGCCAGCCTGCCCGGGGCGACCGGTGGGGTCTGGTGCCGGGACGGCATCGTCTGCGGGTGGAAGCGGGCCCGATGACGGACGAAGTCGAGTTCGTGGTGGAGTGAGCAGGGCCGGTTTACCATTCGCTGCCTTCTTCCATCTGGACTGCCATGTCCCTTCCCCGCCGCCAGCTCGGCTCCAGTGATCTCAAAATCACCACTGTCGGGTTCGGCGCCTGGGCCGCGGGCGGCGGTGACTGGTCCTTCGGCTGGGGTCCGCAGGACGATCAGGACTCGCTGGCTGCAATGCGGCGCGCGCTCGAGCTGGGGGTCAACTGGATCGACACCGCGGCGGTCTACGGCCTGGGGCATTCGGAAGAGGTCGTAGGAAAGCTGCTGGCCCAGCTGCCGGCCGGTTCGCGGCCGTACGTCTTCACCAAGTGTGGCCTGGTGTGGAACGACGCCAACCGGATGGAACCGCCCCGGCAGACCCTCGAGCCGGGCTCGATTCGTCGCGAGTGCGAGGCGTCGCTCCGCCGGCTCGGGGTCGAACGGATCGACCTGTACCAGTTCCACTGGCCCGACAAGACCGGCGTCGCGGTGGAGGACTCCTGGGCGGAAATGGGCCGGCTGATCGAGCAGGGGAAGGTGCGCCACGGCGGGGTCTCCAACTTCGACGTAGACCTGCTGGACCGCTGTGACCGGGTGAGACACGTGGAGTCGCTACAGCCACCCTTTTCGATGATCCGGCGGGATGCCGCCGCGGATGTGATTCCGTGGAGTGCCCGTCACCGCACCGGGGTCATCGTCTACAGCCCGATGCAGGCCGGGATTCTCACCGACAGTTTCGGCATCGAGCGCGTGAACCGCATGGCGGTGGACGACTGGCGGCGTAATTCTCCGAACTTCCGTTCCCCGGGCCTGGAGCAGAACCTGGCACTGCGCGATGGGCTGGTTCCGATCGCCCGCCGCCACGGTGCCACCGTCTCGGCGGTGGCGATCGCCTGGGTGCTGGCATGGACCGGCGTGACCGGGGCAATCGTGGGCGCCAGGACCGCGGCCCAGGTAGAGGGGTGGATCGGCGGCGCGGGGCTTACCTTGACCTCCGCGGATCTGGACGAGATCTCCGATCTGGTCGTCCGGACCGGGGCAGGGAAGGGGCCGACCCGGCCGGTGTGAAGGCTGCCCATGATGCCACGGGCCTCTCGTCAAGCTGCGATCGCATCTCAACGCAGAGGCGCAGAGAGCGCAGAGGGCCGCAGAGAACAGCAGACTGAGAGCCTCCGAACGCTTCCCTGCCAAAGTTGAACAGTCGTACCCTGGGTGAAACGCCAGCAATACGAATCATTTTGCAGTTCTCTGCGACCTCTGCGTCCTCTGCGACTCTGCGTTTGAACTCGACGAGCTGAACATGCAGCAACACCGTGAGTTTCGCTCTGGCGGCGTGTTCTGCGTCTCTGCGTTGAAATACCCGATCGACGTGCCACGGACCTCGTCGGGCAACCACGACCAGCATGCCTGAATCCTGGGCCACCCGGATCGAACGGTGGCGATTCAATCTGTTCCCGGCCTATCGCGGCACGGGCGCCTGGGTAGACTATATCGCGGCCGACTGGCGCGAGGTTCGCGTCAGGCTGCCGCTTTCGTGGCACACCCGCAACTACGTGGGAACGACCTTCGGCGGCAGCCTGTACGGGTCGGTCGATCCGATCTACATGCTGATGCTGATGAGGAATCTCGGACCGGCATTCGTGGTCTGGGACAAGGCTGCCACAATCCGGTTCCTCCGTCCGGGGAGGACCACCCTGTTCGCTACGTTCACGCTCTCCTCCGACGCCATCGCCGAGATCGCCGGGGAGGCCACCCGGCTCGGCAAGGTCATCCGGGACCTCGAGGTGGAGCTCAAGGACGCCGCCGGACTGGTTCACGCGACCTGCAGCAAGACCCTCTACATCCGCTGGAAGGGAGACCGATGACATTCCGACTTCGCCCGCTCCTGATCGCGGTCCCTGCGGTGCTGGCGCTCCGAGCGACGGCGCAGGAGCCGCCACCGCTCGATGCGCTGGTGCTCCGCCTCGCGGCCATGACCGCGGTGTCCGGCTACGAGCAGCGCGCGACCGATACGCTGGCCATGCTGCTGCCGGGATCCCGGCGGGACCGGGCGGGCAACCTGCTGCTGACGCTGGGAGACGGGGAGCCGAAGTCGCTCATCGCCTGCCCGCTGGATGAGCCGGGATACGTCGTCGGGGGGATACGGCCGGACGGGTACCTCACGCTCCGGCGGGTGGGCCGGGCGCGTGGACCGCTCGCGGACCAGCAGATCGAAGGGCAGCGGGTAACGGTGTGGGGACGCCGCGGCGCCGTGCCCGGGGTGGTCGGGGTCCGGTCGATTCACCTCACCAACGGGCGGCCCCCGCTCCCGGACACGCCGTTCTCGGTGGATGAGGCGCTGGTGGATATCGGCGCCGACAAGGCGGCGACGGTGGCTTCGCTCGGAATCGGGGTGCTGTCGCCGGTGGCGCTCGCCAAGCGGCCCGTGGTCTATGCCGACTCATTGCTCGCCGCCCCCGCGATCGGGCGGCGGGCCGCCTGCGCGGCGCTGCTCCGCGCGGCGCGGACCACGGTGCCCGCGCGGGGATCGGTCGTCGTGGCCTTCGTGGTGGAGCAGCTCTTCACCCAACGGGGATTGCTGACGGTGGGGCGGAACCTCGGTCCCTTCGCCGACGCCCTGCTGCTCGATGGCGGACCCGGAGCGGACCGGATCGGCTCCCGCACGTCACCCGACCCGACATCGCTGGGCAGCTTCGAGGCCTGGCTCCTGCCGGTCCGCTACCTTGGCAGCGCGGTGGAGACGGTTTCGCTCCGCGAGGTCGCCGCGCTCGAGCGCGGACTCACCTTCCGCATCCGGGGGGGCGAATGAGAGCGATGCTGCGAGTGACATTCGCCTGCATGGGTCTGGCGATCGCAACCCCGGCCGCGGCGCAGGAGGCCGCCCGGCTGGCCGCGGCGGAACGGCTGCTGGAGAAGCTGGTCGAGAGCTACGGCGTCTCCGGTGTCGAGGGCCGGGTACGTCAACTGGTGGTATCGCAGCTGCCCAGCTGGGCCAAGCCCGAGACGGATTCGCTGGGGAACCTGTGGGTACGGGCGGGGAAGGGGGGGGCGCCCGTGGTACTGGTGGCGCACATGGATGAGATCGGCTTCCAGGTCACCGCCATCCGGGATGACGGCACCCTGGAGGTGACGCCCAGGGGTGGGCTGTTCGCTTCGCTCTGGGAAGGACGGCCCGCGCTGGTACACACCGATACGAGCCCAGTCTCCGCGATCTTCATCCCGCGGGACTCCGCCTCCAGTACCACGCGGCGGCCTGCGGGGCAGCTCCGGGTCGACCCCGGCACCGGCTCCAAGGCGGCGACGGCGGCACTGGGGATCCGGGTGGGATCCACGGTCACCAGTCCCAAGGAGTACACCCGGCTCGCCGGGACCCGGGCCACCGGGCGGTCGTTCGATGACCGGGTCGGCTGCGCCGCGCTGATCATCGCGCTCCGGCGGCTGGACCCGGCGCGGCTCCGCCACGAGGTGATCTTCGTCTTCAGCGTGCGGGAGGAGATCGGTCTCGACGGCGCCAAGGCCGTGGCAGCGAAGCTTGGCGTGGCGCCCGCGCGGGTGCACGCGATCGACACCTTCGTCTCGGCCGATGCACCCCTGGAGATGACCAACTATGGCGTCGCGCCGCTGGGCAAGGGACCGGTGGCCCGGGCGCTGGACAACAGCTCGGTGACCCCGCCGGCCCTGCTGGACAGCCTGGTCGCACTGGCTCGGGCGGCGGCCCAGCCGCTGCAGACCGGATCCACCAGCGGCGGCAACGACGGGTCGGTGTTCGCGCCCTGGGGCGTGCCCGACGTTCCCATCGGCTGGCCGCTCCGGTACGCGCACTCACCGGTAGAGACGATCGATCTGCGCGACGTGGTCGGGCTGGCCGAGATTGTGAGGCTGATCGCGGAGCGGTGGTGAGACGTGAGGGGTGAGAAGTGAGGAATCAGAAGTGAGAAGTGAGAAGTGAGAAGTGAGGAGTGAGGAGTGAGACGGAGCGATTGTCATTCCGAGGGGGCGAAGCCCCCGAGGAATCCCTCAAGGGAGCGACGTGCTCACCCGGAGGGATTCCTCGCCGCTGCGCGGCTCGGAATGACAATGCAACCACTCCTGCCGTCTCCTACCCGCCGACCTGTCTCACCATCACTCCTTACTTCTCACTTCTCACTTCTTACTTCTTACTTCTCACTTCTCCACTCCTTACTCCTCACTCCTCACTCCTCACTTGATCTCAAACTCCTTCGTCCCCGCCGACGCGCCATTCAGGGTGACCTCGACCTTGTACTTCCCCTTGGGCCAGGCGCTGGCCTTGGTGATGTGGAACTCGGTGGCAATGGGACCGGCGGGAGAGATGGTCTGCGAGGTCTCGTTCACCGGGACTTCCTTGCCATCGGTCTTCACGAAGGTCCACTTGACGCCGATGGTGGCGTTGCTGCCTGCGCCGGTGGTTCCCACCGAGGCGTAGATCGTATCCCGCACGCCGAAGACTGCGAGCGGGGCGGTGACCCTCTTGTCGGCGTCGATCGTCTTGCCCAGGTCGATAACGGCAACGGCGAGGGGCGGCGGTGGGGGCGGAGTTGCCGGAGCGGCGGCGGGCTGCTCGGGCGGCTTGGGAGCTTCCTTCTTCGCGCAGGCCCCCAGGGTGAGCAGGACGGCGGCCGCGAGGCCGGTGGCGAGCGAGCCCCGAAGGGCTCGGGTGTGGTGGAACATGGGACGCTCCTTTCGGGTCAGGCGTCGGGGATCTTGATCACCTGCCCCGGGAAGATCAGGTCGGGGTTCTTGATGGTGTCCTTGTTGGCGTCGAAGATCTTGTGCCACTGCTTGGCGTCGCCGTAGTACTGCTTGGCGATCCGGGAGAGGCTCTCGCCCTTGGCGACGGTGTGGGTGCGGCCTGCCTTGGCATCCGCGGCCGAGGAGCTTCCGCCGCTCACATCCGAGAAATCGGGATCATCTGGGCACATTGCTCGAATCCTTCCAGGCCTGGGCCGGCTGTGCGACAGGGTAGCCGCCGGGGCGGCCTTCGGCCGGCGGTCCGGGACCAAGTCTAGGCGCTGGGGAGAGGGGGGGCAAATCGCGGACAGCCCCTTGTGTCCGGAAGTTGCATAGTGCATACTTATCCACTATGCGGACTCTCGTGCTCGCCTTTTCCGGCGGACTGGATACCTCGTTCTGTGTGCCCCACCTGGCCGACCAGGGCTGGGCGGTGCACACCGTCTATGTCGATACCGGCGGCGCCACCGCCCCGGAGCTGGCCGCCATCGAGCGGCAGGCCCGCGCGGTAGGCGCCGTTGCCCATCACACGGTGGACGCCCGCCAGGCGGTGTTCGACCGCTTCGTCCGCTACCTGATCCAGGGCAACGTCCTGCGCGGCGAGGTCTATCCTCTCTCGGTCTCCGCCGAGAGGACCCAGCAGGCCATCTCCGTCATCGAGGCGGCGCGAAAGATCGGCGCCGGAGCGGTGGCCCACGGCTCCACCGGCGCGGGCAATGACCAGGTCCGCTTCGACATCGCCTTCCGGGTACTGGCTCCCGAGCTGGAGATCGTCACCCCGATCCGCGACGAAGCGATCAAGCGGGAGCAGGCGATCGCCTTTCTGGAGGCCCGGAAGCTCCCGGTGCCGCCCAAGGCCGGAGCCTACTCCATCAACCGCGGACTGTGGGGCACCACCTGGGGCGGCGGCTGGACCCATGATACCTGGGCCGGTCCGCCGGCGGAGCTGCTGGATCCGCCGGCCGGGGCACCCCCGCCGCGGGACATGGTGCTGGGCTGGAGCCTCGGGGTCCCGGTCTCACTCGACGGCGAGAAGCTGGCGGGACCCGACCTCATCCGGCGGGTCGGTGACCTGGGCGAGGCCTACGGCTTCGGCCGCAACATCCACGTGGGTGAGACCGCTCTCGGCATCAAGGGCCGGATCGGGTTCGAGGCCGGGGCCGCCCTGCTGCTGATCGCGGCGCACCGGGAGCTGGAGAAGCTGGTGCTCACCAAGTGGCAGGGATTCTGGAAGGACCAGCTCGCCCGGTTCTATGGCGACCGGCTGCACGAGGGGCACTACTTCGACCCAGCCCTGCGCGACATCGAAGCGCTCATCACCTCGAGCCAGCAGCGGGTGACGGGGGAGACTCGAGTCCACCTGGCTCCCGGACGGTTCCAGGTCGTCGGCACCCGCAGTCCCTACTCCATGATGGACCGGAGCGTGGCGACCTACGGGGAGGAGAACCGGCTGTGGACCGGTGAGGAGGCCCGGGCGTTTTCGAGGGTGTCGGCGATTCCGGAGCTGTTGGCGGGGAGAGCTGGGGAGAAGGGCCGTTAGCGGCCGTTGGCTGTTGGCCGTTGGCCATTGGTTGCCTCGCGACAGGGCAGGTTTGCGGCGTCGGGTCCAGATCCCTCTTCGTGCAGCCAAAGGCCAAGGGCCAAAGGCCAGAGATCTCAAACTACGGAGCACACCACATGGTCAAAACCACCCGCATCCGCCTGGACCGGATTTCCTCGAGCACCCGGAACGCGCAGCTCAGCACCGAGGTGATCGTGGGCGATGAAATCGTCGCCGCCGAGGGGTATGTGCTCGCCGTGCGGATCCTGCAGGACAAGTCGAGCTACAACACCGTGGAGGACCGGACTGGACGGATGGTGTCGCTGCGCGCAGGCGACGTGCTGGCCGGGACGCTGGGTCATCGCCGGGCGCTCCGGGGATACGCCGGCGTGGTGCCGGGCCACATCGCGGTGGGGGACACCATCGAGGTGCTCAACCTCGGCGGAATCCTCGGGAAGTGCACCTCGACCAATCCGGAATACGGCCCGCCGTTCAAGGCGGAGGTCTTGGGCGCGATCCTGAGCTTTCCCGAGCTGGGTGACCGGATCGGCCGCCCGGCGCACATCAAGGACCACTCGGTGCCCACCGCCGAGCGGCTCGAATCGCAGGTGCCGGTGGTGTACGTGGCGGGTACCTGCATGAACGCGGGCAAGACCGTTGCGGCCACCGAGCTGGTCCGTGGGCTCACCCGCTCGGGCTTCCGGGTGGCGGCCACCAAGCTGACCGGCGTTTCGCTGATGCGCGACTCGCTGTCGATGCTCGATGCCGGCGCGGTCACGGCGCTCACCTTCAACGACATCGGCATTGCGACGACCCGGGCCGGCCTCACGGTGACCGCGGCCAAGGGGATCATGAACCGGCTGGCCGGAGCCAAGCCCGACGTGATCGTGGCGGAGCTGGGCGATGGTATCCTCGGCGAATATGGGGTGCAGGACATCCTGCGCGATCCGGAGCTGACCGCGGTGGGCGCGGCATATGTCATGGCCGCCCCCGATCCGGTGGGCTGCTGGGGCGCGGTGACGCTCATGCGGGACCTGTTCCACCTGCCGGTGACGGTACTCACCGGTCCCGCGACCGATAACGAGGTGGGGCGCGACTACGTGAAGGCCGAACTGCAGCTCCCCGCCTACAATGCCATGCGCGACGCCGAGAACCTGGTCGCCGTGGTCCGCGCTGCCCTGGACGCTCACGGAGCGCTGCCAGCCGACAGCCGGGAGGCGTCAGCCGTCAGGCATGAGCCGTCGGCAACTGGCCCGCAGCCGTCGGAGCCGTCAGCGGTCAGCCGTCAGGCGTCAGCGGCGGGGTCGCCGCGCCTCACCTCCGTCGGCTGAAGGCTGACGGCTCAAGGCTGATGGCTCTTCGAATCGCGGTGATCGGCGCCGCCGGCTATGTCGGCGGCGAGCTGCTCCGGCTGCTGCTGCAGCACCCGGAGGTGGGTGGGATTGTGGCAACCAGCCGGAGCAAGGCCGGTGTGCCCGTGGGGGAGGTGCATCCGGCGCTGGCGCCGCTCACCGATGTGCGTTTCTCCGGCGCCGGCCCGGGTGAGGCCGCCCGGGAAGCCGACGTGGTGTTCCTCTCCCTGGAGCACGGCGAGTCCTCCCAGGTGGCGGAAGAGCTGTTCGCCGCCGGTCCGGCGCTGGTGATCGACCTGGCGGCGGACTTCCGGGTGAGCGACCTGGAGCTGTACGCCAGGTACTATGGACCGCATCCTGTGCCAGGGCTGGTGCCCCGCTTTACCTACGCGCTGGCCGATGTGGTCGGCGCCGAGCTCCGTGGCAAGACCGCCCTGGCCGCGCCGGGTTGCTTTGCCACCGCGGCCCAGCTGGCCCTGTATCCCCTCGCCAAGATCGGGCTGGAGTCGGTACCCGCGCTCTTCGGGATCACCGGCTCGAGCGGGAGCGGGGTGCATCCCAAGCCCACCACCCATCACCCCGCCCGGGCGCACAATCTGTTCGCCTACTCGGTGCTCAACCATCGGCACGAGGCGGAGGTTCTGCAGCGCTGGCGGGAGTGGACCGGTGAGCCTGCCGCCCGGGCCCGCTTGATGACCCACTCTGGGCCCTTTGTGAGAGGGATCTATCTGACCTTGCATGTTGGCGCGCACAGCTGTGCGCGCCCACAACAGACCCTCCCCGACCTCAAGGCCCTCTTCAAGGAAGCCTACCAGGCCCGGCCCTTTGTCCGGCTGCTGGACCAGCCACCCGAGCTGACCCACGCAGTGGGGACCAACTACGCCCTGATCCACGCGGCCCAATCCCCGGACGGCCGCGAAGCCCAGGTAATGGTGGCGGTCGACAACCTGGTAAAGGGAGCGGGTGGGCAAGCGATCCAGGCGATGAACCTGGCGTTGGGGTTGCCCGAGGAGGCCGGGTTACGGTTCGCGGGGATGTTTCCGTGCTAACGAGGGCGGGCGGGGCGGGCACGGCGGACACGGCGGACACGGCGGACACGGTGGACACGGCGGACAACGAACCGGCCGGTAATGCCGGCGGAGATGGAAGCACAATGAGTAACTCGGATCTCAAAGTCAGGCTCGCTTCCGCGCCGCCCGCCGCGCCCGCCGCGTCCGCCCAGCCCGCCATTCTGGGCACCTACTCGATCTTTCCCGTCAGGCCGGTCGCCGGGCGGGGCTCCTGGCTGATCGACGAGGCCGGGAACGAGTGGCTCGATGCCTACGGCGGCCATGCGGTCTCCTCCACCGGCCACAGCCACCCCGCCGTGGTCCGGGCGATCTCGGCCCAGGCGGAGAGGCTGTTGTTCTACTCGACCGCGGTGGGCCATGAGGCCCGCGAACGGCTGGCCGAAGCGCTGGTGGCCCGGGTGCCGGCGCCGCTCGCGGGGGTGTTCTTCTGCAACTCCGGCGCGGAGGCGAACGAGAACGCGCTCAATCTGGCCCGCAAGATCACCGGCCGGGAGGCCGTCGTGTCGCTGGAGGGTGGCTGGCACGGCCGCACCGCCGCCTGTCTCGCCGTCACCGACGGGGCGAAGTACGAGGAGGGTGCCCGTCGCGCGGGTGTCCCGCTCTCCCGCAAGCTGCCGTTCAACCAGCTGGCCGGGCTGGAGCAGGCGATCAATCCGACAGTCGCGGCGGTGATCCTCGAGCCGGTGCAGGGGATGTCCGGGGCCCGCCCCGTCGACCTGGCATTCCTGCGGCGGATCCGCGACCTGTGTACGGAGCATGGCGTGGTCCTGATCTACGATGAGGTGCAATGCGGGGTGGGGCGGTGTGGTGCGTTCACCGCGGCCGAGTCATACGGGATTGCGCCCGACATCCTGACGCTGGCGAAGGGACTCGCGTCCGGTCTCCCGATCGGTGCGACGCTGGTATCCGCCGCGATTGGGGAGCAGGTCAAGAGCGGCGACCTGGGCAGCACCTTCGGAGGAGGGCCGGTGCCTTGCGCCGCCGCCCTGGCGACGCTCGAGGTGATCGATGCCGAGGGACTGATCGAGAACGCCAAGGCAGTCGGGGAGCACCTCACCGCCGGGGCTCGGAGGATACCGGGGGTGACCGCGGTGCAGGGGCGTGGCCTCCTGCTTGGCCTCAGGCTTACCCGGCCCGGGGCCGAGGTGCAGCAGGCGCTGATCCGGCGCCGGATCCTTGCCGGCACCGCGTCCGATCCGGCGATTCTCCGGCTCATTCCCCCGCTGTCCTTCAGCCGGCAGGAGGCGGACCTGCTGCTCGCCGCACTGGGGGAGGAACTGGCGTGAGCAAGCGTGACTTCATCAC
>Ga0326726_10004049_pt1 | contig 13416 bp, 13 predicted proteins | sample MHFenrmetagenome_2_FD_207603 | JGI IMG/M metagenome (GOLD analysis project Ga0326726, IMG submission 207603) | Lab enriched peat soil microbial communities from Michigan Hollow, Ithaca, NY, United States - MHF15MN | ecosystem: Environmental > Terrestrial > Soil > Wetlands > Peat | place: USA... | reverse complement strand
AACGCCCCGGGAATGACTCCGACAATAATTCTTGCCAAATCCCAATGGATAAGTAATATTGATTGACGAAGCACCTTTCAGGTCCCCTCGACCGAAGAAATACAGTATTTCTAAAGGAGGAATCGGATGTTCGCCGGAAAAACAATCTGGGAAATAATTCACGTAGGCGGTTTTACGATGTATATTCTGCTTTTCTGCTCTTTCCTATCCATTACCATTCTTTTGGAACGGATCATCTATTACAGAAAACGCTCCAGAACCAAAAGAATCGAGTTTATGACAAGGATCAAAAGGGCATTGAACGGCGGCAATGTGGAAATGGCCAAGGAAATCTGCAGGACATCGAACGCTCCTTTCTCCAGGGTGGTCTTTTCCGGACTGGGGCTCCATGGCCGCTATGAAGCGGAGATATCCAACGCGATGGATCGCGAGATTACGATTGAAACAATAAGACTGGAACGCCTTACCAGTGTTGTGGGAACGATCGGAAACACGGCTGTCTATATCGGGCTCTTTGGGACAGTCCTGGGGATCATCAGAGCATTTCATGACATTGCCGCTGCCGGGGCCGGCGGCATGAGCATTGTCATTGGAGGGGTGGCCGAGGCGCTGGTCTGTACGGCCATGGGGCTATTGGTGGCTATCCCCGCGGTGATTGCCTACAATTATTTCATGAAACGGGTTGACCGCTTCATCAATGACATGGAACTCTGTGCCTCCGAATTGAACGACCTTATCGGGGGAAGGAAATAACATGAAGAGAGAGAGAAGAAGTTCCAAACTCATGGCAGAGATTAACATCACCCCCTTTACGGATGTGGTGCTGGTGTTGTTGATTATCTTCATGATCGCTACTCCTTTTATTTACCAATCAAGCGTGAAAGTCCAGCTGCCCAAGGCATCCAAATCGGAAGAGTCATCGCGAGACATCCTCATCCATATTAATGCTCAAGGCGAGGTTTTCTTAGAGGAGACAAAACTTGATTTAGAAACGCTCAAATATAAGCTGACGGCCATGGTGAGAAATAAACCGGACACCACGGTGATTATTAACGGGGACAAGAACGTCAGATACGATGCCGTGATTCAGGTGATGGATGTCTTAACACAGTCGGGAGTAAAGAACCCGGGATTGGGGATAGAGTTGAAGAAATGAGAATGCGCCGAGGGGGCACTCAACGGCCTCATCTTTTGCATCACCCTGCTTCTCCTGAACAAGGCGGATGGTGGACAGCGGGGATTTTCTCACTGCTGCTCCATATCACCCTCGTTGGCACCCTCACCGTCGGTCTGAAGCCCACGATTTCAAAAATGAACCCCTCGGTCTATCGGGTGACCATCCGACCGTTTTCGCCTCGCGGGGATGGTTCCCCCCTGGGCGGCTCACCTTCGGAGCGTCAAGGACCTGCGGCGATTACCCCGCCTGCTTCCCCGCCGATTCAAAAAACAAAGCCTGTTGAAGACCAAAAGGGGCATAAAATTGTTGAGGGTCTAAAATCGCATCCAAAAAAAACGGACAAGAAAGTGGCAACGGCCGAGACGGAAGAACTCTCCGAAAAACGAAAGAATTCTCTAAAAACGCTTCAAGCGGAGCTGGAGGATATTCGTAAGAAAGCAGCCCTCGATCAGATTAAAAAAAATGTGGGGCGCCGTGAAACATTGGAGAAGGAACAGACAAAGGAAGCTTCGGGCACTCCTTCGTCTCAGGGGGCCACTGCTTCCGGATCCGGAACGGGATCGGGGACTGGAACCGGGTCGTCGGGTTCTCCGACAGGAGGGTCGCCGTGGGGTTCTTCCTTAGGAGGCTCCTCGGCTTTGGAATCGAAGCTGAACGATTACTACAACATGATATGGGCAAAAATCAAAAAGGAATGGACCCTTCCTGAAAATCTTCCTAAAGGAAGAACGAGCTTGGAAACGACCATTGTCATCATCATTGACAGGGAAGGTAAAATTCAAAAGTCCTGGTTCGAGGGAAAGTCGGGCAATGTCCTTTTTGATCAGAGGGCGATGCGGGCGATTAAGAAGGCGGAACCTTTGCCCGCTATTCCTAAAGAATTTAGCGATAATACCCTTGAGATGGGATTTCGCTTCCATCCGGATTAATGGATGCGATTGAACTCTTGGATCAATCGCCCGACGACATCCTTCCCCCTTTCCCTCTCTCCTCCATCGAACCCTTCCTAAATCTCTGACCTGTATCACCTGAGATGTTTGAACTCTTTCTGAAACCTCCACAGAAGAGCTTGACAGACCTTTTTGTATTTTGTTAAAAAGATCTTATAGACGGTGATATCCAGGTGAAGGGAACCCCGTAATTCCCGTCTTGACGGGAAGATTCGGGGACGGACCCGCCGCTGTATTCGGGGACGAAACTTGCCATCAGCCACTGTCCCGCGCAAACCGCGGGATGGGAAGGAGCAAGGAGGCCTGAAGTACCAGAAAGACTTCAGGCCAAGTAGGAAGATCCGAGAGTCAGAAAACCTGCCTGGGTATTCTTCATGGATAGGTCTTCGAGGATAAGACTGTGAAGGGTGCATGCGGGTAAAATCCCCAGTCTTCAATGCGAAGGCCGGGGATTTTTTTTGATAGACCGAAAAGACGATTCCCATGAATCATGGAAATAATGAACACGGCGGAAATGTAAGAAAGCTGGCCCTGGAGGCCGGCCGATCTCCGGAGGATCTTCTCGACTTCTCGGCGAATATCAATCCGCTCGGCCCTCCGGATTGGCTTCGTCCATTGATCAGCAGCCGCCTGAGTTCTCTCGTTCATTACCCCGATCCGGACTCCTCTTCACTGAGGGCCTCGATTTCCAATCACTACGCAGTGAAAGAAGAGGACGTTCTGGTGGGAAATGGATCGACGGAGATCATCCATTCGCTGTCCCGTGCGCTGCCCATCGATAGCGCTCTCATTCCGGTTCCTTCCTATTCTGACTATGTGAATGCGGTAGAGCTCGCGGGCAAGGTTGTGGAAAAGATTTTCCTTAAGGAGGGAGAAGCTTTTCAGCTCGACCTCTCTCTTCTCGATGAGAAAATCTCCGCCGGCCAATTGGTTTTTATCGGACAGCCCAATAACCCGACCGGTCTGCTGGTCGATCCCTTCGCCTTGCGAACCCTGGCTTCAAAACATCCTTCCACCCTTTTTGTCATTGACGAAGCCTTCTTCGATTTTGTGGAAGAGGCGGAGAGTCTGATTTGTGACCGGCCCTCAAATGTTATCGTCCTCCGTTCTTTTACTAAGTTCTATGCCATTCCCGGCTTGAGACTGGGTTTTGCCATTGCCGAACCCGACGTGATTCAGAAGATCAGAAAGTTCATGCCGCTCTGGTCGGTCAATGGTCTTGCTCAGGCAGTCGGAGAGCATGCCCTCCAGGATCACGCCTATGCCATGCGGTCCAGGGCATTCGTTCGACAACAAAGGGAGTTCCTCCTCGACGAAATGCAATCCATTCCCGGCCTGACCGTTTTCTCCGGGCAGGCCAACTTTTTGCTGGTTCGTCTGGACCGCCAAGATGTGGACGGGCCGGCTCTGGAAAGCCAGATGCTCTCTTCCGGGATCGCTATTCGCGTCTGCGATAATTTCGACGGTTTGGACAGAAGATTCTTTCGCATTGCTGTGAGAAGAGAGGATGAGAATCTGAAGCTCCTCCGCTCTTTGAGAAAGGCGTTGAACGTATCCGTTCCCTCTCGAGTGAGTCATCAAAAGACTCCGGCCATTATGTTTCAAGGAACGAGTTCCAATGCAGGGAAGAGCGTCCTGACGGCTGCCCTGTGCCGGATCCTTTTGCAGGACGGCTACCGGGTCGCTCCCTTCAAAGCCCAGAACATGTCGCTCAACTCCTTCGTCACCCGGGAAGGCGGCGAGATGGGCCGAGCCCAGGCCGTTCAAGCCCAGGCATGCCGGATTGACCCGGACGTACGAATGAATCCCATCCTTCTCAAACCCAATGATGACACCGGAGCTCAAGTCATTCTCATGGGAAAGCCCGCGGGCAATATGGACGTCAATCAGTACATCCAGTACAAACCCGCGGCCTTTGAGGAGGCAAAAAAAGCTTATGATGCCCTCGCAAAAGAATTCGATGTGATCGTCCTCGAGGGGGCGGGCAGCCCCGCAGAGGTCAACTTGAAAAACCATGATATTGTCAACATGAAGATGGCCGGATATGCAGAAGCCCCCGTTCTTTTGGTAGGCGATATTGACCGGGGAGGCGTCTTTGCCTCCTTTGTGGGAACGATGGAAGTCCTCTCTGAGTGGGAACGCAAGCAGATGGCAGGTTTTGTCATTAATCGCTTTCGAGGAAAGGAGGATCTTCTCGGCCCGGCGATCGAATACACACGATATCATACAGGACTTCCCTGTCTCGGAATCGTTCCCTATCTCCATGATCTGGGACTGCCCGAGGAAGATTCCGTTGAGTTCAAGAGCGGCGCTCTCGACGGACCTTTCCGGGAGAACGGAATTGAAATCGCCGTGATCGATTTTCCCCACATCTCGAACTTTACCGATTTCGATTCCCTAAGGATCGAACCCGACGTCTTCCTGCGCATCGTCCGATCACCCAACGACCTGAATCAGCCGGATGCCGTCATCCTGCCTGGAAGCAAGAATGTGATCGGTGATCTGGAGTATCTCCGGCAAAGCGGATTGGATAGAAAAATCATTCATCTCTCCGAAAAAGGCCGGACAGAGGTCGTGGGCATCTGCGGCGGCTTTCAGATGCTGGGACAAAAGGTGGATGACCCTTACGGAATCGAATCTGCGAATCAAACGACTCATGGACTTGGGCTCATGACGATCTCCACCGTGATGGCTCAAGAGAAGACCCTCGTCCGGACCGAAGGAACGCACCTTCCCTCCAGGTTAAAAGTCCGGGGATACGAGATCCATCACGGTCAAACAGAAGGAATCCCTCTCATCCCCCTCGTCCTTCGGGAAGATGGACAGGTCATCGGAGCAGAAGCAAAAGAACGCAGCGTCTGGGGCACCTATCTTCATGGAATCTTCGATGCCGATGATTTCCGAAGATGGTTTATCGACCGTTTGAGAGTCCGGCGAAATCTTCCGGCCATCGGGAAGGTCTGTGCCGTCTATAACCTGGAACCTGCCTATGAGCGGTTGGCGGAAGTGGTCCGGAGAAGTTTGAAGATGGAAGAAATCTACAGATCGACGGGTCTGAGGAGGAGAATAGGATGACGAGCAGGAAAAGCCGCATCCTCATTTTCACAGGGGATGGCAAGGGTAAAACCACCGCTGCTCTAGGGATGGCTCTTCGTGCAAGCGGCCATAGCATGAAAACACTGGTTCTCCAATTCATTAAAGCGGATGCAACCGTAGGCGAGCTGACCGCCATCAAGAATCTTCCTGGAGTCGAGATCATCCAGACAGGAAGAGGGTTTGTTCCATCCTCCATGGACCTTGCCTTTCCCGAACATCGTCAAGCCGCCTATCATGGATTGGAAATGGCCTCGGAAGCCCTTCGTTCAAACAGATATGATCTGATTATCCTGGATGAAATCTGTACGGCGATGGACAAGGGGCTGATTACCGAAGATCAAATCATGAAACTTATCGAAGAGAGCGGAGAAGCCTCCTGCCTTGTATTGACAGGGAGGGGAGCCACCAATCGTCTCATTGCGAAGGCGGACACGGTGACGGAGATGCGCAGTCTCAAACATGGGTTGGATGAAGGAATCACCGCGCAAAAAGGGGTGGAATATTGAGCCCGGAGGATTGAAGGATTCGAGGGGTCAAGGATTCATGTGTAAGAGAGTAGAAAGTGGAAGGCGGAAAGTGGTTAGAACCACACTCTACCGTCACCTATCCATTTTCCAAAATTCTTGAACCCTTTTGGGATGTCTTTATGAGTCAGTCCTTACCAAGAATCATCATTGCAGGAACCCAGAGCGGGACGGGAAAGACCTCCCTATCACTCGCTCTGGTCGCCTCTCTTAAGCGAAAAGGGCTTAAAGTTCAGACCTTCAAAATAGGGCCGGATTTTCTGGATCCCTCTTATCTGACCGTAGCCTCAGGAAGGCCCTGTTATAACCTTGATGGCTGGATGACCCGGAAAGAATACGTCCTCGAGCTTTTCGGTCGAACCACGAAAGATGCGGATATTGCCGTCATCGAAGGGGTGATGGGACTTTTCGACGGATCGGACCCGGGAAATTCTGAAGGAAGCACGGCGGAGATGGCTCGCTGGTTGGACGCCCCGGTCTTGTTGGTGGTGAATGTCCATGGCATGGCACGAAGTCTCTCCGCTATCGTGAAGGGTTGTGTTGAATTTGAGCGGGATTTGAAAATCGCCGGCGTCATCGCCAATCACAGCGGTTCGGATCATCATAAAGACTGGCTCACTCAGTCCTTGAGAAGCGCGTCTCTTCCGCCCTTATTGGGCGCCATTCCAAGAGGTGCCTTACCCACTCTTCCCAGCCGCCATCTGGGCCTGATCACGGCAGACCCTCAAAATCTTCCTCCAAGAATTCTCGAAAACCTGGCAGATGTTCTGGAACAAATCCTCTCTGTTGATACCGTCACTCAGATAGCCAGGAATGCATCGCCTCTCCCCATCACAGAACCAGGTCTGGAGGCGAAGCCTCGCCTGAAACGGGTTTCGATCGGGGTGGCTTATGATAGGGCTTTTCACTTCTACTATCCTGACAATCTGGATGAGCTCAAGTTACGAGGATGCAACTTGATTCTCTTTTCTCCCCTACAAGACAGGAAACTGCCGAAGGATATCGATGCCCTCTATTTTGGGGGAGGCTATCCTGAGGAATATGCGGAAACGTTGGCTGAGAATCGGGAGATGCAGGAGGCCGTCCGTCAGTTTTCCAAGAGAGGTCTGCCTCTTTACGCCGAGTGTGGGGGGCTCATGTACCTGACTCAAGGAATTGAAACAACACAGGAGAAACGATACCCCATGGTGGGACTTCTCCCGGTCTGGTCGAGAATGCTTAATCGCCTAAAGTCGCTTGGATACGTTGAGGTCACCCTGACAAACAAGTCGCTTTGGGGAGAGCGCGGGGAAGTTCTCAGAGGCCATGAATTCCATTACTCCGAGCTGGCAGGACCTCCGCAGGACGACCCCCTCTGGACGCCGGTTTACAGGATAAAACGCCGCCGTTCAGAAAAAATCTTTACGGAAGGGTTTCAGCAGAACAACGTTCTGGCAAGCTATGTCCACCTTCACTGGGCCTCTCAACCCCGAAACGTCGATACTTTTATCAACCAGTGTGGAGCAGACCCCGTTAGAAATGCCGGGGTTTTTACCACGCCCTTTCCATAAGGAATGAAATACAAATAAATATCATCCCCCGCCATAAATGGCGGAGCTTTCTAAAGGGGCAGAGTTATGAATCAGAAAATGGACTTTCCCGAGAAAGAATCCAAGAGAAAAAGTGATCCCTTCATCCACAAATTCCTGGCCTCCCCCCTCAGTGGAGAGGAAATAGAGGCCAGGTCCATGGAGCGGATCGAAAAGGAGGCGCCCTCACACCCCTTCGGTCCGGAAGAATGGCAGGTGGTTCGCCGGATGATCCACACGACCGGAGATTTTGGGCTAATCGATCTGGTTAGATTTTCTCCGGGAGCGATTTCCCGGGGCATCGAAGCCCTGCGGTCAGGGAGGTCGATCTATGTCGATTCCAGAATGATCCAGTCAGGACTTTCTCTTAAGAGACTCCAGTCTGTTTACGAAGGTTATCGGGCCTCAGCCGTCCTCTGTCATGTGGACGATAAGGAGGTCTTTGAGAGGGCGCGGCAGCAGAAACTTCCACGGTCGCTCTTTGCCGTTCAAAAGGCAAAATCGATCCTGAACAGAGGTCTGGTAGTATTTGGAAACTCACCCGTCGGCCTTCTCGAGCTCAACCGTCTCATCCAGGAAGAAGAGATCCGGCCGGCCCTGGTCATTGCCATGCCGGTCGGCTTCGTTCATGTTATCGAAAGCAAAGAGGAGCTGATGTCTCTGGATGTTCCCTTTATCGCCCTCTCTGGGAGACGAGGCGGAAGCCCTCTCGCCGTGAGCGTGGTTCACGCCCTCTGTACGATTGCAGCGGGTCAAAAGCACGGAGAGAGCCTTTCAGCTGGGCCGACTCCTCAGACAAAGGAGTCGGGAGGCATGAGGGACGAAACCATTATTCTCCTGGGTCATGGAAGTCGTGTGCCGGGAGCCGGCAGGGATATGGAAGAAGTGGCCCAACGTTTAAAGGACAAATATGGATACCCCCGGGTGGAGATATGCTTTATCTCGAGGCTTGGCCCACACTTTCCCGAGATTTTCGAGAAATGCGTGAATCTGGGAGCCAAAAAGGTATTGGCCATCCCTTATTTTCTTCATGAAGGACTGCATCTCCTGCTCGACATTCCTGAGATGATGCAGGAGGAGGCCAAAAAATTTCCCCATGTGAAATTGATGCTCGGAAGAAGTTTGGGGTTCGATGAAGGGCTGGTGGACCTCGTCGAGCGACGCATTGAGCAATCGAAAGACGTGTGCGACGTGCGGGATCTGCCCCTGCCAGGACGAGAGGAATATCCCATTCCGCCGGGACAATGTGAATTCGTCCCCATGCTGCCGGATGAGGCGGCCAGATATCGAAAGTAAAAACCATGCAAAACAATGGAATGTTTAAGGCTCAAACTCGAAAGCTCCCTCTGACGCTCCCGGTGCTTACTGCATACTGCATACTGCTTACTGTTTCAAACGCCCATGCCATGCATGTTTCGGAAGGATTACTGCCCTTTCACTGGGCTGGACTCTGGTCAATTCTTGCAGCGCCGTTTGTCGCATACGGATTATACAGGTTAAGAAAACTCTCCGCTGCTGACCTGACATTTAAGCCCCTCGTTGGACTGATGGCAGCCGTTGTCTTCATCATCTCATGTATGCCGATACCTGTGCCCAACGCAGGAACATGCTCTCATCCGTGCGGGACGGCCATATCCGGGATTCTTGTCGGCCCTGGGATCAGCATACTCGTAGCAGCAGTGGCTCTGCTCATCCAGGCCCTTTTCCTCGCCCATGGAGGTCTGAGTACATGGGGGGCAAATATCTTCTCCATGGGTGTCATGGGTTCCTTCGCAGGCTTTTTGACCTTCAGGGCGCTACGCTCAATGAAAATAAACGTGGCAGTCTCCGGATTCGTGGCAGGCCTCCTGGCAGACTGGGCCACCTACTTTACGACATCGATTGAACTGGCATCAGGCATCAAAGGAGATTCTCCATTCATGCCGCTTTTCTGGAAGATTCTCATCGCCTTTATCCCCACTCAGTTGCCTCTGGGAATCCTCGAAGGAGCGATGACTGCCGGGATGATCGTTCTGCTTTACAAAAAACGTCCTGACCTCCTTGTGAGAATGAAGGTCTTAAAGGCAGGGGAGGCTTGATGAAAGTTCAAAGTCCAAAGTCCAAAGTCCAAAGTTTTGGGATGATGCTTCTACTGCTTGCTGCTTTCTGCATACTGCCTTCTGCAACCACTGCTTCTGAAAAATGGCCGGGCGTGGATGAGTCTGTCATTGAAAAAGTTGCAAAGGAGCATGGTCAAGAAACGAGAAAACCCTTGATCAACACCAATCAAGGAGACCTGCTTCTCTTTGTCTTCCTCCTCGCCGGCGCCGTGGGAGGGTTTATCGGAGGATATTACTGGAAGACACTGATGGAGAAAAGAAGCGAAGAGGTAGAAATTCAAAAAAAGAATACTTAAAAAAAGCGGTGCGCCCTCATTGATTGGGGGCGGGTTTAATGGATCGTCGGCAATCAATGCCAACGCGACCTCTTTTCTTTTGAATTTAATAGGCCTTAGGTGAAATGAACATGGAGCTTTTTTCTGAAAACTTAAGAAAAGATCATCTCCTTTCGAAGGTCGATGCAAGGATTAAACTACTCGTAGCACTCGTTCTCCTTGCCATGATCTTAAGCTACAAGGGATTCTTCTTCCCCCTCTTTGTCATCCTCTTCTGCTTTCTTCTTGGAGCGATACTAAGGGTTCCCCTTCGGGTTCTTTTCCTGAGACTCTCAGAGCCGTTGTTTATTTCAGCGGTGGTGGTTTTTCTAAAAACATTTTTTTCAGGCCACCTTTCGCTCTTTTCCATCTCGCTTTTCGGTTTGAAGATTGCAGCCTACCAGGAGGGGTTCATGGAAGGATTGATGATTGCTAGTCGAATCATCGGAGCCGTCTCGATCCTAACGATCATGGGATTTTCAACACCCTTTACCGAGTTCATGGCCAGTCTCTCCTGGCTGAGGGTACCCAAAGGTTTTATCGAGGTGATGGTCTTTGCCTACCGGTACATCTTCGTCCTCCTGGACGAGAGTCTGGTCATTTACAATTCTCAAAAGACGCGGTTGGGCTATACGAGCTTTAAACGGGGCTTAAGCTCTTTTGGCACTCTGACCGGTTCCCTGATCCTGAAAGCTTTTGAACACAGCCAGAATACGGCAATGGCCTTGGTCCAGAGAGGATTCGATGGCCACATTCCAATGGTAATGGAGAGGCCCTTAAAAGGTTTGGAAGTCTTGGGCTCGATAATCTTCGTATTGGCCATGGGATATCTATGGATGATCTAATTCGACTTTCCGTCAAAGAAGTCTCATTTAAATATCCTGATGGAACCCAATCCTTATCGGATATCGATCTTCAGATCAGGCGAGGTGAATTCATCGGCATTCTGGGAGCGAATGGTTCCGGAAAAACCACCCTCCTTAAAGTGATGGACGGGCTGCTGAAGGATCGCGAAGGGAGTGTCCGTTTGGATGGAAAGGAAATCCAGGAGTTGTCCCCGAAGGACATCTATCGAAAAGTAGGCCTGATCTTTCAGAACTCCGACGAACAGCTTTTTGCTCCGACCGTTTTTGAGGATGTGGCTTTCGGGCCGATCAATATGGGATTTTCTGGAGAGGAAGTGGCTCTCCGGGTGACGAGATCCCTAAAAGAGGTGGACATGGAGGGCTATGGAAAGAGATCCATTCACCACCTGAGCTTCGGAGAGAAAAAGAGGGTCTGTATCGCAGGTCTTCTGGCGATGGGACAGGAGATTCTGCTCCTGGATGAACCCACGGACGGATTGGATCCGATGGGCGAATACAGGATGATGAACCTTCTGATGAGACTCAATAAGGAGCAGGGAATCACCATGGTCATGGCGACCCATCGGGTTGACCTGGTCCCGCTCTTCCTCGACCGGCTATACATTCTAAGCAAGGGAAGAATGGTCAGAGAAGGATCGCCCGAGGATGTTTTTACGACCCCTGATGAAATGGAAGAGATGAGACTACGGCTTCCTCAGATTGCGGAGTTGATTTACCGGCTCAAGCACGATGATCGACTCCCTTTCGATAAAATTCCCCTCACGATCGGCGAAGCAAGAGAGGAAATCATCCGGTTTTCAAGAAAATAAAAGTGTCAGTGGGAGTGTAAGGAAAAAAAGGTTTTCGCAGTTCGTGGGTGTCATACCCGTCATGGAAAAATCCCCCAATACCCCCTTTTGCCAAAGGGAAGGTGTGAAAAAATTGCTACAAGACAAGGAGGTCGGGCAGGGAGTTCGGAGAAGCTTTACAGCGACACCTTTTCCAGCGTTAATGATAAGGCTCAAAAACCATGCAATGTCGGTTATCTAACGTGGCCTATAACCCTTACCTCCAAATGATCGCTTGGTAAAGCTTTGGAGATATTCCTGCCTGATCTCCTTACCCAAGTCATTATTTCACACTTTCAGGGGGGGGCGAGGGGGGATTTGGATGTTATGAAGAAAACGCGATGAGCCTAAGAAAAGGATATACCACGGGCAGCTGCGCCCAGGGAGCGGCAAAGGCCGCCACCTTGACGCTTCTGGGCAGAAGGAGAGTTGACGAAGTGGAATTGGAGACTCCTTCGGGAATCAAACTTCTTCTTCCGGTCATCGATACGGAGTTAGGCGATCACTATGCGCGCTGCGGGGTGGTCAAGGATTCCGGTGATGATCCGGACGTCACCCACGGCGCCAGGATCTATGCAACCGTAAGATTTTCCGATACCCCTGGAGTGACCATCCGGGGTGGAAGAGGGGTTGGCATTGTCACCAAACCCGGCCTGGCCGTGCCCGTGGGTGAACCTGCCATCAATCCAACTCCAAGGGAGATGATCCTCCGTGAAGTCTCCAGGTTACTGCCGGACGGTCAGGGAGTGGAAGTGACCATCACCGTTCCAGAAGGCGAGGCACTGGCGCAAAAAACCTTCAATCCACGTCTCGGGATTGAAGGAGGAATCTCCATTATCGGAACGACGGGAATCGTCGAGCCGAAATCGATCAATGCTTACAGGACCTCGCTCTCTCTTCAGCTTGATGTCCTCCGGGCTCAAGGGTCGGAGAAGGTCACGCTCGTCCTTGGCTATGTGGGGGAACGGTTCTGTAGAAACGTCCTGCATGTTCCAGATGATTCCGCCATCAAAATCGGTGACCATGTGGGATACATGCTGGACCAATGTGGAGAGAAAGGATTTAAGGAAGTCCTTCTGGTCGGACATATCGGAAAACTGGTGAAAGTGGCCGTGGGGCAATTCAACACCCACTTTCGATTCGGGGATCGGCGGATTGAGACCATCGTTGATCACGCCCGGCGCGGCGGAGCGGACCAAAAAATAATTGAGGCCATTCTCCGTCAGACAACGGCAGAGGCGACCATTGACCTATTGCGAGAGCACCGCATGATGAATGTCTTTGATGATATTGCCAAGGAGGTAGCCTTAAGGGTGAAGGGTCGCGTCCAGGGAAAATTTCGGATCCGCTGCATCCTCCTCTCTCTGAAGGGAGAAGTTTTAGGAAGGTCTGATGAATAAGGTCTATATCATCGGCATCGGCTCAGGTACAGAAGACTATCTGCTTCCCCTTGCCAGAAAAGAGATAGAGAGCTCTGACTGTCTGATCGGGGGAAGACGGGCTCTTCTCCTGTTTCAACCGCTTCACAAAGAGGAGAAATTATTGGAAGGAAATTTTGAACAGGTGATCCCGTTCTTATTGAAGGAGAGGGAGAAGAAGAAGATCGCCGTCCTCGTCTCCGGAGATCCGGGACTTTACAGTTTCCTCGGAACGATCTCGCGGGTCTTAAAAAAGGAAGATTACGTGGTCATTCCCGGCGTCAGCGCAGTCCAGATCGCCTTTGCCAAGGTTGGAGAGCGATGGGAAGATGCCACCCTCCTCAGCCTTCACGGCCGAAAGATGGACGATCTGGCCACGAGAGTCCAGAGCTCGGAGAAAACCTTTCTGTTCACCGATCCGGGTTTTCCTCCCGGAAAAATAGCTGCGTCCTTGCTGGAAAAAGGAGTGGAGAACCGGAGGGCCATCGTGATGGAAAACCTGACCTATCCCGATGAAAGAATCGTCGATACGGACCTGAAAAGCCTGAGCAGGATGGAAGGTTTCGGGCTGTGTGTC
>Ga0326726_10004048_pt1 | contig 13424 bp, 15 predicted proteins | sample MHFenrmetagenome_2_FD_207603 | JGI IMG/M metagenome (GOLD analysis project Ga0326726, IMG submission 207603) | Lab enriched peat soil microbial communities from Michigan Hollow, Ithaca, NY, United States - MHF15MN | ecosystem: Environmental > Terrestrial > Soil > Wetlands > Peat | place: USA... | reverse complement strand
GGGCCGAGCGCCCGTTTCAGCGAGCGATCCGTGACGGTGTCGGCTTCCGCTCGCAGGGCAGTGATAGACTTGGTAGCCCAGAGGTTCATGCGGCACACCTTTTCGGCGAGAGAACGGAGCGCGGCGGGTGCCGGCTCCGGGAGTGGAGCGCGCTAGACTAGCGGACTCCCGGTCCGAGTGTCAAGCGAGCCGACCTCACGGACTGTAGTTCGGCGCCTCGCGTGTGATGGTGACGTCGTGCGGGTGCGACTCCCTGAGACCGGCGCCCGTGATCCGCACGAGTTCCGTGTCCGCCTGCAGCTCGCGGATGGTCGCGACGCCGCAGTACCCCATGCCGCTGCGGAGCCCGCCCACCATCTGGAAGATGACGTCGGCGACCGGGCCCTTGTAGGGCACGCGCCCCTCGATCCCCTCCGGCACGAGCTTGGTGGCGGACATCTCCCCTTCCTGGAAGTACCGGTCCGCCGAGCCCTCCTGCATCGCGGCGAGGCTCCCCATTCCGCGGATCACCTTGAAGCGGCGCCCTTCGTAGAGCAGCGATTCGCCGGGACTCTCCTCGGTGCCGGCGAAGATCGCGCCCATCATCACGCAGTCGGCGCCGGCGGCGAGCGCCTTCACCGCGTCGCCGGAGTACTTGATGCCGCCGTCCGCGATCACCGGGACACCCGAGGCCCCCGCCACCGCGTCGAGCACCGCGGTCACCTGCGGGACGCCGACGCCCGTCACGACCCGCGTGGTGCAGATCGAACCGGGACCGACGCCCACCTTGACCGCGTCCACGCCCCGCTCGACCAGCGCGCCGGCGCCGTCCTTCGTCGCGACGTTGCCGCCGATCAGCTGCGCATCGGGGAACGACTCCCGGAGCTGTGCGATGGTCTGCAGGACCCCCTCGCTGTGGCCGTGGGCCGAATCCACCACCAGAACATCACACCCGGCGTCCAGCAGCGCGTGCGCCCGGGGTCCGGCGTCCTTCGTCGCGCCGACCGCCGCCGCCACCCGCAGGCGGCCGTGCTGATCCTTGTTGGCGAGCGGGAAGTCGCGCCGCTTGAAGACGTCCTTGACGGTGATCAGACCCTTGAGCCGCCCGTCCTCGGCCACCACCGGCAGCTTCTCGATCTTGTGCCGGGCCAGGATCTTGACCGCCTGCTCCAGCGTCGTTCCCACCGGTGCCGTCACCAGGCCCTTGCTCGTCATCACCTGCTCGATCGGCCGGTCGAGATCACTCTCGAACTGGAGGTCGCGGTTGGTGATGATCCCCACCAGCCGCCGGTCCGCGTCCACGATCGGGACGCCCGAAATCTTGAACCGGGCCATCAGATGCAGCGCTTCGCGGATCGGCCGGTCGGGCGGGAGGGTGATCGGATCCAGGATCATCCCGCTCTCGGAGCGCTTGACGCGGTCCACCTCGGCCGACTGGCGATCGATCGGCAGGTTCTTGTGGATCACGCCGATCCCACCCAGCCGCGCCATCGCGATCGCCATCTCGGCTTCGGTGACCGTGTCCATGGCGGCGGAGACGAACGGGATATTGAGCTTGATGGCGCGGGTCAGCCGCGTCGAAACGTCAACCTGGCGGGGATGGACCGTGGAATGGCGGGGGACGAGGAGAACGTCGTCGAATGCGAGCCCGTCCCCGGGGCGAATGTGGGTTCCCATGGCGGAAGATACCGGGCGCCGCGACGCCAAATCAAGCAGGCGGCGGCTGCGGCTTGGCGTCCTTCGGCGGCGGCTCGGTGCCCCTCACCTCGTCCACCACGGCCTTCCCCGCCGCCGCCAGGCCAGACATCATCCGCCCCGCGGCGGACATCGCGTCCATCGTCCCCTTGATCGCGTTGGCCGAAACGCGGCCCGCGCGCAGCGTATCCTCGACTGTCTCGGCGAGCTTCTGGAAGGTCGAGGGAGGCTCGGCGGGGTGGGCAGCGTACTTCGACTCCAGGAACTCGATGTAGTCGAGCACCTGGTACACGCGGTCGTCGCCCAGCGACTCCAGCTTCCGTTCGATCCGCTGCTTCAGGAACTCGTTCATGGGACCACTTCCATCAGGTCGAGAATGGGATTGGCGAGGAAGGCGCTGCGCCCGCTCCTGACACGCGCCATGACGGTCAGCGTGTCCAGCGGCCGGAGCCGGGTGATCGTCGCGAGTTTCTCGTCAGGCACCGTCACGTACACGAAGGCGTACTCCGGCGCGGGGCCGCGGGCGAGGATGTAGCGCTGGCCCGGCGTGAAGTCGGGCGAGCGCAGCTCGTCGGCGGTCTGGAGCGAGATGAACTGGATGTTCCAGCGCAGAATCTTCCCCTGCCACTCTTCGGGATGGGCCCGCAGGTCGGCCGCGGTCACGCCGCTCACGGCCTGACCGCCCGGAGGACGCACCTCGCTCTCGCGGACCCAGCCGGCAGCCTCGATGCGCACCCATTCGCCCGACCGCGCGGTAATGCGGACCGGCACGCCGGCGTCGAGGTATCCGGTGGAAGGGGTGTCGGGCGCAAGGAAGAGCTGCACCCGTCGCCGCAGCACCGCGCGGCGCGGGTCCACGTCCTCCGGCTGCGCGGTGTCGGGCCGCGGGACCAGCGCTGCCGTCCGTGCCGCGCGCCGGGTCGCCGCCGGCGGGGTTGCGCCCGCGAACGCGGCGGACGCGATCCAGCCGCTGCGGCGCACGTGCACCCAGCCGCCGCGGCGCTCGACTTCATCCAGCAGCGCGCCCCGCACCAGCCGCGCCAGCACCTGGCCGTTGGGCGCGGCACGGACGTTCTCCTCCGGCGGCGTCACCGAGAGCGTATGCCCCTCGCGGGGGTCCGCCTTGACCGAGGAGCGAAAGATCCAGCCGTCCAGCAGCACCTGCGTGTCGGTGCCGCGCCGGCCCTGCGCCTTCACGGCCGCGCCCCCGGCCAGGCGGCCCAGCTCCTTGCCGCCGGGGTCCGCGACGAACCGCTCGCCGTCACGCAGCACGGTCACCTGCTGTCGCGCCTCGGCCGCGGGCGGGAGGCACGCCGAAACACCAGCGATGGCAAGGAACAACAGGGTGCGTGCGGCTGGTTGGGGGCGCCTGGGGGCGGTAGATTGCGACCTGCTGTTCCGCACGAAAGTCATTGTAGGACCTGGGAGTTGCGATGTCAAACACAGCGCGGCGCGGGGCCGTGGTGCTGGTAGTCCTGGACGGCTGGGGCTATCGCCGCGGGGGAGACGGGAACGCGATCGAGCTGGCGCGCTCCCCCATCTGGCACAAGCTGTGGGACACGCTCCCCCGCACCCTGCTGGAGGCCTCGGGCCCCGAGGTCGGCCTGCCGGACGGCCAGATGGGCAACTCCGAGGTCGGCCACCTCAATCTCGGCGCCGGCCGCATCGTCCCGCAGGACATCGTGCGGGTGTCCGACACCATCAAGTCGGGCGAATTCTTCGAGAGCCCGGCGCTGCTCAAGCTCTGTGGCGACGTGAAGCGGCGGGGCGGCACGCTGCACCTCTACGGCCTCATCGGCTCCGGTGGGGTCCACGCCCTCGATCGCCATCTGGAGGCGTGCATTGACCTGGCCGAGCGGCAACGGATGCCGCGGACGGCGATCCACGCGCTGCTCGACGGCCGGGACACTCTTCCCCAGTCCGCCCAGGGCTTCATGCGGGAGATGGTGAAGGCCGCACGCGGCCGGGCCGCGGTCGCCACGATCGGGGGGCGCTACTTCGCGATGGACCGCGACAAGCGGTGGGACCGCACCAAGCTCGCCTACGACGCGATGATGCACGGCGTGGGGATCAGCGCCACGGATCCCGTCGAGGCGATCGGCGGCGCATACGCGCGCGGCGAGACGGACGAGTTCGTCAAGCCGATGGTGCTCATGGGCCCGGACGGGAAGCCGGTCGCGACGATCCGGGAGGGCGACGGGGTCCTTTGCTTCAACTTCCGCGCGGACCGGATGCGCCAGATGGTGCGGGCGTGGATCCAACCGGACTTTGCGGGGTTTGAGCGCGGCGCACCGCTGATGGACGTGGTGACGATGACGGAGTACGACGAGACCTTCACCGTCCCCGTCGTGTTCGGCCCGATGGTGCTGAACGAGATCCTGGCGGAGGTCGTGAGCCGCAGCGGGATGGGGATGCTGCGCACCGCGGAAACCGAGAAGTACGCGCACGTGACCTATTTCTTCAACGGCGGAATCGAGAAGCCGTACCCCGGCGAGGAGCGGCTCCTGGTGGACAGTCAGAAGGTGGCGACCTACGACCTCAAGCCCGAGATGAGCGCCTCCGGCATCACGGACATCCTGTGCCGCGCCATCGTCGAGCGGCACCACGACTTCATCCTCGCCAACTACGCCAACGGCGACATGGTGGGGCACACCGGGAAGATCCCTGCGGCGGTCAAGGCGGTGGAGACAGTGGACGGCTGCCTGGAGAGGGTGGTCGCGGCGGCGGAACAGGCGAAGGTGTCCCTGCTCATCACGGCCGACCACGGCAACTGCGAGATGATGATCGACCCGGAGACCGGCGGGCCACACACCGCGCACACCACGAATCCGGTGCCCCTGGTGCTCTTGGACGAGGCGTACCGTGGCCGGCTGCGGCCCGGCGGCTCGCTCCGCGACGTGGGGCCGACGGTGCTGGGGCTGCTGGGGCTGGAGCGCCCGGCGGTGATGACGGGGCGCGACTTGCGGGAGACGGCATGAAGCCGGACGCACGGAGGCACGGGCGCACCGAGGCACGGCGACGGTTGGCAATGGCGCTGGCCGTACCGCTGTGCCTCTGTGCCTCCGCGCCCGCGGCGCTGCGCGCCCAGCAGGTCGGCACGTCCCCCGAGCGCTCCCCGTTTCACGACATCCTCACCCACGAGGGCCTCACGCTGTACGCGGGCCGCTTCGCCGGCAATCCCAACGCCGCGGGCACCGGCGCGCGGCCCGGCCTGATCCTCGGCGCGCGGCTCGACGTGCGCGTCTCCAGCGCCCTGGACATCACGGCCACCTTCGGGGAGGCGTTCACCAGCCGGATGCGGATCGACGCCGGCGGAGACACCGCGCGCGTGACGGGCAACGTCACCGTGCGGCTCATCGCCGCCGACCTCGGCCTGCAGCTGAACCTGACCGGCGACAAGACGTGGCACGGCCTGGCGCCGTACGCGTACGTCGGCGCCGGGATCACGACGCCCAGCGCCAAGGTCGTGGATCCCGGCGGGTTCGAGCTCGGCACCAACTTCACCCTCGTGCCGGCGATCGGCACGCGCTTCTTCATCTCGCGCAGTCTCGCGCTGCGCATCGAGGCCCGGGACTACTACTACCGATACACGTTTCCGCTGTTCTACTTCGACCGGCCGTACGCCGCCCACGCGAACGGAGCGCCGGTCCTCTCGAACATCGTGGGCGACCGCGAGTGGTACAACAACTACACGCTGTGGGTCGGCGTGACCTACGGGTTCAACTTCTGACGACGGTGTGAGCGCGCCGGAGGAGCTCGACCTGCCCACATGCGGCCTTCGCGCCGCCCGCCGGGTGCCGTCGCCCCACCGGGAATGACCGCGCCGGAGGAGCTCGACCTGCCCACATGCGGCCTTCGCGCCGCCCGCCGGGTGCCGTCGCCCCACCGGGAATGACCGCGCCGGCGGAGCCCGAGCTACCCACATGCGGCCTTCGCGCCGGCCGCCGGATTGAGGGGCCCCACAAGGAATGACCGCGCCGGGAGGGGAGATCTTCGGGATCGCGATCCTCTCGCTCAAGATCGCGCTCACCGCCACCATCGTCGCCTGCCTCCTGGGCATCCCGCTCGGCTTCGCGCTGGGGTGGACGCGGTTCGCCGGGCGCCGCGTCCTGCTGGCCCTGCTCAACACCGCGCTCGCCCTCCCGACGGTCGTCATCGGCCTGCTCATCTATCTGCTGCTGGCGCGGCGCGGGCCGCTCGGCGTGCTCGGGATGCTGTTCACCTGGCAGGCCATCGTCGTCGCAGAGGTGGTGCTGGCCCTCCCGATCGCCACCGCCCTCTCGGCCGCCGCCGTCCAGGCGGTGGACCCGCGGGTGCGGCGCACGGCGCTCACCCTGGGCGCAGGGACGCTGCGCACCGCGTGGACCGTCGCGCGCGAGGCGCGGTTCGCGATTCTCGCGGGTGTCGTGGTCGCGTTCGGCCGCGTCCTGTCCGAGGTCGGCGCCGCGCTGATGGTGGGCGGCAACGTGAGGCACGAGACGCGCACGTTGACGACCGCCATCACCCTCGCCACGTCGCAGGGCCAGTTCGGTCTCGCCGTGGCGCTCGGCCTCATCCTCCTCGCCCTCGCGCTCACCGTGAGCGTGGTGATCCAGCTGCTGCAGGGCCATGGCGACGTTTGACGTCGCGGGGCTCCGGCAGGAGTTCGGCGGGCACACGGCCCTGGCGCTCGATGCACTGACCGTGCGGGAAGGCGCGAGGCTGGCGGTCGTGGGTCCGAACGGCGCGGGGAAGAGCACCCTGCTGCGCCTGCTCGCCTTCGTGGACACCCCGGCGGCGGGCACCATCGCACTCGAAGGGCGGCACATCGCGTCGGCGGCCGCCAGGCGTGCGGCGCGGCAGCGCGTGACGCTGGTGGAGCAGCGGCCTTACCTGTTCCGCGGCTCGGTCTCGGACAACGTCGCCTACGGCCTCAGGGCGCGCGGCGTCCCCCGCGCCGCGGCTGCCGAGCGGGCGGCGGCCGCGCTGGCCCGTCTCCGGCTTCGGGACCTGGCGGGCCGCGACGCCCGCGCGCTGTCGGACGGGGAGATCCAGCGCGTCGCGGTTGCACGGGCGCTCGCGCTGGAGCCGGTCGCAGTGCTCCTCGACGAGCCGGTCTCCGGCGCCGACCGTGCGGCCCAGCACGCCCTCTTCGAGGCGCTGGCGGCGGAGCAGGCCCGGCGTCCCCTCACGATCGTCTTCGCCTCGCACCTGCTGGAGGACGCCTACCGCTGGGCGGAGGACCTGCTGGCGCTGCACCAGGGCCGCGCGTCGCCCGTCACCCCGGAGAACCTCTTCCGCGTGGATCTCCCCGGGGGGGCGCCGATGCAGCAGGTGCGCGTCGGGCCGCTCACGCTCGAGGTGGTCACCGACCGGAGTGGACCCGCGACGCTGGCCATTCCGCCCGACGAGATCGTCCTTTCGATCGAACCGCTCCATTCCTCCGCCCGCAACGCGCTCCGCGGCCGCATCGTCCGCGTCGCGGAGCACGGCGCCGCGATACGCGTGACCCTCGACGCCGGGATCGAGCTGGTGGCGCTCATCACGCGCCGGAGCTTCGAGGAGATGGGGCTCGCTATCGGCGGCACGGCCTTCGCCTCATTCAAGAGCGTCGCCGTCCGCGTCTTCTGAGCGGTGATTATCTTCCCCGCATCATGGCCCCCATAGCGTACCTGACCCGCACCGTCCAGTTCACGGCGACGCACCGCTTCGTGAAGCCGGAGTGGAGCCAGACGAGAAACGCACAGGCGTTCGGGGCTGCCGCGTCGCCCCACGCGCACACCTACCGGTGCGCGGTCACGGTCGCGGGTGCGGTGGATGCCGCGACGGGAATGGTGGTGGACCTGCTTCAGCTGGACCGGATCCTGGCCGAGGAGGTGGTGGCGCGGCTCGACGGTCGCGACATCAACCGCGACATCCCCGAGTACGGACCGGGGCGCACATTGCCCACCGGCGAGGCGCTCTGCCTCGACATCTGGAAGCGCGTGGCGGCCCGGCTCCCGGCGGGATGCCGGCTCTCGGCGGTCAGAGTCGAGGAGGACCCGTCGCTGTATGCCGAGTATCGGGGCGAGGCGTAGCGAGGGGGGCGTGGGACACGAGACTCGGCAGCAGCTCGCGGCGGTCGAGGAGACGCCGGTTTGGCTGGAGGTGAACCGCACCCCGGCGGTGACCTGGATGTGCACGCCCGACCAGCTGGAGGAGCTGGCGGTGGGGTGGCTGCACGGCGAAGGGTACATCGAGACGATCGCCGATCTGCTCTCCCTTCGTCCGTGCGCGACCGACCTGGGGTTCTGGGCGGAGATCGCGCCGGAGCGGCTCGCGGCCGTCACCGGGGACGAGCGCCGGCGGGTGCTCGCTTCCGGGTGCGGCGCCGTGAGCGTCGCGCTCGCCGATCCGCGCTCCCTGAAGCCACAGCCGCCGCGGGGCGACGCGCCCGACGTCGCCCAGATCCGCGTGCTCTTCAAGGAGCTGTACCGCCGTGGCGCCAAGTACGACGAGACCGGCGGGATCCACGCTGCGGCGCTCACCGACGGGCGGGAGCTGCTGCAGCACGCGGAGGACATCGGCCGGCACAACGCGGTGGACAAGGTGATCGGCGCTCTGCTGATGGCGAAGCGGAGCACTGCCGGGCTCGGCCTCCTCGTGACAGGCCGCATTTCGGCGGAGCTGGCCTTCAAGGCGGCGCGCGCGGGCATCGCCTGGGTCGCCACGCCGTCGGTGCCCTCCACGCTCGCCACGGCCATCGCGAAGCGCGCCGGGGTTCAGCTGGTGGGGCGCGCGGTGTCCGGCACACCGCAAATTCACCGCTCGGACGCGTAGGACGCCCTCCCGCTCATGATCCAGGGGGCGGTGGTCGCGGGTGGCGCCGCCTCCCGGTACGGCGGCAGGCCGAAGGGGCTGTTCGAAGTGGGAGGGCGCCGCATCCTCGACCGCGCGGTGGAGAGCCTCGAACGGGCCACCGGCCTTCCTCCGACAATCATCGCCAATGCACCCGACGCGGCGTCGTGGCGTCCCGACCTCGAAGTCGTCCCTGACGTGCTCCCGGGACAGGGCGCGCTCGGCGGGATCCTCACGGCGGTCGAGCGATTCGCGCCGGTCCTCTGCCTCGCCTGGGACATGCCGTTCGTCCCGGCGGACCTGCTCGCCGCCCTGGCCGCGCGACTCGAGGGGGCGGACGCGGTGTTGCCCGAGAGCGACTCGCGCCGGGGCGTCGAGCCGCTCTGCGCGGCCTACGGGAGCGCCTGCGGTCCCGCCATCCGCGCCGCGCTGGCCCGCGGAGAGGCCCGCGCCATCGGCTTTCACCGCGACGTCCGGATCACCCGGCTGCCGCGCGAGGCCGTGTTGCAGTACGGCGACCCGGACGTTCTATTCTTCAACGTCAATACGGCTGACGACCTTGTGCGCGCGGAGCGCTTGTGCCGGAGCCTCGACTCATCTCGATAGTCGGCAAGAAGAATTCGGGGAAGACGACGCTGGTCGTGGCGCTCGTCCGGGAGCTGGTGCGCCGGGGCCACAGCACGATGACCATCAAGCACGGCGCCCACCCCTTCGAGATCGACCAGCAGGGCCGCGACACCTGGCGCCACATGCACGAGGGCGGCGCCGAGCGCGTGGTGATGGAGTCGCCCGACAGCCGCGTCCTGATCGCGCACACGACGAAGGAGATGGGGCCGCGGGAGATCGCCGCGACGTACCTCGCCGACGCACATTTCGTCGTGGTCGAGGGGTTCAAGAAGTCGGACCTGCCGAAGATCGAGGTCTACCGTCGGGCAGTGCACACGCAACCGCTCTACTCCCCCGACCTGCCTGACGCCGCCACCTACCTCGCCGTGGTCACCGACGCGACCGACTTCCGGGCGCCCATCCCGGTGATGCGGTTCACCGACACCAACTGGCTCTACCGGGTCGTAGACATCGTGCTTCAGGGCGCGCGCTGAGGCGCCCGCTCCCCCTCGCAGCGTTGCTCCTGGCTGGCTGCGCGGCCCGCGGGGCAGTGCCGCGGCTGGCCCCGGAAGTGGCAGCACTCGGCATCGCGCTCGACAGTGCCATGGCGAATCCGGCGTTCGCGCGGGCGACGTGGGGCGCGGTGGTCGAGTCTGCCGACAGCGGTCAGGTGCTGTACCGACACAACGCCGAGCGGCTCTTCATACCGGCCTCCAACCTCAAGCTCCTCACCGCCTCCGCCGCGCTGACCCGGCTCGGCGCCGATTTCCGGTGGACGACCACCGTCGTGGCCCGCGGTGCGCGCCAGGGCGACACGCTGGCCGGCGACCTCGTGGTTGCGGGACGCGGCGACCCCACCTTCGCGGTGGACGCTGCCGGCGACTCGACCGACGAGCTCAAGTCGCTCCGGGGTTGGGTGGATTCGCTCACCGCACGAGGCATCCACGTCATTCGCGGCCGAGTGGTGGGCGACGCCTCGGCCTTCCCCGATCCGCCGCTGGGCCGCGGCTGGGCGTGGGACGACCTCGAGGCCGACTACGCCGCGCCGGTCGGCGCGCTGCAGTTCAACGAGAGCGTCGCGTGGATCGAAGTCGAGCCGAGCATCGTGCCGGGGGCCGCGGCCAGCCTCCTGCTGGTACCGCGCGAGGCGCCGCTGCGCCTCTTCGGCGCCGTGGCCACCGCGGCCCCCGACTCGAACATCGCCCAGCTCACCTGGAGCCGTGCTCCGTTCGGCGACTCGGTCACCGTCGGCGGACGGCTCTCGGCGCGAAGGGCGACCGAGCGCCTGCCTGTCGCCGTGCCGGATCCCACACGCTACTTCGAGGCTGCGCTCACGCAGGCGCTTGGGGAGGGCGGCGTGACGGTGCTGGGCGCGCCGGTGCAGTCGTTCGCCGCGGCGGAGACGCTGTTCACCTGGCTGTCGCCGCCGCTCTCGCAGGTGCTCCCTCTCCTGCTCAAGCCCAGCCAGAACCAGATCGGCGAGACGCTGCTCAGGACCTTGGGCCTCCAGGTCAAAGGCGTGGGCGCGGTGGACAGTGGGCGCGCGGTGATCCGCGACGTGCTTACGGAGTTCGGCGTGGCGCCCGACGCATACGTCCTGGCCGACGGCTCCGGCCTCTCGCGCTACAACGACGTCGCGCCGGAGGCGATCGCCGCCGTCCTCGCCGCCATGTACCGCCGACCCGACTTCCCGGCGTTCCGGGATGCGCTTCCCGTCGCCGGAGTGGACGGCACGCTCGCCACCCGCTTCCTGGGCACCGCCGCCGCGGGGAATGTGCGCGCCAAGACGGGCTCGATGACGGGAGTGCGCACGCTCTCCGGGTACGTGCGCACACCGGACGGGGAGACGCTGTTGTTCGTCCTCATCGCCAACAACGCCACCGCACCGCGGCGGGTCGTGGAGGCGGCGCAGGACCGGATCGTCGCGCGGTTGGCCACCTTCGTGCGATCCTCCCGATGATCAGCGTCCGGGAAGCGATGGACCGCGTGGTCGCGGGGGTGGGCCTCCTGGAGGCGGAGGAGGTCGCGCTCATGGAAACCCTCGGCGACGTGCTCGCGGAGGACGTCGAATCCCCGATCACGCTCCCGGCCCGGACCAACTCCGCGATGGACGGCTTCGCCGTGCGGGCCGCGGACGTGCGCGGTGCGAGCAGGAAGACGCCCCGGCGTCTGCGGGTGATCGAGGAGGTGCGGGCGAGTGGCGTGCCCTCGAGGCCCATCGGCAAGGGCGAGGCGACGCGCGTGATGACCGGCGCGCCGCTGCCCGAGGGCGCGGACGGGGTCATCCGGCAGGAGGACGCCGAGTTCGCGGGAGACAACGTCGCGATACTCGACGACCGGGACGCCGGCCGCAACGTGCGCTTCGCGGGAGAGGACCTCCAGAAGGGGGCCCGCGTCTTCGCCGCCGGCACGCCGCTGGGCCCGGCGCAGATCGGCGTGCTGGCCTCGATGGCGATGGCTCGCGTCCGGGTGCGGCGGCGGGCCCGCGTCGGGATCCTGGCTTCCGGCGACGAGATCGTGGACCTCGACCAGGCGGCGGCGATCCTCGCCGGCGCCAAGACCGCCTCCTCCAACTCCTACACTCTCGACGCGCTGATCCGCCTGGCCGGCGCTGTACCCGTGACGCTGGGCATCGCGGCCGACACCGGGCAGAGCGTGCGCGAGCACCTCGAGCGCGGCGTCGCGGACTGCGATCTGATCGTCTCCACCGCCGGCGTCAGCGTCGGTGAGTACGATCACCTGCGACCGGTGCTCGAGGAGATGGGGTGCGAGATGGCATTTGCCAAGGTCCGGATGCGGCCGGGCTCCCCCACCTCCTTCGGCATCGTGCGCCGCGTGCCATGGATCGGCCTGCCGGGCAATCCCGTCTCGACGATGGTGTGCTTCGAGCTGTTCGTGCGGCCGGCCATCCGGAAGATGCAGGGACATACGTTGCTCTACCGCCGCACCGTGCAGGCCGTGACGGAGGAGCCGCTCAAGACGCCGGGACGCCTCATGCACTTCCTGCGCGCAGTGGTGCGAGAGACGCCCGAGGGCGTGCGCGCGCGGCTCACCGGGCCGCAGGGCTCCGGGATCCTGACTTCGATGGCGAAGGCCAACGCGCTGCTGATCGTGCCCGAGGAAGCGGACGAGGTGCCCGCGGGCACGAAGCTCTCCGCCCTGCTCCTCGACGACTCGCGAACCATGACCGTGGAGCCACCCCTGTGAGAATCCCGCTCAGCCAGGCGATGCTCGACGCGCTCAAAAAGGCGAAGCACATTCCGCCGGACGTCCAGCACCGGATAGACGCGGTGAAGCCCGAACCGGGATCGCCGCCGACCTACCGCCTGCAGCTTTCGGAGGACGAGGGGATCGAGCTGTCCGAGCTGCTCCAATGGCACGTGCGTACCGACCCCGGAACGGGCGAGCCGACGGCCGAGACGAAACCGTACGCCGACGTGATCGCGCGCATCGCGGAGGCGCAACTGTGAGCGCCGCGGCGGCAGCTCCTCTAGTCCCGTTCCTGTTCGTAGGCGTCGCTGCGGTGGCCGTGGGGATCGGCCTCTACGCCGCGTTTGTCGGCGAGAAGAAGCGGACGGCCGCCCTGTTCGACGTGGCGCTCCGGATGGGCTTCACCTTCGAAGAGAAGGTCCCGAAGGAGATGCTCACGACGCTGGGGTCATTCCGCCTGTTCAAGCTCGGCCACGGCCAGAAGGGCAAGAACCTGATGCGCGGCAGGTCGGACGGCACCGACGTGGTCGTCCTCGAGTTCCAGTACACAACGGGCGGCGGTAACAGCTCACACACCCACAGGCAGACCGTGGCCATCTACCCCGGAGCCGGGACGGAGACCCGTCTGCCGGAGTTCACGCTTGGCCCCGAGCACTGGTGGGACAAGGTCGGGCAGGTCTTCGGCCATCAGGACATTGACTTCGAATCGAGCGAGGAGTTCTCGAAGCACTACCTGCTGCGCGGCCCCGACGAGAGCGCGATTCGAGCGGCCTTCGGACCGAACGTTCTCGGGTTCTTCGCACAGAGCCAGGGCTGGTCGGTCGAATCGGCGGGCGGTTCTCTCGCAATCTATCGCGCCGAGAAACGCGCCAAGCCTGAGGAGTTCCAGCCCTTCCTCGCGGAGACCGCCGCGGTCCGCCGCGCCCTGGACCGCGGGTAGCGCGCTGCGGGCGCCAGATCAGCCGCAACGACTTACCGCAGAATCCGGACGCGCTCCCTAGGAATTCCCGCCCTCCCGCCTAACGGCGGCATGACGCCTGCGCACTAGCCGTTCCTCTTGGAGAGGAACCCCCCCCCCGCGGCACGCGTTGTGCGCGCCGCGTCCTTCCGAGCGGATC
>Ga0326726_10004047_pt1 | contig 13429 bp, 9 predicted proteins | sample MHFenrmetagenome_2_FD_207603 | JGI IMG/M metagenome (GOLD analysis project Ga0326726, IMG submission 207603) | Lab enriched peat soil microbial communities from Michigan Hollow, Ithaca, NY, United States - MHF15MN | ecosystem: Environmental > Terrestrial > Soil > Wetlands > Peat | place: USA... | reverse complement strand
TCTGGACCTCGCGCTCCGAGCCGCCGACGGCCGCGAGCTCGTTCGGTACGCCCCGCAGCCCAAGAAGGTCCCGCCTTTGCCGAAACCGGTAATGCCGCCGGCCGCGCCCAAGGAGATCCCGACGACCGAAGAGCTTTATCTCGCGGGACTTCGCCTCGAGCAATTCCATAATCCGGCCCTCGAACCCTATCCCTATTATGAAGAGGCCCTTCGCCGCGATCCTTCGGACGTCCGGACGAATACGGCCTTGGGCATTCTTTATTTGAAGCGGGGCATGTACCGCGAGGCCGAGGAAAGGCTGGAAACGGCCGTGGCCCGGCTGAGGACGAACTACACACGGCCCAAGGACGGGGAGTCCCTCTATTACCTCGGCGTTGCCAGGCGGCGGCTGGGCAAGAACAAAGAGGCCGCGGACGCGTTCGAACGGGCCGCGTGGGACCCGGCTTGGCAGGGGGTTTCGTTCCGCGAGCTTGCCGAGCTGGCGTCGATGGACGGCTCGTTCGATCGGGCCTTGGAATTCGCTGACCGGGCTCTCGCGGCAGGCGCGAATCTCAAAACCCGTAACCTAAAGTCGGCCCTCCTCAGGCGGCTCGGCCAGAAGACCGGTGCGGCCATCGAGGCCGGGGCGGTTCGCCGTGCCGATCCCCTCGACGCTTGGTCCCTCAATGAGGCGCATCTGTCCGCGGGATCCGAGTCCATGCCCGCGGCGCCCGGCAGTGCCTCCGAAGCGCTGGCCCCGCTCATCGACGGTTCCATTCAGAACCTCCTTGAGCTGGCCCTGGACTATGCCGACTGCGGCCTGTGGAAGGAAGCCGCCGATGTCCTGGGACCGCGGGTCACCAGGAAGAGTCCGACCCAGAACCCCCTTCCGGTCTATCTCTACGCCTATGCTCTCGATCGGTCGGGGCAAAAGGATCATGCCCTATCTTCTCTTCGACGGGCCGCCTCGCTCCCGCCAGATCTTGTCTTCCCCTTCGAGCTCGAGTTCATCGACATTTTCGAGTGGGCTATGAAAGTCAATCCCGCAGATGCCCGGGCCCCTTATTACCTCGGGAACCTTCTTTTCGATCTGCAACCCGAGCGGGCCATCTCATGCTGGGAGAGATCGCGTTCTCTCGACCCGTCGTGTTCGATCGTCCACAGGAATCTCGGACTGGCCTATGCCCGGGTGAAGAACGACCTCGCGGCCGCGGCGGCCAGCCTCGAGCAGGCCGTCGCCCTGAACGGGAAGGACGCTCGGCTTTATTATGAGCTCGATCTCATGTCCGAGGCCGCGGGAACGGATCCGCAAACGCGGCTGGCCTTGCTCGAGAAGAACCACGACGTCATCGCCGGAAACGATAATTCCCTGACCCGGGAAGTCAGGCTGCTCCTTCTCGACGGCCGCTCGGCAAAGGCCCTGGAGATCCTGAAAAGCCATCATTTTCATGTTTGGGAAGGGGGAGGCGAGATCCACGGACTTTGGGTCGAGTCCAATCTCGCCGCGGGGCGGCAGCTGTTGGAAAAACGCAACTATCAGCGGGCGCTCGAAGCGTTCGCCAGCGCCCTCGCGTATCCCTCCAATCTGGACGTGGGACCGCCTTCGTCCGGACCCGGATCACCGAAGATATTCTTCCATCTCGGACAGGCCCAGGAGGCGCTCGGGACAAAGGCCGAAGCCGCCGCATCTTACGAAAAGGCCGCTGCGTTCCGGACGGGGCTGACGGAACAGGCTTACTATTCCGGGCTAGCTCTGGCCAAGCTTGGGCGGACCCCCGAGGCCGCTGGGCGCTTCGAGGACCTCGTCCGTCGGGCCGGTGAAACGCTGGCCGTCGCCCCGGCTGTGGATTTCTTCGAGAAATTCGGCGAGCGGCAGTCGGCCCGCGTCCGACAGGCCGACCTGCACTTTCTGGCCGGATTGGGCCTCTCCGGTCTAGCCAGAATGTCTGAAGCCGCTGCCGAATTCGAAAAGGCCGCTGCGATGGACCCAGGCCATCTCGATGTGCGCCGATTCCTGAAGAGATGATCGAAGGAAAGCCGCCATGAACAAGATCGTCAAAACGGGCCTGGCCTGTGTCGGTGCTGCGGCGGCAGTCCTGCTCATCTCCGGGGCCGCGTCTTGCAGAAGACCGGCGACAAGCCCTTATCTCGAGTCGGCCCTTAAAGCGGCCGCCTGGGTCAAGTCGGCCGAGATCCGCGGCCCGGCAGGCTTGTCTTGGCCATCAACTCCTCAGGATCGGAATTCCGTGGGCCTGGACCTCTACAGCGGTGTCCCCGGTGTCGTTCTCTTTTTTGTTCAGACGGCCTATGCGACGGGGACACGGGTTTATCTCGACGACGCCCGCGCGGGCGCCAATCTTCTTCTGTCGAAAGGCGCTTCGGTCGGCGGCCCGGGCCTTTATGAGGGCCTTTCGGGCCTCGCCTTCGCCCTTGAGGAAACGTTCCGCGCGACGAAGGAAGAAAAATACCGCCGCGGATTCCTCGATTGTCTGGGCCGGATCGCGGCGGCCGCGACTTCGGCCGGAGCCGGCGTCGAGTGGAGCCCGACCACGGACATCATCAGCGGCGGCGCCGGCGCGGGCCTGTTCCTGATCTACGCCTTCCACGAGACGGGCGACCGGGGGTGGCTCGACCTGGCCGCTCGGGCCGGCGTCCGGCTCATCGAGCTCGGCCGCCCCGAGAAAGGCGGGCTCAAGTGGGCCATGGACCCAGGATTCCCGCGCCTCATGCCCAACTTTTCACACGGAACGGCCGGGATCGCCTATTTCCTGGCGGCGCTTTACAAGGAAGCGCACGACAAAAGGTTCCTCGAAGCCTCCCTCGCTGGGGCGAAGTATCTCCTGGCGATTGCCAAGACGGACAGCGAAAGCTGTCTCATTTTCCACGACGAGCCTGACAACAAGGACCTCTATTATCTCGGCTGGTGTCACGGACCCGTCGGCACGGCGCGGCTCTTTTTCCTGCTTTCCGGCGTCACCGGCGATAAGAGCTGGCTCGACTGGGTCCGCAAGTCCGCCAACGGCCTCATCCAAAGCGGCATCCCCGAAAGGGAAACCCCCGGATTCTGGAACAACGCCGGCATCTGCTGCGGCCTGGCCGGGGTGGGGGAGTTCTTCCTCGACCTCTATACGGAGCTGGGCGACTCGGCCTATCTCGAATTCTCGAAGCGCGTCACCTCGCGCCTTCTGTCCAAAGCGACCGTCGAGGACGGGCGAATGTCCTGGCTCCAGGCCGAACACCGGACACGGCCCGACTACCTTTTCGCCCAAACCGGCTATATGCAGGGCGCGGCCGGGATCGGGAGCTTTCTGCTGCGCATGGCGGCGCTCGACAAGCCTCATTCGCGGCGGATCGTCTTTCCCGATACGCCCTTCGCCCGCTGATCCCAGGCGCCTTTCCGGCTTTTGCCCACCCCATGTTTCGTGATATCATGTCGGCTCCGAAGACCACATCGCCCGATCACCGAGGAGGGCTTTTCCATGGCCAGAATCGACGACCTCCGGAAGATCGCTGCACGCCTCCGCATCCACTGCCTTCAAATGACCACGGCGGCCGGCTCGGGACACCCGACGACGTGCCTGTCCGCGGCCGATCTTGCCGCCTGCCTGTTCTTCTCGGAGATGCGTTGGAACACGTCCGACCCGCACGATCCCGCCAACGATGAGTTCGTCCTGTCCAAGGGCCATGCCGCGCCCCTACTTTGGGCCGCGTACGCCGAAGCCGGCATCATCCCCCTCGAGAGCCTGCTCGACCTTAGGACGATCACGAGCGACCTCGAAGGCCACCCCACGCCGCGGATGTCCTGGGTCAAGGCGGCGACGGGCTCGCTCGGCCAGGGCCTGTCGGTCGGCGCCGGGATCGCCCTCGCCCAGAGGCTCGATAAGTCCCCGGGCCGGACCTTCGTGCTCATGGGCGACGGCGAATGCGCCGAGGGCCAGGTCTGGGAAGCGGCGGCCGCCGCGTCCCTGTGGAAGCTCCGCAATCTCATCGCCGTCGTCGACGTCAACCGGCTCGGCCAATCTGAGCCGACGATGCACCAGCACGACCTCGGCGCCCTGGCCCGCAAGTTCCGGGCCTTCGGCTGGGACGCCCTCATCGTCGATGGCCACAAGATCGACAAGATCCTGGCGGCGCTGAAGTTGGCTGGGACGAAAGGCCAGCCCACGGTCATCCTGGCCCGGACCATCAAGGGAAAAGGCGTGAGCTTCGTCGAGGACAAGAACGGCTGGCACGGCAAGCCCCTGAAAGCCGACGAGCTCGTCCGCGCCCTCGAGGAGATCGGCCCTCTTCCCGAGATCGATTCGCGGCGGTTCATCCATAAGCCCAAGCCCTTCAAGAAAAGGGCCGTCGCCGCTTCGACCGAATTCCCACTGACCGCCTACGGAGAGAAGACGGCCACGCGTCTCGCCTATGGCAACGCCCTGCTCAAGCTCGGTAAGGTCAATCCTCTGGTCCTGGCCATCGACGGGGACGTCAAGAACTCGACCTATGCCGACAAGTTCTTCGAATCGTTCCCCGGCCGGTCCTTCGAATCGTTCATCGCCGAACAGAATATGATCGGCGTGGGCATGGGCCTCGCCGCCAAAGGCTACGTGCCGTTCGTCGCGACATTCGCGGCCTTCCTCTCCCGGGCCCACGACCAGATCCGGATGGCGGCTTACTCTTTCTCGAACATCAAGGTCTGCGGCTCGCACGTCGGCGTCAGCATCGGCGAGGACGGCCCCTCTCAGATGGGTCTCGAGGACCTGGCCATTTTCCGGCCGATCCCGGGGTGCGTCGTGCTCTATCCGAGTGACGCCGTATGTTCGGAAGCTTGCGTCGCGGCGGCCGCCGCCCACAAGGGGATGTGCTACATCCGGACGTCGCGCCCGGCGACGCCCGTCCTCTACGGCCCGGGCGAGAGCTTCCCGATTGGCGGCTCAAAGGTCCTGCGGAAGTCCGTGGGAGACGAGGTCACGGTCATCGCCGCCGGGATCACGGTCCACGAAGCACTCAAGGCCTTCGAGGCGCTCGGCAAGGAGGGCATCGGCCTGCGCGTCATCGACGTCTATTCGGTCGCGCCCCTGGACAGCGCTACGATCCTTCGTGAAGTCACCGAAACGGGCGGACGGGCCGTCGTCGTCGAAGACCATTATGCCGCCGGAGGGCTGGGCGAGGCCGTCGCCCCGATCCTGGCCGGGTGGGCATCGCTCAAGCACCTCTGCATCCGCGAGCTGCCGCGGTCCGGGAAGCCGGACGAGCTCATGGAGCGCTTCGGGATCAGCGCCTCGCACATCGCCCGCGCGGCGAGGGAGCTCCTCGGCCGTTGAGACCCCGCCGCGCCGTCCCAGCCGTTCTTGCGGTCGTCCTATTCGGCGCAGCCATCCCCACTCGGCCCGTGGCAGCCGTCCCGGCGCCCGGCCAGGAAACTCTCCGCGCCACGGTGACCACGGTCTATGACGGAGATACGGTCAAGGTCCGTCTCGCGGGCCGGGCCGACGAACGGGTCCGCCTCATCGGCGTCGACAGCCCCGAGCTCGACGACGCCAGGGAAAATGTCAGGTTCATGGCTTTCTTGGCCAAGCGGTTCGCTTTCCAGCGCCTCTTTCAGACCGGCGTGGAGCTCCTGCCGGGGCCGGAGGCGAGGGACTCCTACGGTCGCCTGCTCGCCTTCGTCCGGACCGCGGACGGAAGCATTTTCAACGTCACTCTCGTCCGCGAGGGCTACGCTACCGCCTTCCTCAAGTTCCCGTTCGACGAAAGGCTGAGAAAAGAGCTCAAGGCGGCCGAGACCGAGGCTCGCCAGGCCGGACGAGGGCTCTGGGGCCGGGAGCCTTATCCCGTGATCCAAGCCTCCGAAGCCGGGCGCCATGTCGGAGAGGTCCTGACCGTCCGATTTCGCTGCCTGCGATCGTTCAAGCGCGGCGGGTTCCGCCTTCTCGAAGCCGACGGGGCGGCCTTCGACGCCGCCATCCCCCTCGACGTCTTCCATTCGCTTCCCGGCCCGCTCGATTTCGAGCGCCGGACGGTCGAGGCGACCGGCCTCGTCGAGCTCTATAAAGGCCGTCCTCAGATCGTGATCGGCGTGCCGATCCAGATCAAGCGCAGCGATTGAAAGGAGTCCGCCCATGACCTCGAAGATCACGCCGGCCATTCGGGCCGCGCTCGAGGCGGCCGTCGGCGCCGGGAACGCGTTCTCCGATCCGGACAAGACCGTCGATTACGGTCATGACGAGTTCTCGATGAAGGAGATCGCCCATGAGCCGGACCTCGTCGTCCGCCCGGGGACGACGGCCGAGGTCTCGGCCGTGCTCAAGATCGCCGACGTCCACGGCATCCCGGTCACGCCGAGGGGCGGCGCGACGGGCCTCTGCGGCGGGTGCGTCCCGGTCTGCGGCGGCATCGTTCTCTCGCTCGAGCGGATGAACCGTGTCCTCGAGGTCGACGCCGACAACCAGATGGCTGTGACCGAAGGCGGCGTCCGATTGTCCGACTTCACCAAGGCGGTCGAAGAGGGCGGACTCTACTTCCCGCCGCACCCCGGGGACGAGAGCGCCATGATGGGCGGCCTCGTCGCGACGAACGCCGGCGGCAGCCGGGCCGTCAAATACGGCACCATCCGCAACTACGTCCGCGGCCTCGAGCTGGTCACGGCCGCCGGCGACGTCCTCCGGCTCGGCGGCAAGCTCGAGAAATCGAGCACCGGGTACAATCTCATGCACCTCGTCGTCGGCTCGGAGGGCACCCTTGGCGTTGTCACCCAGGTCATCCTCCACCTCATGGCCAGGCCGGGGATCATGCGCTCGCTCGTCGTGCCGTTCGAAGCGCTCGAACCGGCCCTCGAGACCGTGCCGCTCATCATGAGGCGGGGCATCGTCCCTCTGGCCGTCGAGTTCCTCGAGGTCGAGCCCATCACCCTGACCGAGGAGCACATCCATAAAAGGTGGCCGACGAAGCTGGGCCAGACCCATCTCCTGATCATCCTCGACGCGCCGTCCGACGAGGAGATGGACCGGCTGTCGCAAGCCGTGGCCGAGATCTGTCTCGAGAAAGGCGCCATTGATATCTTCATCGCCGACACCCCGAGCAAGCAGGACGAGGTCCTGGCCATCCGCTCCAAGATCTACGACGCCATCAAGGCCGGAACGGTCGAGATTCTGGACATCGCCGTGCCCCGGGCCGAGGTGGCCGGCCACGTCCACAAGGTCCGCGAGGTCGCGCGCAAGTACGGCATCTGGCTGCCGACCTTCGGGCACGCCGCCGACGGCAACGTCCATACGCATATCATGAAGGCCCGCTACGAAGGCGGGGCGATGGTGCCCGTGCCGGAGAGCGAGTGGCGCCCGAAAGCCGACCCGGTCCGTGAGGAGCTCTTCCGCGACTGCAAGGCCCGCGGCGGCGTCATCTCGGGCGAGCACGGCATCGGCCTGGTCAAGAAGCCCTATCTCTCCCTCGCCCTCGGCGAGCGCCAGATCGAGCTCATGCGCGGCATCAAGCGCGTCTTCGACCCCAACGGGATCATGAATCCTGGGAAGATCTTCGACTGACTTGCGGGGCGGTTCCCGCCGGCAGGAAGCCAATTTGCCTGATGGGGTGAATCGTGCTATGAATAGGGTATTGGGGGCGATGAAATCCTGATCCGACAGGAGGTTATGCATGGTCGAACGGATCACCGAGATCTACGTTATTCTCGAGAACAAGCCATCCCAGCTGGGAGACCTCTGCAGTTTCCTGGCCGAGAACGAGATCAACATCGACGCCATCGGCGTCTTCCACGACACGGCCAAGCTCCTCGTCCAACAGCTCAACAAGGCGGTCAAGCTCCTGGCCAAGTTGAACTATACGACCGAGCTTCGCGACGTCCTAAGGATCGACCTCGAGAACAGGCCGGGTGCCTTGGCTGAACTTACGACCAAGATCGGCGACGAGGGCATCAACATCGAGTACTGCTACGGCACCTTATCCCGGAAGGGGAACGGCGTCGCCCTCGTTATGGACGTCTCGAATATCGAAAAGGCTTGTCAGGTCCTCGGCGTCTAGGGCCACGGCCGATTTCGCTTCCGGGCTTTACCAGGTCTCCCTCGATCGGCTAAACTTGCGTCATGCGGGACAATCCTGACCTCGCCGTCGTTGGCGCAGGGGCCGCGGGCCTCGTGGCAGCGATCAGCGCGGCCCGGCGCGGGGCTTCGGTCGCCGTCCTCGAGCGCCTGCCCCGGATCGGTAAGAAGCTCCTGGCGACCGGCGGCGGGCGGTGCAATCTCCTCAACGACGGCCTCTCGGCTTCGGCCTTCACCTCGACGGACCCCGATCTTGTGAGCTCGGTCTTCAGCCGGTTCGGCCGCGCGGAGATCGGGTCCTTTTTCGAAGGGCTCGGCCTCCGCCTCCAGGCGGACGATGCGGGCCGCGTTTACCCGGTGACGAACCAGGCCGCGTCCGTCCTCAAGGTCCTGGAGCTCGAGACGGGAAGGCTGGGCGTCTCCATCGAAACCGGCTTCGATGTGGAGAGGATCGAAGCCGCGGCCGGACGCTTCCGCGTCGGAGCCGCGGACGGCCGTAAGGTCGAGGCCGGCTCCGTCATCTTGGCCGGCGGCGGCAGATCCTACCCGGCCCTCGGCTCGAACGGCTCGTGTTACGGACTCGCGGCATCGTTCGGCCACCGTATCGTCACCCCCGTGCCGAGCGCCGTGCCCCTCCTGGTCAAGGTCCGGATGTGTCATTTCCTCCAGGGCCAACGGATGCGGGTCCGCGCCGAGAGCCGCGTCGGGGGCCGGACCTGTCAGAAGGCCGAGGGGGAGCTCCTCTTCGCCCAGTACGGGCTCTCGGGGACGGCGATCCTCGACGTCAGTGAAAGCCTTTCGATCGCCCTGAGCCGCGACGGACGGACAGACGTCTCCGTCGTCATCGATTTTCTACCGTACATGACCCACGACGAGGCGTCCGGAGAATTCGGGAGGAGACTCGCGGCCGGCTGGGCCCCGAAAGACCTCACGTCCGGATTACTGCCGGAGAAATTCTCCCAGTTCATGCCCCAGCTCATCCGCGAAGCGGGCTATGCCCCGGGGAAAGGAAATGAGCCCCAAGCGGCTCGAGCTCTGGCCGTGACGCTCAAGGCCAGCGAATTCCAGGTCCAGGGAACACGGAGCTGGAACGAGGCCGAGTTCACTTCTGGCGGCGTGGATGCCCGGGAGGTGAAGCACGAGACCCTCGAATCCAAGCTCCGGCGCGGCCTCCATCTCGCGGGCGAGGTCCTTGACGTCCAAGGCGGTCGAGGGGGATTCAACCTCGCCTGGGCCTGGGCGTCCGGCTTCATCGCCGGACTGGCGGAATAGGTCCTTTTGGCGGGTCGGGCCGAGTTTTGAGGCGCCCGGCTTGGGAAAGGCGGTGTTCGCGATGATCGAGATCCGGACGAGCCTATCCGACCGAAGAATTCTCGCCGGACGCGTCGGGGGACCCATGCTGGCCGTCTTGGTGTTCGCGGCCGCTTGCACTCCATCGGGATATCACCAAACCCTTCCCGCTCCTCGCCACGACCTCGCCTTCGACAAGCTCGCCGCGACCTGGGACGAGGGGATCCCCCTCGGCAACGGCATGATCGGGGCCCTCATCTGGAAGAAAGGCGATTCGCTCCGGATGTCGCTCGACCGGGCCGACCTGTGGGACCTCCGCTCCGTGGCCGAGTTCTCGGGCCCCGAATTCCGGTTCGCCTGGGTCCGCGACCACGTTCTGAAGAACGACTACGAGCCCGTGCACAAGATGGGGGACGTGCCCTACGACCGCGACCCGGCTCCGACAAAGATCCCGGCTGCCGCTCTCGAGTTCGATATTTCGGGTCTGGGAGAGGTGGAATCGGTCCGGCTTTCCCTGGCCGATGCCGTTTGCCTGGTCGAATGGAAGAACGGAGCAAAGATGACGGCTTTCGTCCACGCCGCGGAGCCTGTCGGTTGGTTCCGGTTCGAGGGCCTGCCGGCCGGCGTGCGGCCCCACCTCGTTCCGCCTGCGTACGCCGCCACGGTGCCCGCATCGGACGCCGGCAGGAACTCGTTGAACCCGAGATCGCTGGCCAGTCTGGGCTATCCCGGACCCGAATTGTCGAGCCACGAGACCTCGATAAGCTACCACCAAGAGGGCTGGGACGGCATGAGCTATGAGGTCGCCGTCGATTGGGAGGGAGGCGAGCAGGGTCTGCTCACGGGGGTCTGGAGCATCAGCTCCGTCTATCCGGAATCCGGGGCGGGGCCTGTCGCTTGGGGCCATGGCACGGAGCTTGCTCCGGATTCCGCGGCCCGAGCGCTCAAACGGACGCTCGCCCGCGACCTCGACTCGCACGCCGCCTGGTGGCGGGCCTTCTGGGCCAAATCGACTGTCCGCCTTCCCGATCCGGTGCTCGAAAAGCAGTGGTACCTCGAAACCTATAAGTTCGGCGCGGCCTCGCGCCGCGGCGCGCCGCCGATCACTCTCCAAGCCGTCTGGACGGCCGATGACGGCAGCCTCCCGCCGTGGAAGGGCGACTTCCACAACGACCTCAACACCCAGCTCAGCTATTGGCCATGCTATAGCGGCAATCATCTCGAAGAAGGGCTGGCCTTCCTCGACTGGCTCTGGGCCATCAAGCCGCGTAGCGAGGAATATACCAAACGGTACTTCGGGGTCGAGGGCCTCAACGCCCCCGGCGTGGCGACGCTCGACGGCGCGCCGATGGGCGGTTGGATCCAGTACTCGCTGGGGCCGACGGTCTCCGCCTGGCTGGCCCATCACTTCTGGCTCCACTGGCGCTACAGCAACGACCGGACCTTCCTCGAGGAACGGGCCTACCCTTATCTCAAGGGCGTGGCCGTTTTTCTCGATAACATCGCCGAGAGGCGCCCGGACGGAAAAAGGAAGCTCCCGCTGAGCTCGAGTCCCGAGATCAACGACAATAGGATCGACGCCTGGTTCCGGGAGACGACGAACTTCGACCTGGCCCTCATCCGCTGGCTCTACGGGGCCGCGTCGATCATGGCCGGCGAGCTCGGGTTGGCTGAAGAATCCGCGAAATGGCGCGCCATCCTCGGCGAATGGCCCGACCTGGCCTTGGCTGAGGAGGACGGACGGCTCCTCGTCGCGCCGGGTTATCCGCTCAAAGAATCGCACCGCCATTTCTCCCATCTCATGGCCATCCATCCTTTAGGGCTTGTCGATCGAAGCAGGGGAGAGGCCGACCGACGGACGATCCTCGGCGCGCTCTCCGAGCTCGACCGGCTCGGCCCCGATTGGTGGTGCGGCTACTCCTACAGCTGGCTCGGAAATCTGGCGGCCAGGGCCGGCGAAGGAGCCAAGGCCGCAGGGGCCCTGCGGACGTTCGCCGAATGCTTCTGCCTGCCTAACAGCTTCCATGCGAACGGCGACCAGACGAAGACCGGCAAGTCCAAGATGACCTACCGCCCCTTCACGTTGGAGGGGAACTTCGCCTTTGCTTCAGGCATCCAGGAGATGCTCCTCCAGAGCCACACGGGCGTCATCCGCGTCTTCCCGGCGGTCCCGGCCGCCTGGAGCGACGTGTCGTTCGATTCCCTTCGGGCCGAAGGCGGTTTCCTCGTCTCGGCGGAAAAGAAGAACGGGAAGGTCATCGAGGTCCTGATCCGCTCGGATAATGGAGGAAAGCTCCGGCTCGAGAATCCCTTTCCGGACGGGTCCTACGAGGCCTCCGGCGCCGCGGCCGGCGCCGTTCGGAACGCCGGGCCGATCGTTGAAGCCGACATGCGGCCGGGGGTCGAGCTCAGGCTGAAAGGACGTTGACGGATGATGAGATCAAAACCCATCGAAGCCGCCCTGGCGTTCGTCGAGGCCATCAACGCGGGCTCCCTGGAAAGGCTGACGGCCCTGATGACCGAAGACCACGTTTTTTTCGACTCCGACGGAGCGAATTGCCCGGGAAAGTTGAGCATGACCGACGCGTGGCGCAATTATTTCGCCATGGTCCCCGATTATCGGATCACCGTCACGGAGACATTCTCATCAGGGGGGACGGTCATGCTGGCGGGCCAAGCGGAGGGCACCTTCGTCCAGGACCGCATCTTGAGGCCGGAAAATCATTGGCGGGTCCCCGCGGCCTGGAGGGCTGTCATCGTTGGCGACAAGGTCGCCCTATGGCAGGTCTACGTCAATCCCGAGGTCATGACGAAAATCTTCAAGCGGCTCAAAGGCGAATGATGTCGAAGATCGAAAGCCACTATGCCACGGGTTACGAAGACCTCAGGTTGAAGACCGGCTCCGGCAAGCTCGAACTCGAACGTGTCCGGGAGCTCATGGCGCGTTTTCTGCCGCCGCCGCCTGCGGTCGTCCTCGATATCGGAGGCGGCGCCGGGGTTCACGCACTCCGGCTTGCCTCGGAGGGTTACGAAGTCCTCCTCCTCGACATCGTGCCCCTCCATATCGATCTGGCCCGTCGGGCTTCCGTGGCGCAACCCGCGACGCCTCTGGCCGAAGCGGTCGTCGGGGATGCCCGTTCGCTTCCGTGGGCTGACGGGAGCGCCGATGCGGCCCTGCTTTTCGGGCCGCTCTATCACCTGACGCGGCGGGAGGACCGGCTTTCCGCCCTCCGCGAGGCCCAGCGCGTCCTCAAGCCGGATGGCGTCCTCCTGGCGGCCGGCATCTCGCGCTTCGCTTCGGTGCTCGACGGGATCAAGAACGGCTACCTCGGCGACCCGGCCTTCGTCGCCATCGTCGAGCGCGACCTCACGGATGGCCAGCACCGGAACCCCACGGGCCGGTTCGAGTACTTCATGGACACGTTCTTCCATCATCCCGACGAACTTCGAGGAGAGATCGCCGCGGCCGGCTTTGCCGTTGGGGGCGTTTTCGGCATCGAAGGGCCGGGCTGGCTCGTCCACGATTTCGACGCCTGGTGGGACGACCCGGAGCGCAGGGAGCGCCTTCTCGGCCTCGCCCGTCGCCTCGAATCGGAGCCGGCGCTCGCCGGGATCAGCGCCCACCTTCTGGCGGCGGCGCGAAAGGTCAGCTAGAGCTCGCTTTACATCCCGGGATAGAGCAGGGCGTTCAAAAGGAACTTGTAGGTCCCGTGGGCCTGGGCCCTGTTCTGGCAGCGGATCCCGATGAGGATGATCCGGCCCCCTTTCCACTTGGTGTCGACGACGGCCGCTTTCCGGGTCAGATATTCTTCGCCGAGGAGCCAGCCGCTGAGCAGGACCTCGTCCTCGGGGTAGGCGGCGACGACTTTGCGGTCCCAGTCGAAGGACGGCGAGAAGGTGTCCAGGGCCGGGCTGTTGACGAACATCGCCGCGGCCTCCTTGGGCATGCCGTAGCCGATGGGGGTCTCGTTGTCGACAAGGATCCTGAGGATGGAGGTCGGGCAGAAGAACTTCGTCCGGTCGACGCCCGTGAGGGCATTGCGGGCCGGAGCGCCGAACTCGCTGATGGCGAACTCGGAGGCCCCGTTGAGAGCGACCAGGATGCCGCCCTTCTCGACGAAGGA
>Ga0326726_10004046_pt1 | contig 13429 bp, 8 predicted proteins | sample MHFenrmetagenome_2_FD_207603 | JGI IMG/M metagenome (GOLD analysis project Ga0326726, IMG submission 207603) | Lab enriched peat soil microbial communities from Michigan Hollow, Ithaca, NY, United States - MHF15MN | ecosystem: Environmental > Terrestrial > Soil > Wetlands > Peat | place: USA... | reverse complement strand
CCCGGTCAGTCTGCGTGAGGCTCAACTCGATGTTCTTGAGGAGCGTCTGCTTGGCGCGCGCCACCTCCTCGTCGGTCGGCGGGCGGATCGTGGCCGAATCGAGCGCGGCCAGGAGCGCCGCCTGGGCCACGGCGAGCGTATCCTCCGTCCGGAGTTGGGCGCCGGCCAGGAGCAGGCTCGGCTGGTAGAGCTGGTAGGCGGATGACCAGACGGTGGCCGCAAGCTTCGGCGCGACCAGCGCCTGATAGAGCCGGCCGCTGGGCGCCGAGCCCAGCACCTGGGTCAGCACGCTGATGGCCGCGAAGTCGGAGTCCGATCCGGCCGGAATGTGGAAGCCCGCCAGGATCACCTGCTGGTCGCCGACGCGGCGCAGCGTGACCGTCCGTTCGCCGTCCTGCACCGGCTCCACCGTGTAGGTGCCCCACAGCCGGTTGGCGCCGTCCCGGTTGGGCCGCGGGATCGGGCCAAAGAGCTGCTCGATGCGCTTGAGGGTGGTTGCCGGGTCGAACTTGCCGGCCACGACCAATACCGAGTTGTCGGGCTGGTAGTACTTCCGGTAGAAGCCCTGCAGCCGGTCGATCGGCACGAGTTCGATGTCGGAGCGGGCGCCGATCGTCGAGTGGCCGTAGTTGTGCCAGAGGTATGCGGTGGAAAAGACCCGCTCCTCCAGGATCCCCGCCGGGTCGTTCTCGCCCAGTTCATACTCGTTCCGGACCACGGTCATCTCGGACTCGAGGTCGCTCTTCGCAATGAACGAATGCACCATCCGGTCCGACTCCAGCTGCAGCGCCCACTCGAGGTTTGCCTGGGTAGCCGGGAACGACTCGAAATAGTTGGTGCGGTCGTACCAGGTGGTGCCGTTGAAGTCGGCGCCGTGCGAGGTCATTTCCTCGCCGATCTTGGGGTGCTGCGTGGAACCCTTGAACAGCAGGTGTTCGAGGAGGTGCGCCATGCCGGTCTCGCCGTAGTTCTCGTGACGGGAGCCCACCAGGTAGGTGATGTTGACCGTCGCCACCGGCTTGGTCTGGTCGGGAAGCAGCAGCACCTGCAGCCCGTTGGCGAGCCGGTACTCGGTGATCCCCTCGACTGTGGTCACTTTGACCGCGCTGGGCACCGCCGCGGCGGCCCGCGCCGGGCGGGCCGGCTTGCTGACGGGCTGTTGGGCTGTGGCGGTCACGGTCAGGCATGGAGCGATCAGGAGAGCAAGCAGAAGGGCCTGGGAGCGCAGAATCCGTGGCATGACGCAATCCTCGAACGAAACCGGGTGGGGACGGGTTGCCGGAACCCGAGGAAAATACACGGATCGCCTCCGCGTGCCCGGCCCGACGGATCGCGGACCGGGACACGCCCGGACGGCCTATTGGACCGTGACCGGAAACGGCCCGAAGCTCTCCTCATCGGCCAGGGCGTCGTGGCCGAAACCGACCATGACCGTCCCGGTGCCCGGAGCCGCCTGCGCCGTGACGTCCCACTGCCAATGATGGTCGGTCACGCTCGCCGGAGTCGCCAGCGCCGTCGGCGTGAAGGTGAGCGACGAGAAGTGGGTCGTCTCAATCGTCGTTTCCTCGGTGCTGTCGGCCAGATAGAATTTGATCTGGACCCGGGTCACCGCCCCCGCGGGCAATATGAGGTTGGCCGTCTCATCCACACCGTTTACGAACAGCTTGGCGTAGGCGGGGTCGTGTGCGTCGGGACCGGGGCCGGTCTCATTACTGCTGCAGGCGGCCAGCGCCATCGCAAGCGCCGAGGGCAGCAGCAGGCGAGACAGGCTGAAAGGGAAACGGTGGATCGACATTGGTGGGTCTCCAGAGGATGGTTGGCAGCGAGAATAGTCAGTTCGGTCTGGTGAGGCGCACCGAGACCAGCAAGCTGCGCGGCGCGCCGGGATTGATGAAACCCGAGGCTCGAAGCTCGGGATACTTCGCATCGAAGGCGTTGAGCAGGTCCACGTCGATGCGCGTGACGAGGCCGACTGCCACCGAGGCACCGACATCCATGACCGCGTAGGGCTGGGTCTGAACAGTCGGCTCGCCGATGGGAGTGTAGGGCCCGTCGAATCGGAGCAGGCCATAGGCCGAGAACCCTGACGGGAGTGCGTACTCGGCACCGACCCGCCCGAAATACTTCGAGACGCCAGGCACGGGATCGCCCGGCTCGAGCGGGACGTCGTGGAAGCTGGGCCTGGGTGGTCGGATCGGCTGGAGGTCCAGCGACACACTCGAGGGGTCTGCGATGCCAGTCACCGTCGCGTCGTTCACCGTGCCCGCGGCCAGGAGGGTTAGGTGCGTGCCGATCGACCAGGTGGCGTTGAGCGTGGCGCCGCGCCGGCGACTGGTACCAGAGGAGAGCACCTCCAGCGTGATCGGATTCCGGACCCGTTCATTGGCCACGTTGAACTGGAAGAACGACACCCCCAGCTGGAACGGCCCACCGTCGTACTGTGCGCCGAGCTCGCCGGCCCAGGCCGTGACCAGCGGCAGACTGGGATCGGCGATCACCCCGACCGGACCTCGGAACCCTCGAGCAAGCGAGCCGAGCAGCGACACGCGATCACTCAGGATGTACCGCGCGCCGATCTTGGGACTCACCATCGGGTCGGTCGCCTCCTGCCACTCGGCGAGCGAGTCGAGCAGATCGAGGCTCTGGTAGCGAACCTCATCCGCGCGGAGCCCGAGATCATAGAGGAAGCGGTGGCCCACCATCCCGCGCCACCGCGCAAAGGCTCCGACGGCCTGGTAGCGGCCGTCATTCCCCTGGCGAGGCACCAGAGGGACCCGCTCCTCGGTTCGGTCGAGGGTGTAGGTGGTCCAGTCGGTCCGTCCGCTGACTCCGACCGTGAACTCGCCGGCATCGGTGGCCCGGTTGACCTCCGCCTGCATGCCGAGCGCGCTCCGGTCGTCACGCTCCGCGGTTTGGTCGAGGACACCGTCCTCCGGAATCGTCAGGAAGACGGTGGACTGCCCCAACTGACCCCAGAACTGCACCTGCAGTGTCGTTCGCGCGCCGAGGGGACGCCCGTACCGCAGCGCTCCGATGTAGCGGTTGGCGCTGCCACCGTCGGTCGTGTCGGTGGCACCGGTCAGATCTCCCTGGTTGTAATCGGCCACCGATACGTACCCCGGGGAGTTCCAGTCGGAGCCATACGCGTAGAACCCGGCTTCGAGGCGCCCGGCGCCGACGGCCTTCCATCCGCGCAGGACGCCGGTGCCGAGGAAGTAGTCGGCGTTGTCGCGCCAGCCCTGCTCCCGCTGCAGCGCGACCGACACGAGTCCGCCGCCACCCGGCCGCCTGAATCCCCCGGTGCCCCAGCCCCGCACATCGCCGAAGCTGGTGACGCCGAGCGAGCCCGACGGACCGTCGGCATCGGCCTCGGTATACGCCTCGACCACCCCGCCGATCGAGAAATCGCCGTACAGCGGGCTGGCCGGCCCGTGGATCACCCGCGTGACGCCGATGGCGCCCGGGGAGAGGATGCTCCAATCGGCGTAGCCCTCGACGTGCCCGTGGATCGGCAGGTTGATCGGTACGCCGTCGAGCACCAGCAGCACATCGGAGGAGTGGTCGGAGGTGAATCCGCCGATCACGACATCCGATGCGAACCCCGGCCCCTGCCCCTGCTGGTGTACCTCGATGCCGGCTGCGCGGCCGATGAGGTCGTACGGATTCGAGGCGGGGGCCCGTTGCACCACCGCGGGCGACACCTCGATGGTCGACACCGGGGGCGCCACGGCCAATTCGCGCTTGCCTGTCACCGTCACCGGCGCCAGGACGGTGACCTTCCCCTTCGTGGTGTCGGGCGGCGCCTTCGCCTGGGCCGATGCTGCCGCCGCCGGGCCCCCCGCCAGGCATCCACACACGCACAGCGCGCGCGCGAGAGTTCGCGCGGCGTGGCGGGGCATCCGAGTGTGCGGTCCAGAAACCATCAGCGAGTGCTGCTCCGTCCCGGGCCGCCTCAACACTCCCGGAGGGAGTCTCGACGCGCCCGGTGACTGAGATTGTGCGGCGACCCTGGGCCTTGGCCCGGGGACGCGGTAGTGCTGCGATGTGGGTGGAATGGGATTCCGGGCGCGGCAGCGCCGAAATCAGGCCTGCGGAAGTGGCGGGGCGGTCGCGAAGGGTTGGGTGTGGTCCGGAAGCGCCGAGGGGCGATCGGGCGTGGCCGACATCAGGGGCCCGGCGGCGACCTGCAGCGACGCCGCGCTCGGCACGGTCACCGCGCGAGGCAGCGCGGCGGGGGCCGGTCCTCGGCACTGGCCGAGGCAGGTGCAGTCCTTCGGGGCCTGCGGATGCCGAGAGGGGGCAGAATGGGAAGCGTGGTGCTCGTGCATCCCGGAATGCCCCGAGGCTCCACGCGTGGACAGCGCCTGGGGGCATGTATGCAGCACGACCGGGGCGGCCATCACCAGGCCGAACCAGACCGTCAGTGCACCCGCGAGGAACCGGGACCAGCCGCGCCGTCGCATGGGGACGAATGTACTCGGGAACCGGCCTACGGTCTACCGCCTCCCGGGCTAGGAAGGTGACGCCGCTGGAGCGACGGGTAGAGCTGTTCGTCGGCGGTCGAGGGTCCGGTACTGGATCGCTTCCGCGACGTGGCCCACCTCGAGATCGGCCTCTCCGGCCAAGTCGGCGATCGTCCGGCCGATCTTGAGGACGCGGTGGTAGGCGCGTGCAGAAAGACCGAGCCGCGCCACGGCGTTCCGGAGCAGGAGTTCAACCGGTTCCGACAGGCGGCAGAACCGGCGGATTTCCCGCGAGGTCATGTGGGCGTTCGCGTAGAGGCCGGGCATGCCCTGGAAGCGGTCCCGCTGGCGCCGGCGCGCCGCCTCCACCCGCGCCCGCACCGCGGCGCTGGTCTCCTCCGGGGCGCCGGCCGCAAGGTCTCGATAGGCCACCGCGGGCACCTCGAGGTGGATGTCAATGCGGTCGAGCAACGGACCCGACAAGCGAGCGAGGTACTTCTCCACCAGCATCGGCGCACAGTGGCAGCGATGGCTCGGGTCCCCGAGGTAGCCGCAGGGACAGGGGTTCATGGCCGCCGCCAGCATGAAGCGCGCGGGGTAGCTGAGGGTGATGGCCGCACGGCTGAGGGTGACATGCCCGTCCTCGAGCGGCTGGCGGAGCACCTCGAGCACGTTGCTGCGGAACTCCGGCAGTTCGTCGAGGAAAAGCACGCCGCCGTGGGCCAGGCTGACCTCACCGGGGCGCGGCGTGGAGCCGCCGCCGATGAGCCCGGCGTCGCTGATGGTGTGATGCGGGGCGCGGAACGGCCGCGCCACGCATAGCGACTGCCCCGGCGCCAGCAGCCCCGCGACGCTGTGCACCTTGGTCGTCTCCAGCGCCTCCTCCAGGGCCATGCCCGGGAGGATCGTCGGGAGCCGCCGGGCGAGCATGGTCTTACCCGCTCCCGGCGGGCCGACCAGCAAAATGTTGTGGGCGCCCGCCGCCGCCACCTCGAGGGCGCGCTTGGCGCCGGCCTGGGCCCTGACATCCGAAAAATCGACGGCATCGGCCCGGCGGTCCGCCATCAGGGCGTGGACGTCCACCCGAGTTGCCTTCAGCCTCGGCCCGTCGCCGAGATGGGCACAGACGTCGGCAAGGGTCCGCGCCCCGAGCACCTCGATGCCGTCGACCACGGCGGCCTCCGGCACGTTGGCGCCGGGCAGGAGGACGCCGCGGAGCCCCGCCTTCCGCGCGGCGAGGGTCATCGACAACGCGCCGCGGACCGCCCGCAGGTCTCCCTCGAGGCCGACCTCGCCGAGGACGAGGTGCTCTTCGAGTCCACGGCCATCCACCTGTCCGCTCGCCACCAGAATGCCCAGGGCAATCGGGAGGTCGAAACCGGTGCCGTCCTTCCTGACATCCGCCGGGGCCAGGTTGATCGTGATCCGCTTGAGGGGAAAGACGAATCCGGCGTTGAGCAGGGCGGCGTTGACGCGCTCCCGCCCCTCCTTGACCGCGCCATGCGGGAGCCCGACCGTGGCGACGGAAGGGAGTCCGTTGGTGATGTCGACCTCGACGTCGACGAGGTAGGCGTCGATACCGAGCACGGCGGCGGAGCGGATCCGGGCAAGCATGCGGGCGGCACCTCCCGAGGGTCGACTCACGGTAGTGCCAGCGGGCCCGGGTAACGGGGCGGTTCGAGTGCCGGGGGGCGCGGAACCACGCCACGGCGCCGGATGCAACCCTTTCCCAGCCGAGGCTATCCCACCTTCAGATTGACTGAAGGAGGAACCTTCCATGGCCGAATCCGATGGCGAACTGCTGCAGGGCACCCTCGAAATGCTGGTCCTCCGGACGCTGGCCCATGAGCCGATGCACGGCTGGGGCATCGCGCACCGGATCGAGTCGATGTCCGGACGGGTCTTCCTGGTCAGCCAGGGCTCGCTCTACCCCGCCCTGGTCCGGATGAAACGACGCGGCCTGCTGGCGTCCGAGTGGCGGACCACCGAGAACAACCGGCGCGCCCGCTACTACGGACTCACGGCTGCAGGGCGCAATCAGCTCCAGGTGGAACGCTCCGGGTGGCTCCGGGCGTCGACCGCTATCAATGCCATCCTGAATGCCCACTGGGCCCTGGGGGAGACGTGAGCCTGGCGTCCGATCTGCTCGAGCGATTCCGCGCCCTGTGGCACCGCCGACGCGACGAGGAAGAGCTGGCCGAAGAACTCCGGTTCCATGTCGATCAGGAGGCCGCACAGCACGTGAGCGCCGGCGTCGAGGAGGACGAGGCGCGACGGCTCAGCCAGGTTGCCCTCGGCGGCGTGGAACAGGTGAAAGAGGCGGTGCGGGACGCACGGGGTACCAGGCTTCTGGAAGAGTCGCTGGGAGATATGCAGTACGCGCTGCGCAATCTGGCACGGAACCCGGGCTTCGCGGCGGTGGTGATCCTGACGCTCGCCCTCGGCATCGGCGGCACCACGGCCGTCTTCAGCGCCGTCGATGCCGTTCTCCTTGCCCCCCTGCCGTACGAGGAACCGGGACAGCTGGTCCGGCTGTATGGCGCCAGCGTGAACGACTTGAGTTTCCGGGGCTTCTCCTCGCCGGTCCAGTTCGGGGCGTACCGCGAGCAGCTCCCCTCGCTCGAATCGGTCGCGGCCATCCTGACGTACAACACGAAGGGGGCGGACGTGGGCGCCGGCGAGGATGTGCGGCGGATCCGCGTCCTTCCGACGAGCGCCAACTACCTGGCCGTGCTTCGCGCCCGGCCCGAAATCGGCCGCGGATTTCAACCCGAGGACGAAAACGGCTCCGGCATCGAGGACAACGTCGACGCGGCGCCGGTCGTGCTCCTGAGCCACGGGTTCTGGCAGGATCAGCTGCACGGCGATCCGGGCGCGGTCGGTCGGACCCTGGTGATGAATGGGGTGGCCTACACCGTGACCGGCGTGATGCCGGATGGGTTCAGGGATCCGGTCGCCGGCGCAGTCGATGCATGGGTGCCGCTTGACCTTTCCCAGGCAAGGGACCCGAGCGAGGCCGGCAACCACTACCTGACCGTCGTCGGCCGGCTCCGCCGCGACGCATCACTCGCCCGCGCCCAGGCGGAACTGGACGGACTCTCGCTCCGGCTCGCGGAACAGTACCCGAGCATCAAGGAGGAGCGCGCCCGGCTCTATCCCCTGAAGGAAGACATCGTCGGCTCCTCGAGCCGCGCGCTCGAGATCATGCTGGGGGCGGTCGGGCTCGTGCTGCTGCTGGTCTGCGTGAACATCGCGAACCTGATGCTGGTCCGCGGATCCGAACGCAGCCGTGAGTTTGCCCTGCGGACTGCGCTCGGCGCGGGACGCACCCGGATTGTCCGTCAGCTGCTGGTCGAGAGCCTCACCCTGGCGATGGCCGGTGCGATGGCCGGCCTGCTCGTGGCCCGTCTCGCCATGGCGGCGATCGTCGTCCTCGGCTCCGGGACCATTCCGCGCCTGGCCTCACTCTCGCTGAATCCGTGGCTCCTGCTCTTCGCGCTGGCCGTGGCCATCGGGTGCGCGGTGGTGTTCGGGCTGACACCCGCGATCCGGGCTGCCCGGACCCAGCCGGGTGACGCGCTCCGGGACCAGAGCCGCTCGTCCACCGGCGGGCGTCGCTCGCTCCGCGTGCGCGAGTGGCTGGTCGCCTGGCAGGTGGCGCTGGCGGTGATCCTGCTCGTCGGCGCCGGCCTGCTGCTCGCCTCGTTTGCACGCATCCAACGGGTCGCGCTCGGCGTCAAGGCCGACCATGTCCTGACGTTCGAACTCAACCTGCCCTCGGCGAGGTACGACTCCACGGCGCGCGCCCAGTTCTATGAACAGATTGCGACCGCCCTGGCGGCGCTTCCCGGGGTCCGCGCCGCCGGCGGCATCTCGAAACTGCCGGCGACCGGCGCGTATCATCAATGGGGAGTGGCGGCAATCAGCGGCCCGCTCGCCGGGGATGCCCAGCGGGGGCAGATCGGTGCGCAAAACCGGACGGTCTCGGGGGAGTATTTCCAGGCGGCAGGGATTCCGGTCCTCGCCGGACGGACCTTCACCCAGGGCGACGATGCCCGCGCACCGGACCGCGTCGTCGTCAGCAAGAGCCTGGCAGAGCGGCTCTATCCGGGGACGAACGCGGTCGGTCAGAAGCTCCACACCGGCGGTCGCGACAGTGAAATCATCGGCGTCGTCGGCGACGTGGCGGTCGACAACGAGGGACGATCCGACACCTACGTCTACCACGCACACCGGCAGTTCGCCGGTGACCGCAACTGGGCCCTCATGCAGGTCGTGGCCACGACCGGATCAGCGACCGCCCTGGAGCCGGCCGTGCGCCGCGCCCTGGCCGAGGCGGACCCGCAATTGGTGATGTTCCACCCGGTACCGCTGGACGAGGCGATCGGCCAGGGCGCGGCTCAGCGGGTCTTCACGATGCGGATCCTGCTCACCTTTGCAGCCGTGGCACTCGCGCTCTCCGCCCTCGGCCTCTTCGGCGTCCTCTCGTACAGCGTGAAGCTCCGCACCAGGGAGTTCGGCATCCGGATGGCTCTCGGCGCAGAACGCGCCGACATCGGGCGGATGGTGCTCCGGCGGGGGCTCGCCGTGGCGGCGGCGGGGATCGCGATCGGCGTCTGCACCGCACTCCCGCTCACCCGGCTCATGACGTCGGTGCTCTTCGAAGTGAGCCCGCTCGATCCGCGCGTGCTGCTCGGCGCCATCGCGTTCATGGGGCTGGTCGCGGCCGTGGCCGCGTACCTGCCGGCACGGCGCGCCACGGGCATCGACCCGATTGCGAGCATGCGAGTGGAATGAGGGGCCCCCGAGCACCGGGGCCCCTCGGCGATGGTGGAATGTCAGTTCTTGCGGACGGCCCTGCCGATCACCTTGTCGTCATCGGAACGGATCACGAAGCCAGTGGCGCGTCCATTCTCGACGATAAACTCGACGGAAATATCCGACTCCACATCGAAGAGCTCGCCCTTCAGCATCGTGCCCGGCCAGAAGGAGGTGTCATCGATCCGGATGAGGACCAGGTGTGACCACTCCTCGAACGGGGGCGGCACCCAGTCCACCAGCAGCATCCCCGTGGTGTAATTCACGGTCCAGATGGAGGGCTTTTCCGGCGTCGTGTCCGCGGCCGCCTTGGCCGAATCCGTTTGCACCCAGCCAAAGGTGTACGTGCCGGTGTAGCGGGCGGCGAGGTCGGGAGCGGTGGTCAGCGGGTGCGAGGGCGGCACGACGATGGTGAGCGGCACCAGCTTCCCGGCCCAGGCCATCTCGAGCGTCATCCCCGAGGGCGTGAGCGCGGGCACCGACCAGGTCAGGACGTCCGGCCCGTCGACCTTCTGGGGCGTGACGGTAAACCGGAGCTGCGTGCTGTCCGGCTTGGGCGGATCGGTGTGAAAGATCTTCCACTTCGGGTCGAGGATGACCGTCCAGTCCTTCTGCTGGACCTGCATCCACACGGAATACTTCCCCTTGGCGAGCTTGTGCCCGTTGACCGTGATGTCATTGCTCGTTTCCAGCGTCGTCGCATAGTTGGCGCCGGGCGTCCACACTTCGCCCCAGGTGACCACCTTGCCGTAAATCTGCCGGCGATCGCGGATCCTCGGGCGGTAATACTCCACCGTGATGGTGGTCCCGTCCACCGTCTGTGCGACCACGCCAAGCTCGCTGGCCCGCACCTGGGCCGAAAGCGCCACTGGGGCGAGCGTCCCGACCGCGAGGAGGAATACCAGCGCACGAGTGTTGGGCATTGCGACTCCTGTTGAGGATCTTCGGCGGCCGACTGGCCGACCACATATCGCGTTCAGCCGTATCGGGCGTCGATGGCGACCCGGATTTCGTCGAGCGTCTTGCCGGAGGTGTACAGTCGGTAGGCCATGCGACCCTGGCCCTGGCAGATCGGGCAGAGCCGGGCCATGCCGTCCGCCTCGTAGCACGAGAGCAGCGAGTAGAAGCCGGGCAGCGTGGCGCAGCCGCAATTGCACCGGATGCCGTCGACGATCTGCGGAATCTTGCGGACGCCCTCGAAGGCAGACTGGCACGAGGGGTAATCCACGAGCGCCGAATCCGGCAACACATTGGCCGAGGTAATCCCGGGGCGGGGGGTCGGATGCCCCGGGTCGCCGCCCCGCCGACGGCCCGCCGCCCAGAGCGGGCGCGCCTGCAGCGCGCCGACGGTCAGGACACCGAGGCACGAGGCGAGAAAACGACGTCGGATCATGGTGTGGAACATATGAGCCGCGGGCACAAAGGGAAAGCCGCCGCGGGAGAATTACGACCTCAGGCGAGGTGAATCGTCACTGTCGTTCCCCGCCCTCCCGCGCTCGCTACCTCGATCGTGCCTCCCCACCCCTCGACCAGGCGCTTGACGATCGCCAATCCCAGGCCCGACCCGCTGGTGGTCGTCGAGAACCGCGGCTCGAACACCCGCGGCAGGAGTTCCTCCGAAATCCCGCGACCGTCGTCCTGCACCTCGATCCGTCGATGGTTGACTCGAACCACGGTCCGCGTGGCACCAGCCTGCCGGGCATTCTCCAGAAGATTGACCAGCACTTCCTTCACCTCGTCGGCGCGGGCGCGGCCCTCGGCGAGGCCCGCCACCTCGATCACCACCTCGGTCCCTTCGCCGGCCAGGCGGTAGAGCTGGACGACTTCCGCCGCCACCGCGCCGAGGTTGAGCCGGTCGGGCGGCGTGGCGTCTCCCGCCGGCGCGGCGAAGCGACTGAACGCCCGTGCGATCGTGTCGAGGCGCTCGATTTCCGCGAGGATCCGTTCGGAGGTCTCGTCCAGGGCGTCGCCCAGTGCGCCAGGGCGCTCGCGCTGCACGCGCTGGAGGTGCTGGATGCCGAGCCGCATCGGAGTGAGCGGATTCTTGATCTCGTGTGCCACCTGGCGCGCCATCTCGCCCCACGCCAGCACCCGCTCGGCGCGCGAAAGCTCGGTGATGTCGTTGAGCGCGAGCACCGCGCCCCCGATCTCGGGGCCGAGCGGCGCGAGCGCCGCGCTCAACCGCCGGCTCCCGTCCTCCAGCTCGGCGCGAGTCGCCGGCGCGTCCCCTTGATCGAGGAATTGGCGCACCGACGCAACGAGCGCCGGCCAGTCACCGCCGAGCGCGCGCGCGAAGTCCGCGCCCTCCACCAGCGGCTTGCCCAGGAGTTCCGAGGCGCGCGGGTTGGCCACCAACACCGCGCCGTCCGGCCCGATGCCGACGACGCCGGTCGCCACCGTCGCGAGCACCGAGGCGGTCCGTTGCCGGGATTCCTCGAGCGCCGCTTGGCTCTGCCGGATGTCCGACGCCATGCGGGCAAAGGCCGCCACAACTGGCTCGAACTCCGCCGGCGGCGGGCCACTCGGCGGCGGCGCCGGAAGGCCCTGACCGATCGCGAGGGCCGCCCGCCTGAGGTCCGCCACCGGCCGGGCCAGTGCCTCGGCGGCAAGCCTGGCCGCTCCAAGCGCGGCCGTGAGGCCGACGAGCGTCGCGAGCAGGAGCAGCCAGCCAATGTCGGCCTGGCTTGCCTCAAGGCCGGAGGATACTCCCGCATGCGGTGCCGCCAGGACCACCAGCTGGGCCGGGCCCCCGACCTGCTCGACGCGGTATCCGATCCGGCCACCACGCCCCAGCAGCGGTTCGTCGGCCGCCGCTTCGATTTCGCCACCGAAGGCCTGGGCCTGAAAGGCGTCGGGGTCCTGGAGAGGCGGGAGCACGGCAAGATCGGCCAGCAGCGAGTCGGTCACGGCCACCTGGCCGCCCGCACGATAGCGCGCGAGTTCGGCGCGGAACCGGATACCGAGTTGATCGAGTGTCGCGGTTGAGGGGAGCGAGTCGGGACGCCGTTCGCCGGCGGCGGCAACCACGTCGCGGAGCGCCTCCGTGATCGCGTCGTCCCGCTGGCGCCCCGTCTCCTCGTTCAGCCGCGCCAACTCCCACCCGGCAAATCCCACCGCGGGCACCAGGAAGAAGCCGGCCAGCGCCAGGGCCACCCGGACCCGGAAGGAGCGGCCGGCGCGCCGCCATGCCGGCAACGGGAGCGCCAGACCGGCAATCGCCTCCGCGAGGAGCCAGAGCAGGGCGAGCAGCGCGGCATCGAGAATGACCACGAGCGCCCCGCGCACCAGGATCGGGAACGGGCCCCGGAGGTCCACCTCGGCGTGGGTTTCGTGCACCCCGTCCGCCGCCTCAACGGCGCGCTGGCCGTGCACCACCCACCCCTCACGCCGCCACTTGAGCCGGCGGGTGTCGGGAGCCATGCCACGGACCGGGGGCGAAAAGAGCATGCCGTAAGCGGGCATCGCCGGTGCGGCGGGACGGAGCAGCGCCCCGAGTCGATCCGGCGCGAGCAAGTTGGTGCGGGGGCCGACCGCCACCGTGAGGAGGCCTCCGGATGCCAGGCGAAGCGCGAGCACCTGGTAGACGCCGGGAACCCCCGGAACGGAGGTGACGGAGACGTCGCCGGGCCGCGTCGCTGTGCGGGCGACACGCGCCACCGTCGAATCCGGCAGGTCGAGCGAGTCGAGTGCTACGGCGACAAGCGGGCGCGCGTCCGGCGCCCGGATGGCCAGGCGCACCGGATACTGCTCGAGGCCACGGCGCGCCTGGAACCAGCGGACAAAGAGCTGCGAGGCATCCTGCGGCGCGGGGGACGCGCCGAGGACGATCGCCGCCTGCTCGAGCAACGGGACGACGACCGGATCTGGCATGGTGCCGAGGCGCATGGCGTCCTGCTGGGCCATCTCGAGTCGGCTCTCCACCATTGTGGCCCAGGTCAGCAGCGCCGCCGCGCTCCCGGCGACGGCGGCAATTCCGGCGATCGTCACCCCCCGCTTCGCGGGACGCGTCACCAGCAGGAGGCCGGGGAGCCAGAGGGCGATATACCAGCCTCCCCAGCCCGATCCCGGCTGCCACGCGTAGAGCCCGGCCACCGCCGCGAGCCCGGCGAGCGCGATGCCGACCCACACCAGGACGGGCCCACCGCTCC
>Ga0326726_10004045_pt1 | contig 13433 bp, 8 predicted proteins | sample MHFenrmetagenome_2_FD_207603 | JGI IMG/M metagenome (GOLD analysis project Ga0326726, IMG submission 207603) | Lab enriched peat soil microbial communities from Michigan Hollow, Ithaca, NY, United States - MHF15MN | ecosystem: Environmental > Terrestrial > Soil > Wetlands > Peat | place: USA... | reverse complement strand
GAGCGTGAGCAACGCGCGCCGGAACTGCGTGCCCACGATCAGCTCGCGCACCGACATCATGCTCGTGCTCCAATCGGCCGCATCGTTTGGAAACGAGATGGCCACCCGCGCGGCGATGGCGTCGAGCTCTTCGTGGGCGCGCTCCGGCGAGACACCGGGCGCGAGCCGCGCGAGCACGCGGAGATACCGATTGCCGCGATCCGGTGTGGCGTTGGCGATCGCGAGCGGAATCCACAACGCGGCGGTCGTGCCCGGGACGAAAAAGCGCGGCGGCATGATCCCGACGACCGAGACTCGCCGGCCGTCCAGCGAGGACGGGCGCTGCAGAATGGTGGTATCCGCTCCGAAGCGCGTCGCCCACAGCTCGTGGCTGATCACCGCGACACCCGGCGCGTCAGTCGCTCCATCGTCGGGAGCGAACGCGCGACCGCGCTCGGGGACGGCGCCGAGAACCGCGAACAGGTTCGTGGTCACCGGCGCCATCGACACGGTCTGCGGCGACGAGGTGATCTCGATCGTTGCATCACGCTGCCGCTCGAACGCAGCCATCGCCGAGAACGACTTCGCTTGATTGTGCCAGTCGGCGAAGTCGGCCGGCGACACCGAGAAGAATTCGAGATCGCGCTTCGCGTTCCTCGACCAGAGGCGGACGACGCGATCGGCGTCGCGGAACGGGAGCGGGCGAACCAGCACGCCGTACGCGACGCTGAACACCGCGGTGTTCGCGCCAATTCCGAGCGCGAGGGTCAGGGCGAGAACGGCGCCGTAGCCGGGATTGGACATCAACCGCCGCATCGCGAACCGCAGATCGCCGCGCAGCGCGTCCAGGTGCCAGGCCCGGCGCCGCCTCGTCGCTCGCTGCCGCGCGATCTCGTGCACGATGGCGCGAACACCCTCGACGTCGCCGAATCGCGCCAGGGCGGCGGCCTCGGCGTCGGCGTCGGACATTCCCGCCGCGCGATATTCGTCGACGCGCATCGCGACGTGGAACGCGAGCTCGTCGTCGGCGTCGCGCATGGGGTCGGCGCCCCAGAAGCGTCGATAGCGGCGCGCGCCCGGCTCACGCTCGCGTGACATTCCTCAGGCGGGTTGGCGCTGGGCGGCGATCACCTTCGCGATCGCGTCGGCGAAGCGCGTCCAGCTGTCGATTTCGGCCCGCAGCGCGCTCCGGCCACGCGCGGTGAGCGTATAGAACTTCGCTTGGCGCTTGGTCTCGGAGAGTCCCCACTTCGCGTCGATGAAGCCTTTGTCCTCGAGGCGGTGGAGCGCCGGGTAGAGGGACCCTTCCTCAACGCGGAGCGCGTCGTCGGTCGTGTCCTGGACCCACTTGGCGATGGCGTAGCCGTGCATCGGTCCCCACGAGACGCACTTGAGGACGAGGAGCTCGATGGCTCCACGCTTGAACTCGAGATCGGCGGCGGCGGGCGGCATCCTCCACTCCCCTTTCACATCCAGGGGTATGATAGGCTCCAACGCCTAGATCTGCAAGGGGAGGTCGTCCCGGCGGGTCCGGAACCACTGGAACCACATTAAGCCTTTCTCATATTTGCGTTTTCTGAACGAGCTCGACACTGTCCATGTGCCGGTCGAGCGTCGCCGAAGACGGTCGTCGGCTCCCGATTCCCACCCATCGGTGACTGGGATGTCCAGTTCGTCTCATGACGCCGTCATGACGCGGCTGCCCGACGTTGCGCGCGACGCAAACCACCTGCCGACCGGGGATCCGTCCAGCATGGTGTTCGTCCGCACACTCGGCGCCGCCTCCATCGACGCCGGGGTGACCCGCCTCACGCCGTCGTCCGTCCGGAAGTTCGCGCTGCTGTTCTACCTCTGGGCCGAGCGCGGCCGCAGCGTCACGCGCGCGACGCTGCACGATTTGGTCTTTCCGGACCAGACCGCGCCGAACGCGCGGCATTCGATCCGCGAGCTGATCTATCAGTTCCGGAAGCTGGGCGCCCGGATCGCGTCGGAGGGCGAGACGGTCGAGCTGGCGCCGGAGAGCGTGCGGGCCGACTACAGCGACGTGCTGCGGCAGGAGCGCCCGAGCCTCGAGCAGCTGCGCGCGGCCACCGGGGGCTTCATGCCGGGGTATGCGCCGGCGCACTCGGAGGCGTTCACGGAGTGGCTCGAGGGCTTGCGCGCGCGGGCGACGGTGGAGCTCAATCGCGTCTTCGTCGCCGAGCTCAATCGCGCGCGAAGGCTGGGCGATTGGACGCTGGTCGAGGCGGCGGCGCAGGCGGTTCTGGCGCTCGATCCGCTGCACGAGGAGGCGACGTTTGCGACGGCGGAGATGCTCGCGATCAATGGCGCGAAGGCGCAGGCGGTCCGTGTTCTGGACAAGTACGTCGAGGAGGTCGGCAAGGCGTCGCCGGACCTCAAGCTGCCGGCGACCCTGCTGCGCCGGCGGATCAGCGAGCGGTCGCGGGAGATCTATCGAGCGCCGCTGACGCTTCCCTTTCTCGGGCGCGACGCGGAGATGGCGGCGCTGCAGGAGCGGTTTGCGCGGGCGAAGGCGGGCGAGGCGCAGTGCGTGGTCATTGTCGGCGAGCCAGGGATTGGGAAGACGCGACTTGCCGAGGAGTTGTGCACGCAGGCGGTGCTTGCTGGGGCAAGCGTCGAGCGCGTCGCGACGCAGCCGTATGACGTGCATCGGCCAATGGCGACGTTCGCGGATCTGGTGCCCAGGCTGTTGGAGCTTCCCGGAGCGTTGGGCTGCTCGCCGGAATCGATGGCGGCGCTGAAGAGACTAACAAGGCCTGAGTCCGTCGATAAGCAATCGATAGCAGAGACTAGCGAGGTGATCGCAGCAGCGATTGCGCGGGCAATCGCGGACCTCATCGACTCAATCACCGGTGAGTCACCGCTCCTGATCCTCGTGGACGATGCTCAGTGGACGGACGAGCGATCCCGCGAGACGTTGGCCGCGTTACTCGCTGGACGGCTCCCACGGCGCCTAATGATCGTGCTGACGAGCCGCGATCGCAGCATGACCCAGTTTCTTGCGCGAAGGTCCGAGGCGTTTCTCGGACTCTCGCTGGCTCCTCTCACATCTATCGCATCGAGCGAGCTAACGAACCGCTCGCTCCTTGATCAGGCTTCGACTGATAAGGAACTGCGCGACTGGATCGCATCCACTTCAGGAGGCAATCCGTTCTTTCTGAAATGTCTCATCAGCCACTACCAAACTACTGGCGAACGGTTTGTCGTGCCCCCGAGCCTCAGCATCCTGCTGGATCAGAAGATCTCGGCGCTTAGTACGAATGCAACGCTGCTACTCGGAACCTGTGTCGCGCTAGCCAGGCATTCCGACCTGGAGCGCGTACTTAGGGCGCTAGAACTTGGACCGATCGATGTCCAGGCTGCTGCTGGTGAGCTTGAATCGGCGAACCTCGTGCTCCAATCGGGACGACGAATCGAGCCGGCTCACTCGCTCGTCGCAGAGGCAATAGCTCGGCTGATGCCGCCTTTGGTCCGACGGCTCATACATCGACGCGTCGCGTGTGTGCTCGAACTCGAGGCGCAGGCGTCCGTGTCTGCCGCGTTGTTGTGGGATTGCGCTGAACACTGGGGATTGGCTGGCGAGCCGGAACGTGCAAGTGAGTTTCTCGCGAGGTGCGCAGCCACGGCAATGGAAATTGGACGCCCACGCGAAGCGGCGCAGCTCCTCCTCCGGGCCGCCGAAATGATCGGTCGCCAGCCGGCCATTGATCTGGCAAGAAGATCAGTCGAGATCGCGGACGGTAGCCACGAGGGTGACTTGGTCAAGCGCGGGATTGGATTGCTCCGCAAGCTCGGCGTCCGGATCGAGGGCGATCCGTTGGAATTGGCGGAGCTCCACGCCCTCGTCTGCGAATGGGACGATCCAGAACATGCCAGTGAACGCCTCCAAAGCTGGGTCGTGTCGGCGAAGCCGCTGGCGCAGCGAGTGAGGGCCGCGGCCGATATGCTCGTAATCGCTGAAACAGACTTTCGACCCGAGATAGCCCAGCAGGTCTACGCGAGTCTAATCTGCGACCTTGCAGCTAGCGCGCAGGGCATCGAGCGCCAGTCTCTGACGCTACTCCTCATCTATCACTGCTCGTTTGGCGACCTGAACGAGGCGCACCGGATTGCGTCGCAACTGGTACGCTCGGCCGAATCTGCGACCAGCACCGTCGCAGCTGATATCTACCGAAAATGTGGCGTTGCCTTTTGGCGTTTAGGCCTAACGGAGGAGGCCCTTCACGCATTTGAACAGTGCTATCTCCGCGCCAAGCGAGTCGGTCTACTCAAACTGCAGGTCGACTCCGCATCCGCGCTGATGGGGCTGCAACTCGACATCAGCATGCAAGGCGTCGACTATTGGCGCCAAACGGCCGAGTCAGCAATCGCGGAGGATTGCGCCCTGGCGAGCCGGCCGACCTATATCCTCACGCGTCTGGACTTCGCGTGCTGCACTGGTAACCTGGACGACGCTCGCACATGGCTGGAGGCTGCTCAACGGCTGTCAGAGAGCAGCAGACTCATTCGCATTCAGCGGTGGGTTCGCGCAGCCGAACTGCGACTTCGGCAGCTTAGCGGCGATGGTCCCAGCATTGAGGAGGTCAAGGTACTCCTCGATAGACACAGGCCAAACACTGAGGTCAGCGACATCGGCGATTTTGAGATGGCCGTCGTGACGTACACATTCGCCGAGCACAGCGAATTTGAGCTCGCTCGGCAACTCCTCGCGCGATACTTCGGCGTCAACCGGCGGAGCCGGGCGCCGCTGACAAACATGCTTCGAAGTGCCATCGACGAGCTCAATTCCAAACAGGGACTGGCAAGGTCGCAGGCCTGATGGATGATTGGTCGCGAGTGCCGCCGATTCGAACTAAGCGCCTCTCGCCGAGCCTTTTGCCGCTTGGCGGACGTGACGACCGCCCTGTCGACCAACCACGGTCAGGGGCGCAATTGAAACCTCGTTGCTGGCCGGCGCAAAGAGGCTCGCCCACAGCGGACTCACAAGCAGACGGTCGGCAATCTCAGGATCGAACTGAGTTCCGCGGCAGCGAATCAGCTCCGCGCGCACCTGTGCCTCGCCCAACGGACGTCGGTAGGGACGCTCCGTCGTCATCGCGTCAATCGTATCAGCAAATCGAATGATTCTCGCGGGAAGGGGAATCGTCTCGCCCGCGATTCGATCGGGATAGCCTGTGCCGTCCCAATTCTCGTGGTGGTGACGAATCGGCGGCACCAGGTCACGCAGTCGCGTCATCGTCGCCACAAGCTCCGCGCCGTCGACGGGATGCTCCTGAATGATCGCCCATTCTTCCGCTGTCAGTTTGTCCTCTTTCGACAGGACGGCGGCGTATTTCTCGTAGATCTTGCCGACGTCATGCAGGAGGGCCGCGTGTCCCACGTGCTCGATCTCGCGCTCGGAGAGACCGATCGCGCGCGCAATCGTAGTCGAGAACTGCCGAACGCGCCGCGAATGGCCCGAGGTGTATGGGTCTCGCGCTTCAATCGATTTGACCATGAGCTCGAGCAACTCTCCGTTCGTTTGCTCAAGCTCGAGATTCGTCCGCTGGACCTGACGCAACCCGAGGATGGGAACCCAGCAGGTGGCGGCCGCAATGGCTCCAAAAGCTGCGTACACCCAAGCGAACACAAAGACCAGCGGAACCGCCAAGAAGTCGAGGCCAAGCGTCGCGCGATGGTTGTCCTGGAGGATATTGCGGACGGACTTGCCGCTGCTGACGGCGATGACGCCGGTAACGATGACGTTGTTCGCAAGATGCGCTGCGGCAAACGCGATCAGGGCGGGAACGCCCGCCACCTTCGTGACGTGCGTGAGGTCGAGGATCTGCGGAATTGTCCGAAGACTTTGGCCACCGAGCGCCAGATAGGTCGAGACAGCAACCAATTCCATGATGGCATGTGCGGACACATTGAGCACTGCCTTGATCGGAGCGCGGCGCGTCCACGCCTCCACTGATGCCTTGACCAAGACAACTCCCAACACGCTTGCCCAGCCGGGAACAACGATCGCCGCGGCAAAATACGGAATGAAACCGATTGAACCGGTTGCCGATCGCGGAAGCAGGAAGGCGAGCAACTCGGCCGCGACTGCGAGGCCGCACAGAATAAGCGCGTCCATCAGCATCGAAGGCGGCGCAGCGGGGGCGCCTCGATACATGAGGTACGTCCAGACGACGGCGGTGCCGGCAACCGCGGCAACGTAGTACTTGGTAGCGCTGCGCATAGGATGGCGACCCCCAACACCCGCTAGTTCCAGCTGATAATTCCCGCCAACAACGCGAGCAGGATATCAATCATCAGGCGTCACCCCCTTGGTACATCAGTCACACGTCTCCGTGTGCTCCAAAGTGAGCTCCGCTCAACTACACTGGACCGAATTGTCCTCCGCTCGGCTTCGCTTCAGCGAGGGGAGGGGGTCGTTTTTAGAGATGTCTAAGTAGTGATCGTCCGTGGGAAGTGCTGACCTGCGGTCTCGCCACCCGCACGGAACCGCGCCATCGCGGCCATCGCGGGGACCACACGGGCCGGCTTTGGTAGGAGAAGCCGGCCCGCGAACGAGCACACATCCACTCGCTCCAGTATCGACAATCGTCCGTTTATCGAGCCTTCGAGGCCCCGAGCTGTATCATTTCGTTACGACAACCCGCCGCAACGAGTTAAGGCTCGTTTCAGCGGTCCAACCAGCGGTTCGTCGCGTCCAGCACCGCCAGCACACTCGCCGTCTCGGGGCTGTCGCGCACCTCGGCGCTCCCCGTCGTCAGCGACTGCTCGCGGCCCTGCCGCGCCGTCACGCCCACCATCACGAATTCTCGCTCGAATGCGTCGACGACCTTGTAGCCCTCGAGGGCGAGCGCACAGTCGTCACCCTCGGCCTGGCGAATCGCCGCCAGCGCCGCCCGGGCAGCCAGCTCGAACCGCTGCCGCTCGCTCTCCAGCCCCTCCGCCTCGCCATGGTACGTTTGCTCGCCCTTGCGAAGTGTCACCCGACAGGTGATGCCCTTCGACCGCGACCGGCGGACTTCGACGTCCTCGAAATAGATGCGGCGGTGGACACCCGGTGCCGTAATCGGCATCACCAACGGGCTGCTGGGCTGACCATTCATCCCCTGCGACGCCGAGGGAACCGGCAGGTGCAGCGCGCCGACCGCGCTCCGCGGCGGACGGTTCGAGTCGCCGGAATCGGAGGTGGCCACCGAGATCTTCTTGTGGCTGACATGCATGCCGAGGTGCGCGATCAAGGCGCTTTCGACATTCCGCACAGTTTGCTTCGGGGTCACATCCGTGGTCGTCAGGATGTGAATCTCCTCGACCGCTCCGCTGATGCTCGCGACGATCCGCGCCGAGATCACTCCCGGTAGCGTCGCCAGGAGCTCTTCGGCGCGTTGAATGGGTAGGACGCTACCCGCGATGAGCGACGGCTCAGGCGAGGGTCCGGAGTTGTTGGCCGGCAACGGCACACCGAGCTCCAGCGAGGAAAGGCAATTTGTCCGGGATCATGACGACGCCAAAGGGCGCTCGTCACAGTCGGCGTCGACCGGGAGGTAGGTGAGGTCAATATGCCCGGCCGAGCTTGGTGGCGCAACGGCCCGGATGGGGCAACGGTTCACCACCTCGCAGTGTCAGACGTGTCATGTTCGACGCCCTCGAGCAGGACCTCCGCTACGCCCTCCGCGGCCTGCGATCGAAGCCTGGCTTCGCCGCCGCGGTCATCGCCACCCTGACGCTGGGCATCGGCGCCAACTCGGCCATGTTCGGCATCGTCGACCGGATGTTGTTCCGGCCACCCCCGATGTTGATCGACGCCGGCAGGGTTCATCGCGTCTACGTCGGCACGATGGCACGCGGCAAGGAGCGCGTCAGCTCACCGAGCCAGTACGCGCGCTTCACCGACCTCACGCGGTGGACGACGAGCTTCTCGCGCACCGCCGCCTTCACGCTCAACGACCTCGCGATCGGCGCGGGCGACGCGGCGCGGGAGATGAAGGTCGGCGTCGTGAGCGCGAGCTTCTTCGGCTTCTTCGACGCGCCGCCGATCGTCGGCCGCTACTTCACCGACGCCGAGGACACACCGCCGTCGGGCGCCGCGGTCGCGGTGGCGAGCTACGCGACGTGGCAGACCTCGTTCGGCGGCCGGCGCGACATCATCGGCACGAAGCTCCAGATCGGGGCGGTGCAATACACGATCATCGGGGTGTCGCCGCGCGGGTTCGCCGGCGTGTGGGAGACGCAGCCGCCAGCGTACTTCATCCCAGCGACCACGATCGGCTTCGCGCGCGCCGGTGCGTTCCTTCGCGGCAAGGAATGGTGGAAGACGTACTCGTGGGGCTGGCTCAGCATGATGGCGCAGCGGAAGCCGGGCGTCTCGGTCGAGCAGGCGTCAGCCGACCTCACCCAAGCGTTCCGGCAGAGCTACCAAGCGCAGCTCATCGAGCAGACGCGGTCGACGCCGATCGACATCGCGCGGCCGCGCGCGTTCGCCGGGTCGATCCTCAGCGAGCGCGGGCCGAACGAGTCGAGCTTCGCCAAGGTGGCCACCTGGGTGAGCGGCGTGGCGCTCATCGTCCTGCTCGTGGCGTGCGCGAACGTGGCGAACCTGCTGCTCGCCCGGGCGATTCGGCGCCGGCGCGAGATCGCGGTGCGACTGGCGCTCGGCGTGAGCCGGGCGCGGCTCCTGTCGCAACTCCTCATCGAGAGTCTGGTGCTCTCGTTGCTCGGCGGCGTGGGCGCGCTCGTGGTCGCGCAATGGGGCGGCGCGCTCCTCCGCTCCAGCCTCATGCCGCAGAGCGTGGCAGCGCCGGCGTTCCGCGACTCGCGGACGCTCATGTTCACGGCCGCCGCGGCCCTCGTCGTGGGCGTGCTCACGGGCCTCGCGCCGGTGATGCAGTCCAGCAGCGCGAATCTCACCGGCGACCTCAAGTCCGGCTCGCGCGAAGGGACGCTGCATCGATCGAAGACGCGCGTGGCGCTCCTCCTTCTGCAGGGCGCGCTCTCGGTGGTGCTGCTGGTGGGAGCAGGACTGTTCGTTCGAAGTCTCCAGAACGTGCAAGGGATTCGACTGGGATACGACGCCGAGCCGGTGGGCATCGTGAACATCAACATGCGCGACGTGAAGCTCGACAGCGCGCAAGCGGTGGCGCTCCGGCTCAGGCTCTTCGAGCGCGCGAAGACGATTCCCGGCGTGGAGCGCGCGAGCCTCCAGACGTCGATCCCGTTCTGGAGCACGTGGAGCGTGGGTCTCTACGTGCAGGGCATCGACACCGTGGGGAAACTGGGGCAGTTCAACCTGAACGCGGTATCGCCCGACTTCTTCGCGACGCTCGGCACACGGATCATCCGCGGACGCGGCTTCACCGACGCGGACGGACCCACGGCGCAGCGCGTGATCGTGGTGAGCGACGCGATGGCGAAGACGCTGTGGCCGGGCAAGGACGCGATCGGCCAGTGCATTCGCGTGAGCGCGGACACGCTTCCTTGCACTTACGTCGTCGGCATCGCCGAGAACATCAAGGACCGGAGCATGAGCGACGATCCCGGCTTCTACTACTATTTGCCGGCGATGCAGTTCAATCCACAGCAGACGGGATTGTTCGTGCGAACGCAGGGCCAGGCGGCCCCAAAGCTCGAGGCGATCCGGCGCGAGCTGCAGCGCGAGATGCCGGGGTCGTCGTACGTCACCCTCACGCCGTTCACCGACATCGTGGGCGGCGAGACGCGCTCGTGGCGGCTCGGCGCGACGATGTTCGTCGCGTTCGGCCTGCTGGCGCTCGTGCTCGCGGCGATCGGCTTGTACAGCGTGATCGCATACAACGTGGTGCAGCGCACGCATGAGATGGGGGTTCGCGTGGCGCTCGGCGCGCAGACCGGCGATGTCGTCCGCCTGGTAGTGGGCCAGGGGGTTCGACTGGGCGCGTCGGGCGTCGCGATCGGCGCGGCGATCGCGATCGGCGCGGCGGGGTGGATCAAACCGCTGCTGTTCGCGGAGTCGCCGCGCGATCCCATGGTGTTCGCCGTCGTGTTGGCGACGCTGCTCGTGGTGACGGTCGCCGCGAGCTGGGTGCCGGCGCGGCGGGCGGCGCGGGTGGATCCGAATGTCGCGCTGCGGACCGAGTAGCGGCAGATCCAACTGCAGATCCCCTTCGTGGCCGGCGCTCCTCAGGGCGACGTTTCGCGACGCCCGGGATGCCGTTAGTCCACGGCGTACTCGTGCTCGGGCATCCGGTATTCTTTGATTTTTCTATATAGCGTTCGCTCACCGATCCCGAGCAGCTCCGCGGCTTTGCGCCGGTTGCCGCGAGTCTCTTTGAGGGCGGCCTCGATCACCGTGCGCTCGATGTCCGCCATCTTCGTGCCGGGCACGACGGTGACGACGTTGGGCGGCGGCGCCTGATCGCGCGGCTCGATCGCCGGCACGGCGGGCGCGGCGATCGCGGGCGCGGGCTGCACGTCGCCAATCCAGCCGTCGTGGCGCGCCAGTCGGTCGTCATCCATGCGGCGGCGCAGCTCCTCGACCTGCAGCTTGAGCTCGAGCAGGCTGCGGACGATGAACTCGAGCTCGCGGCCGCTCGCGCCCTCCTGACCGCGCACGATGGGCCCGACGTGCACCGGCAGCAGCCGCGCCGTCCCCCCTTCCCTGATCTGCCGCGGCAGATCTCCGGGCTGAATCTCATGTCCGGGCGACAGCACGACCATGCTCTCGACCAGATTGCGGAGCTCGCGGACGTTCCCCGGCCACGGGTACTCAGTGAGTATCTGCATCGCCTCGGCTGAAATGCCGTGGAAGGGGCGATCGTGCTGCGCGGAGTATTCCTGAATGAAGCGCCGAACCAACCGTGGAATGTCCTCGCGTCGCTCGCGGAGCGGCGGGAGATAGATGCGGAGGACGTTGAGCCGGTAGAAGAGATCGGCGCGGAAGCGGCCCTCGTCGACGAGCTCGCGGAGCGGCTGGTTGGTGGCGGCGACGACGCGAACGTCCACCTGGATGGGCGCGACACCGCCGACGCGCATGAACTCGCGCTCCTCGAGCACGCGCAGGAGCTTGACCTGCGTCGAAAATGGGAGATCGCCGATCTCGTCGAGGAAGATCGTGCCACCGTCGGCCAGCTCGAAGCGGCCCAAGCGTCGCTCGGCGGCGCCGGTGAACGCGCCCTTCTCGTGGCCGAACAATTCGCTTTCGAGCAGACTTTCCGGAAGGGCGCCGACATTCTCGGCGATGAAGGGCTTGTTGCGGCGTGGACTGAGCATCTTGATCGCGCGCGCGACGAGCTCCTTGCCGGTGCCGCTCTCGCCTTCGATGAGCACCGTGCTCGAGACGGGCGCCATCTGCTCGACCTGCACCATCACCTCGCGCATCGCGTCACTCTCGCCGATCAAGCCGGTGATCTGCTGCAGGCGACGGCGCTCGAGCAGGCGGCGCAATCCGCCGAGGACCTCGTCGAGGTTCACCGGCTTGCGAAAGACGTCGACGTACCCGATGCCGCGCAGGCGATCGACGTTCGCGGAGTCGACGTTGTCGGCAAGCCCGACGACCGCCGCGCCATCCCACAGCTGCTCCTTGACGATCGACACGGTCAACGGATCGGCGAGCTCGCCGCTGAACACGATGATGTCCGGCTTCTCGCGGCGCAGCGCCGAGCGGATGTCGTCGAGCGGCGAGACGAGCGCGGTGTCGACGCCTTCTCGCTCCAGCACGGCGTTGATTCGGACGGCGGGTTCGACGTCCTGAAGCGTGAGGAGGACCTTCATTCGGCGAAGAGGGAAGCAGGAAGCGGAATGGGGGAAGCCGGAAGGGGGCTACCGCGAATGATCGAACCGATCCGCGCGGAGGACCGCCACCGCGTGATCGATGATCGGGTCGAGCGCCGCGAGACCGTCCTTGACGCCACTCGGTGACCCGGGAAGGTTCACGATGAGCGTTCTGTTACGAGTCCCCGCCACGCCGCGCGATAGGGCGGCGCGCGGAAACGACGAGATCGAAAGCACGCGAATGCGTTCGGCAATGCCGGGGGCCTCGCGCTGCAGCACGGCGCGAGTCGCCTCCGGCGTGAGGTCCCGCGGACTGAGACCGGTGCCGCCGGTGGTGAGGACGAGGTCCGCGGCGTCGGTGTCGCACCAGGCGGTCAGCGCCGAGACGATCTGGGTGGTGTCGTCGGGGACGAGCATCCGACCGGCGAGCGCGCAACCCTTCGCGGTGACCCATTGCTCGGCGAGGTCTCCGGACGTGTCGGCCCGCTCGCCCCGGGCACCGGCGTCGGATATCGTGAGAATCGCGACTCGCACGCTAAGGCTCCCGGGCGGCGGTCGACATGCGACTGACTGTTGCCATGGCGGGCAAATATGCCGCCTTGGCAGGTCGGCATGGAAGGGCGGGCGACGATCGCGGCGCACGTCGACCACTTGGCCTATCACCTCGGCGCGATCCGCCAGATCGATCGAGCCACACGCGGCCCGACCGCTGAGGACGAGCTGCGCGCGAAACCCTGAGCGTCAATCAGCGCGGAGCGCCTCGATCGGATCGACCGAGAGAGCGCGCCGCGCGGGAACGAGAGCGGCGATCAGCGCGACCACCACCACACCGAACAGCACCGCACCGATGACCGCCGGGTCTCGGGGCGACGTCTGGAACAGGAGCGGCGCAACCCAGTGGCCGGCGAGCAGTGCCGCGGCGACACCGATCAGGCCACCGATGATCGCGGTGCGGAGGCCTCGAGCCAGCACGAGGCCCATCACGTCCGCGCCGCGAGCGCCCATCGCCACCCGGACGCCGAACTCGCGCGTGCGTTGGGCGACGTCGTAGGCAAGGACGCTATAGAGACCGACCGCGGCAAGCACCAAGGCGAGCCCGCCGAGCGCCGTGAACATCGTCGCGCCGAGTCGCCACGAACGCTTCTGCGGTGAGACGAGTCCCTCGAGCGGGTTCACCGAGACGAACGGCAAGTTCGGCACCGCGTCCTGCATCTGACGCCGAATTCCGGACGTCGCCGCCGCGAGGTCGCCGCGCGGACGGACGAAGAGTACCAGCGATGCGTTCTTGCTGACCGACTGGGTGCGGGGAATGAAGTACTGCAGGCTGGTGTCCTCGATGATCGACTGTCGCCGCGCGTTCTCCACGATACCCACGACCTCGGAGCACGGCATCGAGTCGGCGCCGATCTGAATGCACTTCCCGAGCGCGTCCTCGTTCGGCCACCAGACGCGCGCCATGCTCTCGTTGACCAGCGTCACTCGCGGCGACGAGGCCTGATCGGATTCCGTGAAGCCGCGGCCGCGAAGGATCCGAGTGCCGACGGTCTCGAAGTAGCCAGGGGTAACTTCGTTGATGTATGGCCCGCCGTCGCGGACTCGCGGTACCGAGTCGCGCCCGGGAATTCTGACCCGCACGGCCCAGGACGTATAGAACGGCAGCGACGTCGCCAGCGCGGCGGAGCGAACCTCGG
>Ga0326726_10004044_pt1 | contig 13435 bp, 10 predicted proteins | sample MHFenrmetagenome_2_FD_207603 | JGI IMG/M metagenome (GOLD analysis project Ga0326726, IMG submission 207603) | Lab enriched peat soil microbial communities from Michigan Hollow, Ithaca, NY, United States - MHF15MN | ecosystem: Environmental > Terrestrial > Soil > Wetlands > Peat | place: USA... | reverse complement strand
AGGATGAAGAGAGTGAAGGTTTTCCATCACTCTCTTCATCCTTCTGTCCTTGCAGTCCCTCTTTCTCCATTTCGTCCTTTTCCTGCAACCCAACAAACCTTTCAATAGTAGTACTCGGTCGAGAGCTTTTTGGTGAAGCGGTGCATCATGTAGTTGACGAACCAGACCCAGTTGAGCGGTTTGCCCTTCATGCGCTGCATGATGGAGCTCCCTTTATAGACCTCTTTCTGAAGCTTGACAAAATTGGAGAGCAGCTTTTCGCCCGACATTTTGCTGGGTTCGAACATGTAGTGGTAGGTGTCGTACTTGTCCCAGTCAAAGTGGCGGATACGCGGCTTCATCTCGTCGAAATAAGGTGTACCGGGGAAGGGTGTGACCAGCGAAAATACCGGGAACTCGATCCGGTTTTTCATGATGAAGTCGTAAGTGAGCTGGAAGCTTTCTTCGGTGTCGTTGTCGAAACCGAACATAAAGTAGCCCTGGATGGCAATACCGTTCTTATGGAGATTGCTCACCACCGTCTCGTAATTTCCCAGCCTGTTGGAGCCTTTATGGACACTTTTCAGCGTTTCGGGGTTAAGCGATTCAAACCCGATGCTCAAAAGGTCGCAGCCTGAGCGGCCTGCCAGTTCGGCAACCTCCGGCTTGTCGAGGAAGTTCATGGAGATGTTGGCGTTCCAGTGTACGCCGAGTTTTGCCATCTCTTCAAGCAGCGTCATGAAGTACTGCGGCCTGAAGCTGATGTTGTCGTCCATGAACGAGAAGTTGATCTTCTCTTTGTTGAGCCGTTTCTGATGGTAGCGCATCTCGTCGAGCACCAGATCAAGCTCGCGGTAGCGGTAGTTTTTGCCGTATATGGTCGGTGTTGTGCAGAAGTTGCAACCTACCGGGCACCCTTTTGTTGCAAGGATGGGAATAAGGGAGCTGTATTTTTTTGCTGACTTTGACGATAGCGCATAACTGAAATCCGGATGGATCATACTGCCCATCGGTTTGAGCTCTTTTGCCCTGTAGATGGGCTTCATTTTACCGTTAATGACGTCGGTAGCCAGTTCCGTCCAGATCGACTCTATTTCGCCGTAGACTACGCTGGTACAGTGCGAAGCAGCCTCGTCGTGCAGCATGGTGGGGTGGACTCCTCCAAGAATTACGGTTTTGCCCTGACGCAGTGCGGCGTCGCCTATCCGGTAGGCCTTTGTGGCGTTCAGCGTCCTTGATGTAATGGCAACAACGTCATATCCCGAAAGGTCTTCAGGTATTTTATCGCCGAGCCGTTCATCGATGAAGGTTACTTCAAACAGCTTTCCGACCAGGGAGGCAACCATGATCAGGTTCAATGGCATGCTGACCGTTCCTGAATCAACCATCATGCTGGTGTTGCTTACCGGCTGAACAAGCAGCCACTTTTTTCGTGATTTCTGCTGTGCTGCAAGCTGATGAAGAAGTTCTTCGGAGAAATCGGAGCCGGATTGAAGCGGAGAGACGACAGTTTCTGATTGTATGGTCTGCATACCCTGAAATCTGCAATAAGTGTGAAAAACTTTTACTACGAAAGGTACAAGGTATGAAAACTTTTCAATAAAACTGATTGAACGTTCCAAAAAAACATCATAAGAGCATCACCACTATAGCTCGTGAGTTCCTCTGCCGTCGGGAGAACAAATAAAAGGAGGTGCTGGGACGCCGGTTTTTCAGGATACTGATGATTTTTTCAGTACGGCTACGGTAAACCGGCTTACGCATACAAGTTTCCGCTCTTCACTTGTTATTCTGATATCCCATACCTGAGAGCTTCTGCCGAGGTGCAGGGGGGTTGCCGTTGCGTATACATATCCCGTTCTGACGGGACGGATATGGTTGGCGTTTATTTCCTGACCGACAATATAGAACAGTTCCCTGTCGACGACGTAGGATGCGGCAATGCTGCCGACCGTCTCTGCAAGTGCAAGCGAAGCGCCTCCGTGCAGAATACCGGCACGCTGTATGGTGCGGTGGTCTACCGGCATTTTTGCCGTCATGAAATCGATACCGATTTCAGTCATCTCTATGCCGAGATGACGGGCCATCTGGCCGTCAATGATCTGGGCGGAATTGATCTCCTCAACTGTGACTGGCGAGTGGAAAATGGATATTCTGCTCATAATCGGAATTTGTGAGGGAGGCTAAGAGACGTTCCGGTAGATGAGCGGGTGACGAGATTCGAACTCGCGACATTTTGCTTGGGAAGCAAACACTCTACCAACTGAGTTACACCCGCTTTCTCCTGGTGGTGAGAGAGGGAGTTGAACCCTCGACCTCAGGGTTATGAATCCTGTGCTCTAACCAACTGAGCTACCTCACCATTTTCCGGGCTGAAAATATACAATAGCAAAGGTGAATAAACAAGCGTCATCACCTCTATTTGTGCATTTTTCGATTCATTACGGGCAGTTCACGATCTGACTGTAGATCGCTTCGGCAACAGGCAGATCTTCAGGTGTGGTGATTTTGATGTTGTGATAACCGGTTTCGAAAATCCTGATAGGCTGTTCGGGAAAAAACCGTTCCACCAGCGCGGCATCGTCTGTTGCGTACCATCCTTCAAGCAGCGCCTGTTCATGGGCCTGAACAAGCATTGAGGTGCGAAAGCCCTGGGGAGTCTGCACCTGCAGAAGCCGGCTGCGCTCAAGCGTTTCACCGAAAAAATCAGGATCGGCTCCGATATACTTGATGGTGTCTTTCGGTCTGTTTGCCGGTACACAGGCTCCATACTCCATCGAGAGCGAGGCAATTCGATCGATTTCCAAAGGCTGTATGAACGGGCGGGCGCCGTCGTGAACAAGAATGGTGTCGGGAGCGCTACCTGTCAGGCGAATAGTTTTCTCAATTTCCTTGATGCAGTTGTAGACCGAGTCCTGCCGCTCCTTTCCTCCGACGATGACCGCTTTCAGCTTGCTGAAGCCGGAAGCGGCTGCCATAGCCTCAAGTGTGGAGATGTTCTCCTCTTTGGTGGCAATATATATCGCGCTGACGGAAGATGCGTTTTGAAAGGCTTGAATAGTATGATGAATAACCGGATAGCCTCCGATTTCAAGCAGCTGTTTGCTTTGTCCGTCCTTGAGCTGCATCCGTTTCCCGATACCGCTGGCGGCAATGATGACAAAGGTGTTCATGGTGTTGGGGGATCTTGCTGACAGTTAATGAATGAACATGGCATCTCCATACGCCAGGAACATGTAGTCACCTTTCAATGCCGTTTTATAGGCTTCCATAAGAAGACGGTGTTCAGCAAAGGCGCTGACGGCCATGAGCAGCGTGGTCTCGGGCTGCTGAAAATTGGTGAGGAGCGCATCGGTTACCTTGAACTGATAGGGAGGATAGATAAACTTGTCAGTCCAGCCGCGTCCGAACTTTATTTTGCCGTCTACCGTGGCATTCGCCTCAAGCACGCGGCATGTTGTTGTTCCGACAGCAATGACCCGGCCGGTTTTGTTGACCTTGGTCTCATTGATTTCCATTGCTGTCTGATAGGGGATATTGAAATATTCCGAATCCATTTTATGTTTTGAAACATCCTCAACCTCGATGGCATTGAACGTGCTCAGGCTCGGGTGAAGCGTGATCGGCAGGATTTTTACACCGATTTTCTGGATTTTCTGAAGCAGTGGCATGGTGAAATGCAGGCCTGCCATTGGAGCTACAACGGCACCGGTCTGGCTGGCGTAGACTGTCTGGTAGTTCTCTTTGTCAGACTCGACAGGCTGACGGGTGAAGTAGGGTGGAAGGGGAATGTTGCCGATTCGTTCAACAAGACTGAAAACATCGATTTCCGGGTTGAGGAACCTGATGGTTCTTCCCCTGGATGTGGTGTTGTCAACCACTTCAGCTACGACATCCTCCTCAAAGTAGATCTTGTTGCCGACCCGAACCTTTCGGGCCGGATCAACGAGAACATCCCATAATCCGGCTTCCTTGTTGAGTACCCTGAGCAGAAATACTTCGATCTTGGCATCGGTTTTCTCTTTCTGCCCGAATATTTTTGCGGGGAAAACCCTGCTGTTGTTCAGAATAAGCAGATCTCCCTTTTTGAAATAGGAGGCGATATCTTCGAACACCTTATGTTCGATATCTTTTTTTCGACGGTTCAACACCATCAGCCTGCATTTATCTCTCGGCTCGGTCGGCTGATCAGCGATTTTTGTTTTGGGCAGGGTATATCGAAAGTTTGACAGGCGCATAAGAGATGAGGCAGTAAGTCAACGTGAAAATTAAGTCAGTCCTGAAAATATAATAAGGTTTTTTTTCGGCACAAAAAACCGGTTGAGGGGGGCTGGTTTCACACCGCGATCCCCCCCGGTTCATCTCTATGCAGAGTGGTAGGGTACACCTTTTGCCAGGGTGATATGCTGTCCGACTATGCAGGCAGGAATTTCGTTTTCTGCGGCATCGAGAAGGGTGACAGTAACATCGTTTCTGGTTATGGTAATCGAGTAATGGTTTTCCCGGAAACAGACGTTCAACGTCAGTTTTTTCCACTGATCCGGAAGGTTCGGATGCACATTGAGTTTTTCGTTGTAGAACGAAATGCCGGCAAAGTAACGGGTGACCGTATCAAGCGTGCCGGCCATGACACCGCAGTGAATGCCTTCCTGGGTAGTGCCGCCCTGAGTGTCCTGAATATCGCTTTTCAGCGCTTCGGCGAACCATTTCCAGGCCATGTCATGACCATCATGCAGGTAGCTGGAGATAATGCTGTGAACAACCTTGCTCAATGTGGAGCCATGACTGGTTCTTGGTTCATAGTACGCGTAATTGTTTCTGACAAGCGTGAGCGAGTCCGGCACCTGGTAACCGATCTTTCCGAGCAGTTCTGCAACCTCGCCCGGTGAGAGCGTATAGAAGGTCATCAGCACGTCAGGCTGTTTGGCGACCTTGTATAGATCAGGTGAGTCACCCTCAGCCTTAAGGATCCTGTCCATACGGTGGATATTGCCGTAGGTTGTCCGGTAATGTTTCCAGTCGAGCTCCTTGAGGCTGTTGTAGCCGTCAAACTGCTCAATAACCCCTTCATTGTTGATCAGAATATTCAGGTTGTTGCTGATGTCGCGCCATTGCTGCAGTTCGTCAAAACCGATATGAATTTTTTCGATCAGGTGGCGGAGAATGGCCGGGTCGATGGTTTCACCGATTTCGGCAGCTTTGCCGAGCAGCCAGACCGTCATGATGTTCGTATAGGCGTTATCCTTCAGCCCCTCTTTACCGCTGCCGGGAAGGGTTTCGTGGAATTCGTCCGGACCCATGACGCCCTCGATATGGTACTTGCCTGTTTCGGGTGAATGAGTGGCGATGGAAGCCCAGAATCTGGCGATCTCAAACATCAGTTCCGCACCGCAGGCGTTCAGGAACGCCGTGTCGCCGGTATCATAGATATAGCGCCAGACATTGTAGAAGACCGCTATCGATACATGACGCTGCATGCGGCTGAGGTCAGGCCCCCAATCTCCGCTTTTTGGATTGAAGTGGATGATTTGGGTGTCCTCCTGACCATCATCGGCAGTCTGCCAGGGGTACATCGCGCCTTTGTAGCCGTTTTCGCGAGCATACTCTCTTGCTGCATCGAGCCGGTTGTAGCGGTACATGAGCAGCGCCTTGGAGATTTCCGGGAAGTGGCGGTTGAAAAACGGGAGAATAAAGATTTCATCCCAGAAAATATGGCCGCGATAGGCTTCGCCGTTCAGGCCGCGGGCCGGCATGCCGGCATCGATAGAAGGGTTGTGGGGAGAAGCGGTGCAGAGCATGTGATAGGTGTGCAGGCGCAGCAGTTTCTGACTGTACCGGTCGCCTTCAATCTGGATGTCCGCCTTTTCCCAGATTTTTTTCCAGGCCGCCGTATGTACTTCAAGCAGGGTTTCGAACGTTGCCTGTTTTTCAAGTGCAACTCTGGCCGCTTTAAGCGGATCGTCGCCGTTCGGGTCGAGTGAGGTGTGAATGGTTACCAGTTTTTCTATCGAGCATCCTTTCTCAGGTGTTAGATACACATGGAACAACTCACCGATATAGCGGTTTTCGCTGAGCGTCGTGCGTTCAGGTTCGATCTGCTTCCCGTGGCAGACTACCCTTGTTCTGGCCCCGGTAACGATTTCGTAATGTGATGTATTGGTTCGCACATGAAGCAGCATGCCCTCATTGTCAGCAATACTGTCGATCTGCTCCAGATGGTCGCTCGATAGCTCGCTGTAGCGTGCTACATTCCTGTTCTGAACCCGTCCGTCGATTGCCGAGCGGAACTCGACCGTTGCGCTGTAGTTGACCGGTTTCAGGGTAAACTTCAGGGCGCAGCGGTGGGGATCGTCCATGCTCGCAAACCGCTTGCTGCTGATTTTGGTGATCCGGCCGAGGTTGTCCTGTATGACGATCACGCGCTCCATGGTGCCGTTACGCAGATTGAGATCCTGCTGGTAGCTGAGTATTTTCTGCTGGAACGGATCAATGAACTCTCCTCCGCCTATCCTGAACTCCAGGGGAAGCCAGTTCGGAGTATTGACGAAGTCATTGTTGAAAATGGTCTGGCCGTGAACTTCAGACGGTAGTTTGTTGAAGATTCCGGCAATATACGTGCCCGGATAGTGGTAGTGTGATATGGAAGAGCCTTCATAGGCACCTCTTACGCCGAGGTAGCCGTTACCCGTTGAGGTGAGCGTTTCACGCAGCTTCTCGTCCTTCGGGGAGAAATCGGTATAGATCAGGTTCCACCCCTCATGCTGGAGGCCTTCACTGAACCAGTTTTCAATTTCTTCGATTGTGATTTCACCGAGGTCGCGCACAACGATATCGGCGCCGTTTTCCCTGAGTTTCGCGCCTTCAATGTCACGGGCGATGCCGAGCACCATTCCGAAATTACCGCGGGAACCAGCCTGAACGCCTGAAATTGCATCTTCCACCACGACGCATTCATGCGGCTCTAAACCGAGATTGCGTGCGGCGGTTACAAAAATATCCGGATTCGGTTTGCCTTTAAGTCCGAGTTCGATGGAAACCTCTCCGTCAACGCGGGTCTCGAAAAGATGTTCAAGTTTGGAAAGCTGCAGGATGAGCTGGCAGTTACGGCTCGATGAGGCGATGCCGATTCTGATTCCTTTGGCTATGAGTTTATTGATGAGATCAACAGACGAGGTATAGACTTCAGGCCCTTCCTTGATGAGGATTTCGGTAAAGAGGCTGTTTTTCCTGTTTCCAAGACCGCAGACGGTTTCCTTTTCCGGGCTGTCGTCCAGTTCTCCGAATGGCAGCTCGATGTCGCGTGATGCCAGAAAGCTTTTGACCCCTTCCATACGGGGTTTGCCGTCTACATATTTATGATAGTCGTGAGCAGGATCAAAAGGTACGTAGGGTTCGTTGTTGATTTCGGCATAATTCTTCAGAAAAAAATTAAACATGGATTCCCAGGCCAGACTGTGAACTTTTGCCGTGCCCGTGATGACTCCGTCGAGATCGAAAATCGCGCCTTTGAAAAGGTTGCTCATACCGTTGTAAAAATGATTATGGAATTATAGAGAAAGAAGTCCGAGAATAGTCAAGAGAATGTCAGGATAGGGGACGGTGTAGCTGTTAGGGCAGATATCGGCAACCGTTTGTTTCAGTTTCTCATCTCTGGTCACAAAAATCGCCCAGACGTCTTCAAACATATCCACAGCCTTTTTCAGCATAGGAATGTCCGACGGGGTATCGCCGCAGACAAGAAGTGGTCCCTTCGAGAAGTTCATATCCAGTTTGCTGCAGATAAAGGCGAGGCCGTCGCCCTTGTCAAAATCCTTGATCGGAGAGTCAGCCGATGTGCCGTCGATCGTCAGGATGATTTCAATGTCAAGCCCGGTGTCTTCTATCCTGAAATTCCGGCCCGATGGATCTATTTCGCGCACTATCCCTTTGACCTTTTCAAGAAATGCGACTGATTCATCATCCTTGATGGAACGGCTTATATCCTGGCGGGCAATGGTGGTCTGACCGAACTTGATCTGCAGGGCGGAGCCGATAAAATTGAATTTTTCGAAATTCGGGTCCTGGAGCAGCACCAGCATCCGGTCGTTCAAAAGACGGATCAGTTTCTGCTTCTCTTCCTCGATGGGGAAGCTGTTGAACTCTTCATTGAGATCGATGAACTCCCGACCCTTTGAACCGGCGTAAATAAAGGTGTTGCTCGGGTTGATCGAGACATTGAGGATTCCGAAATCCTTAAGCGGAGCGGAGGTGATGATTATCGGGTAGCGGCAGCAGTTTTTAGCAAAACGGGTAAGGAAAACCGAGTTGTAGATCGGCTGCACCGAGGAACGGTAACGGCCGCAGTAGTTGTTGGTTGTTCCGTCGCGGTCGGTTATGAACGCGCTGAAGTGTTTGCCTCTGAGCATTCTGACACCCTTGTTGACATAGGTGCGGAACTCAGGCATGAATTTGGCGAGGTAGTCAATGAATTTGTCTTCGCCGTATTCAAGGTAGTAGATATCCTTCTGCAGCTCCCTTATTTCGTAGGTCAGATCGACTTCGATCTGCTTCATTCCATCAAGGCGAAGCAGGCGGTGCCCGGTGTCGTCGTCAATATAGATGGTTTCGAGAGAGTAGAGCGCATTTTTCAGCGATTCCACACAGGTTTGCCCGACAACCCTTTGCTTGATGATATTTTTGACAATCGGTTCCCGGAGTTCACGCGTCTCGGCCTTGAGTTGATACAGCTCTTTAAGTGTCCTGATGTCCTGCAGAGTTATCGAGGATGTATAGGTGTTCAGCTGACGCTCATTAAGAATACTCTCGTGCATGCGTGACCGTTAAGGAAGTGACTGTGGTGTAGTAATATGTACCTCAATCTAATCAAAAATCCGCTCAAAAGCTTTAGAAAACTTTTTTAATAAACACAGGATTAACAGTAATTAGTTTCGGGGATATTTCGCCCCGTGCGGCCGAGTGCCGGTTGTTATCTTTCACGAATGGGCATTTCAGTCCGGAAACCGTTCGAGCAGAATATCGGTGATACGGCGGTGAATGACCTCTGCCGGTTCAACGGCGTTGATGCTGACAAAACGATTGTTGCAGTTGTGCATGATGTCGAGATAGCCCTGTCGGACTTTACGGTAGAACTCAAGTCCGGAACGTTCCATGCGGTCAAGCTCGTTGCTGTCGAATGCGATGGGGAGGGATTTTTCTGCAAATTTCCTGCTGAACGCCTCTTCAGGCGTGATATCAAGATAAAACGTAATATCGGGGGTGATACCGCAGGTTGAAATGGAAATAATCGATCGGAGCATCTCAAGGTCTAATCCCCGGCCGTAGCCCTGATAGGCGGTCGTTGAGTCGAAAAAACGGTCGAGTATGACGGTTTTACCGCTTGCTATGGCGGGCATGATAACTTCCTGAACCAGCTCAGCCCTGCTTGCCGAAAATAGCAGCAGCTCTCCGATGGGGCTGATTTCATGACGGCTTTCAAGAAGGATGAGGCGGATCTTTTCGGCTACTTCGGTTCCCCCCGGTTCCCTCAGGGTAATAACCTCAGTACCGCGCGAGTTGAGATAGCTTACGAGTTTTCTTATCTGGGTTGATTTGCCTGCTCCATCGATTCCTTCAAAGGTAATCAGCATTGATTCTGGGAATAGTTAGGTTCCGAAAGGATAAACTCCGTTATCGTACGGGTGAATTTTTCTGGATATTCGAGCATCGGAGCGTGGCCGCACTCTTCAAACATCACAACTTTAGCGGCGGGGAGTTCCCTCTTGACCGATTCAGCAACTCCGGGGGCAATATAACGATCATGGTCTCCCCAGATGACGAGTATCGGCATTTTCAGTTCTCCCAGTCTTTTGCGCAGTCCGGTACGGTTCATGTCAAGTTTTGAAAGATTGCGGTTCAGAGCGATGACTGTGTCAAACGCCTCTGGATCACGAGCAGTTCTGAGGTTATTCCGGTATGACTCCGCATCGACGTTTCGGGTATGATGAAAAGCAAGGGCAAACATTTTTTCCGACATTTTTCTGCCGGTTATGAGGGTTTTCAATACCCTTCGGACTACAGGAAGGCTGATGCTTCCGGCAAATGCCGGTACATGAATAAAGCCGTCCGTATTGCTCAATACAAGGTGATGATAGGTTCCGGGGTAGAGCAGGGCGGAAGCGAGCAGATATTTTCCTCCCATTGAGTGGCCCGTAGCTGACAGTTTTGCGCCGATGCTGCCGGTTTTTTCAAGAAATTCATGAATCAGTGCGGCATAGAGCTCAAGGGTGTACTCTTTGTTTCCGGGTTTTTCTGAAAGGCCGAAACCGAGAAGATCAAGAGCGATGACCCTGAAAGATTTCGAGAGCAGGGGAATCACCTGTTCATAAAACTCCAGCGAAGAGGAGATGCCGTGCAGGAGCAGCATGGTATGCTCCGATTTACCGCTCTCGATGTAGCGGTGCCTGTGCCCGCCGAGTGTTATATATTTATTTTGATATGCCATGTCAGGTATAGCGGAATAGTCAGCAACTGAAGAAAATAAAAAAAACGATCTCCAGAGAGCGTGTCAATGGCTGAAAACATTGTGTTCAATCCAGCATCCCTCCCGGCTTTTTTCGTAAGACTATGGTCTGCCAAGGTGGGCGGTAATGCGATAAACAGGAAATACAGGGTTGTTATCCCGGCTGACCGGTAGGGCGGATCAGGATTTCGTTGATATCGACATGCGGCGGTTCGTTTACGGCGTACAGAACTGCACGGGCGATATCGTCGGGCTGAAGTTCCGAAGTGCCGGGCTTTTGGAGGTTGTCCCAGAACGGCGTGTCTACGACACCCGGTTCGACAAGCGTTACCCGTATTCCTGTTCCCGTCATCTCATTGCGTATAGCCTGGGCCATGCCGGTAACAGCCCATTTAGTGGCCGAGTAAAGGTTTCTGATCGAAGTTGTGCGTCCGACCACCGAGCCGGTGACGAGAAAGTGTCCGCCGGTTTTTACCAGCTCCGGCAGGGTAAGGCGAGCCGTGGCGGCAGCACCGAAAACATTGACCAGAACCATCTCTTTCCACTCATCGGCTTTATCCTCGCCGCCGTAAAAAGTGGAACCTTTGGAGAACCCTGCGTTGGCAAACACGACGTCAACCCTGCCGAAGCGTTCAAGAGTCCGCTGCACCATCTCCTGTTGTGACTGCCAGCTGGCAACGTCACAGGTGACGGCAAGTGAGCGGTCGTGACCGAGTTCAGCCCGGAGTCGATCGAGCTTGTCGGTGGAGCGTGCGGCAAGCACAACATTGAAGCCTGATTCAACGGCCCGGCGTGCGGTTGCTTCGCCGATACCGGTAGATGCTCCGGTGATGAGAAATACCTTGTTATTCATATTCTCTTGAATTACGGTTTCATGTCGTTCAATGCGCTGTGCCTGCGGCCATAGAAATAGTAGATTACAATTCCGATAAGCAGCCACACAATGAGTCGAATCCAGTTTTCCGCAGGAAGTGAGAACATGAGGGTGAGGCAGGTCAGAATACCGGCGATCGGTACAAACGGGACAAGTGGCGCCCTGAATGGGCGATCGGCTTCGGGATGTGATTTTCTCATGATGAGTACGGCGCTGCATACGATGACAAAGGCGAAGAGCGTGCCGATATTGACCAGTTCAGCAAGAAGTCTCAAAGGGAGCAGAGCACCGAGTATGGCCACAAACGCACCGGTAAGAATAGTGGATTTCCATGGTGTTCGGAATTTTTCGTGGATGGCTCCGAAAAATGATTTTGGCAGCAGACCGTCACGGGCCATGGCAAGAAAAATTCTCGGCTGGCTGAGCATCATGACAAGAAGCACCGAGGTAATGCCGGTTATTGCTCCAAGAGAGATGACCAGCTGGGCCCAGCCGATGCCGACCTGCTTGAAGGCATTGGAGACCGGTGCGTCAATCTGGATCTGATTGTAGGGTACCATTCCTGTAATCACGGCCGCTACGGCGATATAGAGCAGGGTGCAGACGACAAGTGAACTGATGAGGGCGATCGGGATGTCGCGTTGAGGGTTTTTGGCCTCCTCGGCATGAGTTGAAATGGAATCGAAACCGATATAGGCAAAGAATATCATTGCGGCACCGGCAAGCACTCCTACCGGGGCTCCTTCCGGGCTCGCTTCACCGAGAATGGTTTTGCCGAAGATGCTGAGTCCTGAATAACCGAACGGAGCGAAGGGTTTCCAGTTTTCAGGGTTGACGTACATTGCCCCGAGTACGATCACCAGAAGTACGATGGCGACCTTGACGATGACCATTCCGGCATTGAAACCGGCACTCTCCTTGATTCCCTTGACAAGAACTATGGTAACGACAAACGTGATGAGCACTGCCGGCAGATCAAACCAGGCTCCGGTGAGGCTCATGATTCCTGTGGATGGATCGAAGTCAAGCGGTGCCTTGGCAAATAAGAGGGGAACGCCGAGACCGAAGATACCTATGAAATCCTGGAAGTAGTGCGACCATCCATGCGCAACTGTCGCCGAAGCGACGCCATATTCCAGAATCAGGTCCCATCCGATGATCCACGCGAACAGCTCGCCGAGCGTCGCATAGGCGTAAGTGTATGCCGATCCGGCAACCGGTACCATCGAGGCGAACTCGGCATAGCAGAGGGCGGCAAAGATACAGGCCAGTCCGGCAAGTGCAAACGAGAGCGTAACGGCCGGACCGGCTTTGTCATGGGCTGCGACGCCGATCAGCACGAAGATTCCTGTTCCGATTATGGCGCCTACGCCGAGACTTGTCAGGGCTACCGGTCCGAGCACCCTGTTGAGCCGATGCTCACTGTTCATCTCCTCAAGGAGAAGCGAAAGCGGTTTTTTTCGAAAACTCTGTTTCAATGATGATGGGGGTTATGATTGAAATTTATATCAAAAACTGCATAACACTTTTTTCGATGAGTTCTCTACTTCATCTATAAGTCCCATAGGACCTATAAAACCTATAGAAATTCACGGGATTATTAAAAACCGTTAGTCCCGACGGTTCATAATGGTAAGGAAGTATACGAGCTGCATGATGGCCTGTGCGGCTGCGGCAACGTAGGTGAGTGCAGCGGCGTTGAGCACGGCGTTGACTCCTTTCATCTCGGCGCTCGATACGATTCCCTGTGAAACAAGCAGCTCTTTTGCCCGGCGGCTGGCATCAAATTCAACCGGAAGTGTCACCAGCGCAAAAAGTGCCGTTGCGCCGAACAGGATGATACCTGCCCAGGCAAGGGTTGTGCCGAGTGTTCCTGCCAGGAATATACCGGCCATGAAGAGGATCGGTCCGAGATTGCTGCCGATAGAGACTGCCGGTACCATAATGGCACGTAACTGCAGCGGCATGTAGCCGGTTTTATCCTGCAGCGCATGACCCGCTTCGTGAGCTGCAACACCGACGGAGGCGATACTCGGCAGGCTGTAAACATCTTCACTCAGGCGCAGTGCCTTGTCACGGGGGTC
>Ga0326726_10004043_pt1 | contig 13436 bp, 9 predicted proteins | sample MHFenrmetagenome_2_FD_207603 | JGI IMG/M metagenome (GOLD analysis project Ga0326726, IMG submission 207603) | Lab enriched peat soil microbial communities from Michigan Hollow, Ithaca, NY, United States - MHF15MN | ecosystem: Environmental > Terrestrial > Soil > Wetlands > Peat | place: USA... | reverse complement strand
AAAGACTGGGATAAACTTTCTGCCGACGAAAAGAAATTATTTGCTCGCCAGATGGAAGTGTATGCCGGATTCGCAGAACAAACTGATTACGAAGCCGGAAGACTTATCTCAGCTATTAAAGATTTAGGTGTAATAGATAATACCATAATAATATTCATTGCCGGCGATAATGGTGCAAGTGCCGAAGGACAGATGAACGGAATGTACAACGAAATGACTTACTTCAATGGTGTACCTGAAACCGTTCCTGAGATGTTAAAGCATTATGACGACTGGGGCGGACCCAGCACTTATCCTCACTTTTCAGCCGGATGGGCAGTAGCAATGGATGCACCTTTCTCATATACTAAACAGGTAGCATCGGATTTTGGTGGAACACGTAATGGAATGATAATTCACTGGCCGGCTGGAATTAAAGTCAAAGGTGAATTGCGCTCGCAATTTGGTCATGTAATTGATATAGCTCCAACAATTTACGAAGTGACAAAAATACCTGCACCAAAAGTGGTTAATGGTATTAAACAGGATCCTATTGAAGGAACTAGTCTGGCTTATACATTTAATGTAGCAAGTGCAGAAGAACAGCACAAAGTACAATACTTTGAAATGTTTGGTAATCGTGGAGTTTACCAGGATGGCTGGTTTGCCCGGACAATCCATAGACCGGCATGGTTGCCAAAACCTCTTAATACTTTGCAGGAAGATAAATGGGAGTTATATAATACCAAAGAAGATTTCAGTCTTGCGAATGATTTGGCTTCACAAAACCCGGAAAAGCTTAAAGATATGCAAGCGCTATTTATGAAAGAAGCAGAAAAATATCATGTACTTCCTCTTGATGATCGCCTGTTGGAAAGAACCAATGCAGAATTGATGGGCAGACCAACTGTTATGGGTGATAGAAACAAAGTTACTTATGGTGAAGGAATGAAAGGGATGGGTGCTGATGTCTTTATTGACTTAAGAAATACAACTTATACCATCACAGCTGAAGTAGCTGTAGACGCTGGTGGCAACGGTGTAATAGTTTGCCAGGGTGGAAGATTCGGTGGTTTCTCCTTATATATGAAAAACGGGAAGCCTGCATTTACTTACAATTACCTTGGGATAGAATCAACGAATATTATCGCACCCGAAGCACTCAGACCAGGAAATTACAAATTGGTTTACGACTTTAAGTACGATGGAGGAGGAATGGGTAAAGGCGGCGTTGGTAACATTTTCGTAAATGATAAAAAAGTTGTAGAAAAAAGAATTGAAAAAACTCAACCAGGTTTATTCTCAGTTGATGATCTTGCAGATATTGGAGTCGATGACGGTACCAAGGTAGCGGACTATGGTGCTTCATCAAAGTTCAAAGGTAAAATTGAATACGTAACCATCGAGCGAAAAAAGTAGTTAGGGGTCAATAACTTGATTAGATAACGGTCATCAATCAGGGTGACCGTTGTTTTTTTAAAGCCACCTAGATTAAGGTATACCTTCAACCGGAATGAATTACCGCGTTAAACTAATTTGTAATTAATCTATTATTTTTGTTTAGAAAGATTTTATGATTAATGGAAAGAAATTTTTATAACAATGAGTTTAACATTCTCAAGGGTACAATTAAAAGTCTATGTAATGATGTTAAAATAAATGTGAATGACTCCCTGGCGAATAAAAGTTAAGAATCAGCAGACAAATTTCTGACATGGCGAGTTTGAAAAAAATAAAAATAAAATTTAATAACCCTCAACAGAGGAAGGAGTTTTATTATGATTGATGAAGTGAGTACGGTGAAACTTCCTAATGTCTCTGAGTTTCATTGGTTTAGGTCTGGAAAAGAAAAAGAACCGTGCAGTTTAAGCTGGTTACATAGAAGTTTGAAATTAACTGTTATTCTTTTGCTGTTGGCTTCTGTTACCGGCCCATCTGATTTATTTGCGCAAGAAACACAGCGCCGACCAAACATAGTAATAATTCTTGCAGATGATATGGGGTATTCTGATATGGGTTCGTTTGGCAGTGAGATTCAAACCCCAAATTTAGATAAGCTGGCAAATGAAGGAGTGCGCTTTACTAACTTCTATACACACGCCAGTTGTTCACCAACAAGATCAATGTTGTTAAGCGGGGTCGATACTCACTTAAACGGCCTGGGCAATATGAATGAATGGACTGCACCAAATCAGAAAGGCGTACCCGGTTATGAAGGTCACCTGAACTCACAGGTAGCTACTTTACCACAACTGCTTAAGCAGGCTGGTTATCATACTTACATGGTTGGTAAATGGCATATGGGAAAATCACCAGAACTCATCCCTGCAGCCAGAGGATTTGAGCGGGACTTCTCATTACTTGATGGTGCTGGAAGTTATTGGGATATGACAAACTTCACCGCTGCATCTCCAAAATCTGTTTTTACAGAGGATGGGAAATATCTTACCGAACTTCCTGATGATTACTATGCAACTAAAACTTACACTGACAAGCTGATTGGATTTATCGAGGATAATAGAAAAGATGGCAAACCATTTTTTGCATATGTTTCTCACCAGGCACCACATGACCCATATCATCTTCCCAGAGATTGGCGCAATCGGCATGTCGGTGAATACGATAAGGGTTGGGACCAGCTTCGCGAAGAGCGACTAAAAAAACAAATTGAAATTGGCATTATGCCGGCAGGAACGCAACTCGCGGAAAGAATGTGGTTTCTCCCTGATCCACTCGTACTCGCTCCGGCAACAAGAGCAATTCTTGGTAAGAAGATGGAACTCTATGCCGGTATGATTGAAAACATGGATTATCACATAGGCCGGCTCATAAATTATCTGAAGGAAATTGGTGAGTATGAAAACACTATCTTCATCGTGTTCGGAGATAATGGAGCTGAAGGAACTGATTTGTTTAAAATGATTGCTGGTACTCCAGGTACACGTGATTTTTTGTTTGCAGCAATGAACTGGTCAGAAACTGATCCGAACGCCTGGGGAGATCCAGGCACATACGTCGCTTATGGTCCGATGTGGGCACAGGTTTCGATGACGCCATTTAGTCAGTACAAGGGTTGGCTAGGTGAAGGTGGTATACGTAACGCTCTTATCGTCAGTGGTCCTATCGTCAAACGACCCGCTGGAAGTATCAACAACGGGCAAATGCATGTTGCCGATATCATGCCTACTTTGCTTGATATTGCAAATACCAAATATCCTAAGACATTAGAAGATGGTCGTGAACTGCCCCCTCTTATTGGTAAATCCTGGCTGCCGATGTTATCAGGTAAAACAGAATCACCACGAACTGATCAGGACTATATGGCATGGGAAATATTTGGTAACCGTGCGTTAGTTCAGGGAGACTGGAAAATTCGTTGGGAATATAAGTCACTTGGTACTGAAGATTGGGAACTCTTCAATATAGCAACTGATCCTGGTGAACGAAAAGATCTTGCTATAGAACAGCCTGAAAAGTTAAATGTTCTTCTTAAACTCTGGGATAAATATGTCAAAGAGAATAATGTTATAATACCGAGCCGTTCGCCGTTTGAAACGATGTACGATGCACTTCCACCGCGTGTGCCGGTTGAAGAAGGTTATCCGCCGCTTATTTATGAGCAACAGTTTATACCTCCCACAGATATGTTGGCTAAACCAAAATAATAAAATCGCGGAGGAATAATTAACACTTTATATATATGGAAGGTGAACTTATGAAAGAATATATCTTATCAAAAATAAAAATGATCTTTAAACCATATTCTGTAATTGCTCTGCTTGCGATAACCGTATTCATCCCCGAGCAAAGTTTCTCACAAGTTCCAGCACGATTTTATTGGAAGACTTTAGCTGGTGCCAACGGTGTACCGTTGATCGTTGAATCAATTAGCGGTAATACTAATCCGTTTGACCCTTCACACAATGTAAATCCGGGAGCTTACGTCAATGCAACGATGGCAATGGTTGGGTACGCTAAATTTTTACCCTTGTTTGATCGGGCAACAATGATTTCCGTTATACTTCCTATGGGTCGCATTTCTAGTGAAGCTATAGTAGCCGGATTGACTTCTAAAGAAGTTGCAAAAGGCTTTGGTGACCCGATGATCGAATTCAATATTAATATTATTGGTCCTGAAGCACAAAAAAGTATTCCTGATGTTTTGCGATATGAACCGGGATTCTCTCTTGATCTGCTAATGGATATAGCTTTTCCTGTAGGCGAGTACAACAATGAACAAGCTTTAAATCTCGGACAGAATCGCTGGTATGGAAGATTAGGTGCCCCGATTGTTTGGCAATTAGGTCCATGGATACCGGGCAAGCGTACAACTCTGGAGTTCATACCAGCAGTCTGGCTCTTTGGAGATAACAGCGATTATTTAGGAAAAACGATGAAAACAGATCCTATATTTCAATTAGATGCCCATCTTTCACGAGATCTTACTCATAATTTCTGGGCATCGCTGGATGGTGTATGGTATAATGGTGGCCAGGCAACTGTAGACACTTCGCAAGGCACAAAACTTAACAACATCGGTCTCGGAATAACGCTAGGATATCAGATTAATGAAAATCTTAATCTTACTTTTGGTTACAAATCAACAATTAACGATAATGCTCAGGATGCACTGCGAATGGATGGTTTTATGGTAACACTTGTTTATGGATGGCATCCGCTGATTGAAGGTGTAAAACGATTGAAGGAAAGTGAGTAAATAAAGGCTCTTTCTACTTGGTGAGGAAAATAAATAACCAGCAAATAGGGTCCATAAATATTTCCGCAGGCTTTGTTTATATAAATGAACTGAGTTATTTCGGAATGAGATTGGCTTATATTTTCAAGCTTTAGTAAATAATTATCAGTTAAGAAAGAGTTAATTAAATTCTTTCAAATTTAAATTAGATATGTTAGGTCTCTTTATAAGGTATTCAAAAAACTCTGTTGGTTATTAAATAAAAAAATGTTATCAAGATTATTCTTGTAACAAGAAAGCCAAAGAGATACTATTATGAGTAAAAAACTATTGGATCATTTTCAATCCAAACAACTGAGTATAGAAGAACGCATTTCTGCAGGCAAGAAGCTGCGCGATAAATTTCCTCGTATCAAGCAAGGTGAGTATAAACCTCCTGCTAACCGCCTTGATCCTGCTTTGATTTTAGAAGAACAAGCAAAAACCCGCCTACCGGATCTTGTACCAGTCAGGTATGCAAGAATGCTCACTTCACCATTCGCATTTCTTCGAGGCGGTGCAGCTATTATGGCTGCTGATCTGGCAGCAAATGGCAAAACTACAGGAATCAATGTGCAGGTTTGTGGTGATATGCACGTTGCAAACTTTGGTGTTTTCGCCTCAGCTGAACGCAACCTTGTTTTTGGTATAAATGATTTTGATGAAACACTACCCGGTCCCTGGGAATGGGATCTTAAACGGCTCACAGCAAGTATAGTTGCCGCTGGTAGATTTTTGGGTGCTAATAAAAATAATTGTGAAGAATCGGTAATGGCTGCAGTAAGTACCTATCGTAAAAGAATAAGACAATATGCTCAGATGGGAAACCTAGAATTGTGGTATTCAACCATCAATGAAAATGATATTCTGAAATCGCTATCTCCATCAGCACAAGAAGGTGCAAAAAAAATAATGAGTAAAGCCCGTCAGAGAACTCATATGCAGGTGCTTGGTAAACTGACTGATCTTGTGGATGAAAAATTTCTTCTGAAAGAAAATGCTCCATTCATTGTAAGGGAAAAGAAAACACAATCCGGAAGACCGATAAAAGAAGCGCTGGGAATGTTTCTCGAATCTTATTTCAGTTCACTCGCCGATGATCGCAAGACTATACTTAAACAGTATCGTGTAGTTGATGCAGCAAGAAAAGTTGTTGGTGTTGGAAGCGTTGGAACAAGGTGCTGGATTATTCTACTGATAGGGAATCATTCTGACGATCCTTTATTCCTTCAATTAAAAGAGGCTCAGCCATCAGTTTTAGAACCGTATGTTTCAAAATCTATATATGCAAATCAAGGACAAAGGGTTGTAGCTGGTCAGCGATTGATACAGGGCGCTCCAGATATTTTTCTCGGATGGGGCGAGCAGGATGGTATGAATTTTTACGTCCGTCAGTTAAGAGATATGAAGGGCGGAGTTGAGTTTGATCCCAACAAAGTGAAGGTTGAAAATATGGGTCAGTATAGTTCATTATGTGCCTGGGCATTAGCTCTGGCTCACGCTAAATCTGGTGATGCAGCAATGATAGCAGGATATGTTGGAAAAAGCGATGAACTGGACGAAGCAATGGTGAACTTTGCTTTTGCTTATGCTGATCAGACTGAAAAAGATTATCAGGCACTGACTGCTGCCGCAAAGAATGGTAGAATTAAAGTTGCTTCTGTAAAAGAATAAAAATGATTTCCTTATTACAATTGGAAAAACAGCTATGTCTAAGGCTGAAAAATCCCGTGTTGAAAAAGCTTGAGCGAAAAATTCCTACTGGAAGAGATGGTGAGGTATGAGCCAAACCTTTAGCAAGGTAGCTAGTTTTTTAAAGCTGCGTGGTAAAACTATCGTTGCGGTGCTGGCGCTTCTGGTCATTGCTGCCGCAATACCATTTGCCATCTTGGACACCATCGAGAAGGGTCGTGTGTACCTATTCTCAGCGCAGTTCCTGGAGGAGTTACCACAACGGTTCTCCGGGTCCGGACGTTTCCGCTTTATTTTACAACCACTGTTCGCTATCTTGTTAGGGGTGTGCGGAGGCATGGCTGATGCCAAGGCGGGAAACCGTCCTTATCTATTTGGTTTACTCTTCACTTCCGGACATCGAAGAAAGTTGTTGCGGAGTGCAGGAGAGGCCATTGGTATTCTGCTCGCCATGGGAATCATACTCGATGTTGTATTTCAACTAGTCCTCTACCGGGAAGTACATCCAGGCGCAGCTTTGGTGATTGGGCCTATTCTTATTTGCACTCCCTATGCACTGTCCAGGGCACTGACGAATCGATTGGTGCGAAGGTTTGGGCAAAAGTAACATATATAAAAACATTTTTAAAGTTTTTGAGGTGGCTGATTCATTCGTAATTTAGACAACAAGTTCTTCATCATCCATCATCTTGGAGGAATATCTGCATCAAATATTACAAGTGTTACTTTTCATAATAATATTGTCTTTCACAATAAAGGTATCAGCACAGGATCTTGATCCAAGAGCTTATGCCAGGGCTCCTGTTGATGCAACAGTTTTGATCGCTGGTTTCAACTACACATACGGAAGTGTTGTGCTGGATCCAACATTGCCCATTAAAGATTTGGAAGCAAAGGTCGAGTCACCAATTCTTGGAGTTGCTCGAACATTCAGTTTGTTTGGTTTAACTTCCCAGGCATTTGTTGTACTTCCTTACTCCTGGGCACAAGCTTCGGGCAAAGTCTTTGGTGAGGATTCAAGCATCATTCGTACTGGATTTGGGGACACACGTTTTCGAATATCAACATTATTGTTCGGAGCTCCTGCTGCAACAGTGGAAGAATTTGCGAAATCTTCACCACAAACTGTTTTAGGAGTAAGTCTCACCGTCACAGCACCTACAGGACAATTCTTCAGCGATAAATTAATAAATCTGGGTACGAACCGCTGGTCATTCAAGCCTGAAATCGGATTATCATATATGGTATCTAAGCAATGGTTCATAGATCTGTACGCTGGAGTTTGGTTCTTTACAGATAACAACTCATTTTATCCGGGCACTTCAGTTCGCAGCCAGGACCCATTGCTAACATTCCAAACGCATGTCAGCTATAATTTTAATCCCTTAATGTGGGCAGCAATAGATTTTACTTTTTATACCGGCGGTCAATCTTCAATAAATGACATTTACAAAGATGACAGACAAAATAACTCACGTCTCGGCGCTACATTCAACTTACCGGTTAGCAGGCAGAGTTCTATAAAGTTTGCATACAGTACAGGTGCAGTTATTCGAATTGGTGGTAACTTCTCTACTATTTCAATCGCATGGCAGATGGTGTTTTTTTAAGGTAATTCTTTGTCATTGGCTTAATTGATTTCGTCGAAGAAAGATTTTATAGAGTATTTCAAGAAAAGTATTTCTTTATCTTATTGTGTTTTTGAATTCTCAAATAATCAATGAACTTATTGATTTGATCTTATTCATAAAAATGTTTAAAGGTTAATAAAATGATCCATATCGTTAAAATTTTAAAACTTCTGCCTATTGTAATTGTTTGTTTTCTCTTAACCCCGTACACAGCTTTAGGACAGAAAACAAAAACATTAGACTTTCCTGCAACTATGAGTCCGTATGATTGGAGATTATCATTAGGAGTAAGTTCTATCGCGATGCCTGAAGATATTGTACTTGAAACAGCCAGTATCCGTTGGCCGTTAATCAGATTTGCTGCTATAATGGGATTGCCTTCTAATTTTATTCTTGACACTAAAATCTCTACCGAGATTGTTACAAATCATTTTGAATTAGGAAGTAGATGGATCTATGAGTTTAATGATAAACTTCATGCAGATGCAGGAATAGATTTTGCATATTTTTTCGGGCGGTTAGAGCAATTTGAATATAATACCAAAATTCACGGCTGGTTCACGTATCCTTCTGTAGCGTTAGGATATGATTTTGGTTCACTCACTGTAACCCTTCGTGGTTCTTTAAGTTATATTAATTCTTTATCAACTATTAATGGCGAGGTTGAGTCCAATTCTGAAGAAAATAGATTTAATGGATTTTTTTATAGAGTGTCTTTAGAACAACCATTCTACAAGTTCACAACAATCGGGCTTGCCTTCCAAATGAGTTATCTTAAACTGTATTACCCTGAATGGCCGCTGTTTCCGGCAATTGATCGTTACTATTGGATACCTGAACTACAGATATGGTTAACACTTTAAAATTAAAAGAATAAAAATGAAAATAGTTCATTCAGTTTTATATATGAATCAGTTCAATAAAAAATATTAAAGGATAGTTGTATGATTTTTCTAAAAAAGATGTTGTCAATTTTCAATCCTGTTAATTACATAATAGTAATCATTCTGCTTTCAAATGGATGCTCCAATGATCTGGATGTCATATTTCCGGAATGGGATAACGGGCTGCTAAATAGTACTACCCCGCTTACAAATGAAATGAAAGCACGCTTTGAAGGAATTTATAATGTCGAACAAGGCAGCGACCAGTTTGGTAATTCTGTAGTTGTAAAATGGAATGGAGATTATCTGAGCATCTATACTGGTAAAAATACAGGATATTTTCTGTTGCAAGGTGGTAAACTTGATAGTACTATATATCTTCAAGGCTTATGGCGTTATCAGAACAACGCTGAAACTGGTCTGACACAATTTAGTATGACTGAGGGTGCTGATTATGTTTTGGGAAACTCAGGTGACAGTTCCGGTATAAAGCTGAAGGGAACCTGGGGTAAGAATCAGAACACTCCGAAAGAACCTGTTGTGTTAAAATTCATTCGACCCATTAAACCTGAGTTGCTTACGAATAAATTTTACATCATTACCCATCATGGTTCAGGCGGAGGTCCGGAATATTTACAACAAACAGAAAACACGATTGAAATTGCAAAAATAATTGAACGATACGGGGCAAATGGTTTTGAGACTGACGTGAGAGTCTCAAAGGATGGAATTCCATTTCTGTACCATGATAACACACTGAACCCACGACTTGTTCAGAAAGGTTCGTTAATCGGAGAACCTGAAAAATATACTTTTAAAGAGTTACATACTTTTGTGCGTCTGATACATGGAGAGCAAATACCTTCGCTTGAGGCTTGGTTAGATGCAGTAGTCACAGAAACTAATCTGGAGTTTATTTACGTTGATTGTAAACCAACGGCTCAGCCGGGTCTTGCCACGATCGCAGCCATCTGTGAAGCAGCAAGGCAAAAAGCTGCTTCTCTGAACAGAGATATCCAAATTTATATGGCAATAACCACTGATGATCTATTCAATGCTTTTTTGGCACTTCCTGATTATCAAAATATACCTACGATATGTGAACTTTCACCAGATAAATTAGAGCAAATCAACTCACACGTTTGGTCTCCCAGATTTACTGAAGGAACACAAAACTCTGAAGTTGCAGCTTTACATTCAGAGGGAAGGATCGCTATTGTCTGGACGGTTAATATCCCTTCACTTATGGAACAGTATTTTCAGGACGGAATATTTGATGGAATGCTTACTGATTACCCCACACTTCTTGCTTACTATTATTATGGACAATAAAATGAAAAAATTAATTTTATTTCTTTTCTCGTTTTTAATTATTTATAGTTCAGTTAATGCTCAGACTGCCGATTCTCTTTACAACTTAACTGTTTATGCTGGTGGGGGGTACGTAAGGAACATAACAAGTTTCGACTATGAATACGCGAGTTTGAACAGAAATGGATTTCTTGCTAATCTTAGAGTTATGTGGAAACCGGATTATCTTATACGCGCCGGATTTGAAGTTGGTAGGACAGATGTATATTCACTGAATGAAAAAGATATTCAAACAGATTTCGGAACTACAGATCTCAAAACTGATGTCTATGCCTGGTCAATTATGGCAGTATTTTCAATGTCGCCATTTAAAAATTTTGAAGTAAATTTAGGCACCGGTCATGCTTTTACAACAGTTAATAATACATCTTTTGGGAACGAATCAACCTCGACTGATGGCGGTTCTGCTTTTATGATTTCAACTGGCTATTACTTTCCCGTATCAAAAGATCTCCAGTTAGGAGGAGAGCTAAGGGGGATGAAAATAGCTAAATATGATGACTATTTAATTTCATTACAGGTTTCTCTTGCGTATAAATTTCTTGAGTGGTAAAATATAAATTAAAAATAGACGTATCCATTCGAGTATTTAAGTGTAAATATATTCTAGACAATTAATTAGTTGATTTTAATATTGTGATCAACGGCCATCAATTCGGTGGCCGTTGTCTTTTTTTAAAAATCAAAAATATTTTGGTAGAATTATCCCTGACCTAAGTGAGTTTCAAAGTCAATTAAGTTTATAATTTTTAATATCTTTACGTATCTGTTCCATATTGCTTGGCACCAAAATGAATATCTTTTCAAACGTATCTAAAAAATTCCTAACGACAAGCACTTCTGTTCTGTTGTTCTGTTTGGTTTTTACAATATTTATTATTCCTCTATTCCCCGCTTCATTTTATCGTATTCTTTACCTGATAGGATATTCGTTCATATTTATTCTGGCGGCAATGGCAGTTAATAAATATCGTTCGGGCATATTCACACTAGCAATATTAATATTTTTATTACAGTGGATTTCATTCCTCTTTGTATTCACCCTATTAGTTGAATCACTGAGGATTTTAACTATACTTTTCTTTTTTGTTATTGTATTTAGCTTCATCCGGCAAGTTGCAAGCGCTGAAGAAGTTTCCTTTAAGGTTATCGTCGAATCAATAAATGGCTATTTGATGCTTGGTTTAGCTTTCGGGACTTTAATCGCTTTAATAATGTATTTTAATCCAGATACATATAATTTCCCTGGAATTGATGTGGCAAACGTGAGACAAGGAGAAAACTTAAGCAGTTATCTTTATTATGCTTTTGTCACGTTAACAACATTAGGATATGGGGATGTTGTACCAAAATTACCCGGCACAAAATCTTTGGCAATTTTTATTGCTGTTACAGGGCAGTTCTATATAGCAATAATTATAACAACTCTGGTGAGCAAATATCTAAATCAGAAAAAAGGATAGGTTTATAAACTGAATCTGATTTACTTATTATTTTGTTGGGTGCTTGACAGAACCGTTGTAGAAAACATCACAATCGTTGCCCAGTATATCGTCTACTAAATTTGTAACCGGTGCTAATATCGTGCCTACTACTTTTACTTTTCCCAGGGTAGGAAAATTCAAATTTCCATATATGTTTTGGCTGAATACACTACAGCCATATTTATTAAGAAGTGCAATAGTTAAATTCAAACTATCCTTTGAAAAATTTATTGAGCCAGTTGTAGCTATCCTGTTTTTAGTCGTAGTAAACGCTGCATCTTTCATTATAAAATCACCATTTTTTAGTTCCCAGTTAGAAACCAGATTAGTGATCTGTGAAGATTCGCCTGGATTCACAATTAAAAGAGTTGCAAAGTCAGAACCTTTGGTAACTGCAATTCCAACAGGTCCGGCAAGTATAACAGCACCAAGATCAACTAAATTAAAATTTTGACTTCGTTTGAATTTATCTATTACTTTATCAGCATCCATTCCATAGAAAATGAGATTTTTCCCGCTCAGGTTAATACTACCTTTCATATTGCTTACGATAGTATCCCAATCAGACCCTTGTGATTTAACATCCATCGATAAACTGAGAGGGCCTGTTATCATAGTATCGAGCTTAAAAGATTCTAACATTTCCTCCGCATAAAATTTATTTACATTATAATTGATATGATATGAAGGCAAATCAGAAAATGGTGATAATTCCACGTACGATTTCCCTTTTGCATTTTTACCAAAAAATCTTACCTGATTCGAATTAATTTTATATGTCCCATCCTGAACGTTAAAATCCAATATTATGTTGTCGAGATTTAACTCTCTTGAATTAAGTTCAGCGGCTTTTAATTTTCCAACGGTGCTTAGTGTAGCAAAAGGGTTCGAATTTACAGCGTCATTGAAATAGACATCACTTAGAGATAAGCTAAGAGATTTGGTGGTAATGGTATCTCCGGAAAATTGATATAGTAAATTCGCATCCTTTAGATTAACGAATTTTAATATTGTTGAATCTACTGGAAACTGAAGCTCAGCAAAGAATGTTCCGGATAATTTTCCTTTCATTGCTGCAGGAACAGTATCCTTTGGGTTGTAAAATAATTTTGATAAATGAATGTTATCGAAACTTGTTTTTGTTTTGATATAGAAAGGTTGAAACTTTGAGGAGTTATACTCACCTGTAAAATTGAAATTTCCATCAAGAAATTTTGTTTTGAAATTATCGCACTTAAGATTAAAACCAAGTACACCTTCACTGATTTTAAACCTGCCGGATTTAATTTTCAACGGAGGAAGAAAATTTTCAGCAGTGGCATCTAATTTTTTAATATCAAATTCAATTTCCGGGAAAGATTTAAATTTTGTTGCCTTTGAAGTTGTTGTTTTTGCAAGTACTTCAACATCAACATTAAGAATTCTATAATTGAAATCTCTTTTAATTGACGGATCGAAAGCAAGAAAATTAGGCAAATCGAAGATTGAAGATTTAATCGTAAGATCAGCTTTAATTTCTTTTTCAATATTAAATATAAGGTATTGGAGATTTTCAATCTTTCCGTTAATAAGAAGATCGGTATCATCTGATAAAACACTTAGATTGTCAAAATAATAGTCATCATTTTTCCTGGAAATGTTTCCGTTTATTCTATCAATC
>Ga0326726_10004042_pt1 | contig 13437 bp, 12 predicted proteins | sample MHFenrmetagenome_2_FD_207603 | JGI IMG/M metagenome (GOLD analysis project Ga0326726, IMG submission 207603) | Lab enriched peat soil microbial communities from Michigan Hollow, Ithaca, NY, United States - MHF15MN | ecosystem: Environmental > Terrestrial > Soil > Wetlands > Peat | place: USA... | reverse complement strand
CAAGCGTACGGAGGTGCTCCGGGTCGGCGATCGGGACGTCACGATCACCAACCCGGACAAGGTCTACTTCCCCGAGGCCGGACATACGAAGCTCGACCTCGTCCAGTACTACCTGGCCGTCGCCGATGGAGCCCTGACCGGCGTCCGCGGCCGACCGATGGCGCTCAAGCGCTTCGTCGACGGCGCGGCCGGCGACTTCTTCTTCCAGAAGCGGGCGCCCGAGAACCGGCCGGACTTCCTGCGGGTGGCGACCCTGTCGTTCCCATCGGGTCGGACCGCCGACGAGATCGTCGTCGACGACGCGGCCGGCCTGGCGTGGGTCGCCAACCTCGGCTGCATCGACCTCAACCCGCACCCGGTCCGGGCCGACGACCTCGACCACCCGGACGAGCTCCGGATCGATCTCGACCCGGTCCCCGGTGTGCCCTGGTCGCAGATCCGCGAGGTCGCCCTGGTTGCACGCGAGGCCCTCGTCGGCGTCGGCCTCGTCGGCTGGCCGAAGACGTCGGGCTCGCGCGGGATCCACATCAATGTCCGAATCGAGCGGCGCTGGACCTATCCGGAGGTCCGCCGGGCGGCCCTCGCGATCGCCCGGGACGTCGAGCGCCGCGCGCCGAAGATCGCCACCTCGAAGTGGTGGAAGGAGGAGCGCCACGGGGTGTTCCTCGACTACAACCAGAACGCCAAGGACCGGACGGTCGCCTCCGTCTACTCGGTCCGCCCGACACCGGACGCCCGGGTATCGATGCCGCTCACCTGGGACGAGGTCGGGACCGTCGAGCCGGAGGCGTTCACGCTCGCGACGGTCCCGGCGCTGTACGCCGAGCAGGGCGATCCCGGGGCCGGCATCGACGACGCCGTCGGGTCGCTCGAGGCGCTCCTCGAGCTGTCGGCGCGGGACGAGGCCGAGGGTCTCGGCGACGCGCCGTGGCCGCCGACGTATCGAAAGCAGCCCGGCGAGCCGCCCCGGGTCCAGCCGTCGAAGCAGCGCCGGCCCGATGCCGACTACGACACGCCCGAGGCCGAGGCGGAGCGCGAAAAGGCGCGAGCGGCGATGGAACGACGGATGGACGCCTGGGAACAGGAGCGGGAGGCGCGCCGGACGGGCGGGGCGACGGCCACCCGACCGACGCCGACCGGCCGGCGCCGGTCCACGGTCCCGGTCATCGAGATCGCCCGGGCGGCCAGGAAGGACGATGCACTGGCGGGCCTCGAACGCTGGAAGGGGCGCTGGCCAAAGGCCGCAGTCGCGCTCGAGCCGGCCGACGTCCTCGTCGATTCGATGCGCGGCCGGTCGACGACCTGGACCCGGATCCGGGTCAACCTCATCCACGTAGCCGAGGCGGACCGCCCGCCCCAGGAGGCGCTCGACCCGGACTACGACCCGTGGACCGAGTGGGAGGGCCCCGACCGCGCCGGCCAGCTCGAGCGGCCGAAACGCAAACCCGCTGCGAGCTAGGCAGGTGGCGAGCCAGGTGGGCCCCCACGAAGCGACGCTCCGGGCCTTCGGACTCCGTGACGAAGACCTTCGCGCGTGGCGTGGCAGCGGGCTGCCGGACAGCGCGTTCGATGCCTGGCTCACGGATCGCGTGGCGCGCCGGCCGCGCGGCACGAGGGCGGTCGAGGTGTACGGCGCTGATGACATCCACGACTTCGCGCGACGAGCGATCCTCGACGCGCTCCGCCTCGGGGCGGGCGACCGTCTCCTCGAGATCGGCTGCGGCGGCGGTCTGCTGCTGCGGGACGCGGCCGCGAGCGGAGCCGACGTCACCGGGCTCGACCACAGCGAGGACATGGTGCAGCTCGCCCGGACTCGGGCTCCTGGGGCCACGGTCGTCCTCGGATCGGCCGACGCCTTGCCATTCCCCGACGGGACGTTCAGCGCCGTGGCGATGTCCGTCGTCTTCTTCTTTCTGGATGACCCGGTCGGCGTCCTGCGGGGCTGTCGACGCGTGCTCGTGCCCGCAGGTCGCGTGGCGATCTTCACCACGGCCCCGGAGCTGCGCGGCACACCGGCCGCGCCGGAGCCGATCGCCAGCCAGGGGCATTTCTACCCGGATCGCGAGCTCGTCGAGCTGGCTCGTTCCGCCGGACTGGGCGAGATCGAGGTGCGAAACGAGGCGGGCGGACAGCTGCTGACGGGTCGGGCCTAGCCGGCGACCCCGGCCGAGGCGACCACGCCACGCGTCAGCCGGTCGGTCGCGAGCGCGTCGCGGTAGGTCGCGAGGACGTGGCCCGGATCACCGGCCTCGACCGCGTCGAGGAACGCCTCGGCCTGGACCTCGTACGGGTCGCGCCGGTTCGGCGTGCGGATGACGCCATCGGGAGTGGCGAGGACCAGCTCCCAGGCCAGCTCCTCCTGCTCCGTCTTGAGCCGGATCGTCGCCCGCAGGTCCGGCGAGACGAGCTCGAGCTCGATGACCGGGGGCTCGGTCCGCCGCGTATTGACGAACGAGCCGACGGCACCTGAGTCGAACCGGAGCACCGCCGCCGTCGATCCGACGACGTCGACCACCCGCCCGGGTGGCATCGGCGGGACGGACGTGCTCGCGGCCCCGACCACGCTCGCCTCCCCGACCAGGTGCCGGGCGAGGTCGTACAGGTGGGTCGCCTGCTCGACGGCCTGGCCGCCGCCCTGGTCGGCCCGACCCCACCAGTCCGGACCCGGCGTGCCGTCGATCCAGCGGGCCAGGACCAGCTCGGGAGGTTGCTCGGCCAGCCGCCGCCGGGCCTCGGGCAGGACGTCGAGACCGCGCCAGTGGTAGCCGACCGCGACCACCAGCCCACGCCGATCGATCGCGTCGGCGACGCGCGGCGGGGCGTCACCGTCCCGTGCGGAGAGCGGCTTCTCGACGAGGAACGGCAACGCCCGATCGATGACCGCCAGGCAGGCCGCCGGCGACAGGTAGGGCGGGAGGCACAGGAACACGGCGTCCGGCCGGGTCTCGTCGAGCAGCCGGTCGAGCTCGGTGAATGTCGGGACCCCGCGCCCGGCGGCCGTCGCCGCGGCCCGCTCGGTCGTCCGGGACATGATCCCGACGACCTCGGACCGGCCGAGGCGGTCGAGGGCCGCGAGGTGCTTCGGGACGATCCAGCCCGCTCCGGCGAAGGCGATCCGCAGCCGCCGCCCGCCCGCCCCGGGGTTCACGAGCGTCCGGTCGTCCCGAAGATCGCCGACAGCTCGTACGCCGCCGTCTCCTCGAGCTGGTCGTAGCGGCAGTCCTCCGGCCGCTTGTCGGGGCGCCAGCGGACGAACGTCGTCCCGTGCCTGAACCGGTCGCCCTGGAGGTGGTCGTAGGCGACCTCGACGACCCGCTCCGGCCGAAGCGCCTCCCAGGACAGGTCGCGACCGCGGTTCCAGCGGCTCGTAGCGCCCGGGACCCGCTGGCCGGACGCGGCTGCCGCCTCGGCCCATTCGGCCCACTCTGCCCACGGGTGGCCGTCCATCGCGTGCTCACGGAGCGGCGCCAGCTCCGCGACGAGCTCGGCTCGCCGGGCCATCGTGAACGACGCGGTGATCCCGACGTGGTTGAGCTTGCCGGCGTCGTCGTAGAGCCCGAGCAGCAGCGACCCGATGAGCGTTCCGGGGCCGTCCTTGTGCCAGCGGAACCCGGCCACGACGCAGTCCGCCGTCCGCTGGTGCTTGATCTTGAGCATCGCCCGCTTACCCGGCTGGTACGGCGCGTCGAGCCGCTTCGCGATCACCCCGTCGAGCCCGGCCCCCTCGAACCGGTCGAACCAGTCGGCCGCCTGGGCGCGGTCGCGCGTCGCCGGGGTGAGGTGGACCGGCGGCGCAGGGTTTCCGAGCACCGCCTCGAGGCGCGATCGACGCTCGGCCTGCGGGACGGCCCGGAGATCGTCGTCGCCGAGCGCCAGGAGATCCCACGCGACGAAGCTGGCAGGCGATCCCGCCGCCAGCATCCGGACCCGCGATTCGGCGGGATGGATCCGCAGGAGGAGGGCGTCGAAGTCGAGCGCTCCGTCGGCGCCGGCGATCACGACCTCGCCGTCGAGGACGCAGCGCTCGGGCAGCGCCGCCCGAAGCGGGTCGGCCAGCTCCGGGAAGTAGCGATCGAGCGGCTTGAGGTCGCGCGACTGCGTGTACACCTCGTGGCCGTCACGGAACACGATCGCCCGGAAGCCATCCCACTTGGGCTCGAACAGCCAGCCGTCCCCGTCGGGCAGTCCGTCGGACGGCTTTGCCAGCATCGGCTCGAGCGGCGGCGTGATCGGCAGGCGCACCCTGCGACGATAGCCGACCACGGGGCGATCGACCGAGCGTCCGCTCGCGGCCTCGTGCGCGCCTCGCATGTCCGGGACGCCAAGCGGCCGTCCCGGAGAGGGTGCCGGGACGGCCGCTGGTCGGTGCAGCTGTGTTGGCTAGCGGACGACCACCACCGTCGCGTCGGCGTGAGTGGCGACGTGCTCGGAGACGCTCCCCTGGAGGACGCGATCGAGCATCCCGAGGCCGCGCGAGCCGATGACGACGGTGTCGAACCCGCCGTCGACCGTCATCCGCTCGATCGTCTTCGCCGGATCCCCGGCGGGCTCGAGCAGCTCGGCCTCGATGCCGCTCTGGCGGAGGAGCTCACGCGCCTCGACCAGCTCGGCGGCATGGGTGGAGGTGTCGTCCCACGGGTCGATCGGCACGCGGCCAGGATGGACCGGGACGACGCTGACGACCGAGATCGTGGCCTCGAACTTCTGGGCCAGCTCGATCGCACTCTTGAGGGCACGGCGGGCAGGTTCCCCACCGTCATATGCGACCAGGATCTTCTTCATGGTGACGGCACTCCTTCGACCCTAGGCTGGTCCATCCCGGGGCCCGGGGCAGCGGTCGCACGGCCCAACGGACAGTGACGAATGGCCCGATCCCGTCCGGCGGCGGGGCGACCCGCTTGGGCCACGCGGCACTGTCCCTCGGCGACGATCGATGGCTTGATGGATCCAGCCACCGGATCGGCGCACGCCGTCCCGACCGCACCTGCGGAGGCACCGATGACGAGCCCCTCCCCCGACAACGCCAACGACGAGCAGAAGGCGCTCGCGACGACCCTTCGCGCGACCTGGTTCGGGGCGAGCCTCGACGACCCGACGATCGGCCGCCTCTCGGCGCTCGCCCGGCGTCGGACGGCCAAGGCCGGCGAGGTCCTCCTGGTCGAGGGCGGCCGCTCGGACGAGTTCGGCGTCGTCGTCACCGGTCGGCTGGCGCTGCGCATGCTCGTGCCCGAGCGCGGGATGGTCACGATCCTGACCGTCGAGCCGGGCGACCTGTACGGCTGGTCGGCGATCGCCGCCCCGCAGCGGGCGACCTCGACCGTCGTGGCGATCGAGCCGAGCGAGCTCATCGCGTTCGACGGCATGGACCTCCGGCTCGCCCTCGCAGAGGACGACCGCCTGGCGGCCGCACTCTATCCGCGGGTCCTCGAGGCGGTCAGCCGGCGCCTGAGCGCGACGCGCCTCCAGCTGCTCGACCTGTTCACCCACCGGGAGCCCGAGGCATGGTGAGCGCCCCCGTCGCGACGGTCGATCCGACCGAGCCGATCGGCTTCCTGCCCCGTCCCGAGCTCGACCGGCTCATCGAGGCGCTCCAGGCCGACGGGCGCCGGGTCATCGGCCCGACGATCGCCGACGGCGCGGTCGTCTACGACGAGATCGCATCGCAGGCCGACCTTCCCGCCGGCTGGCGGGCCGACCAGGCCCCCGGTCGCTACCGGCTCGAGCACCGCGGCGGGGTGCGCCTGTTCGACTACGTCGTCGGCCCGACCGCCTGGAAGCGGTTCACGTTCCCGCCCCGGGTCCCGATCACGGTCGGGCACAGGGACGGCGGCGCGGTCACGTTCACGGCCGCCGAGCGCCCGGCGACTCCGCTCGCGTTCCTGGGCGTCCGGGGCTGCGAGCTGGCCGCGCTCGGGATCCAGGACACGGTCCTCATGGCCGGCCCGGCGGTCGATTCGGACTACGCGGCGCAACGAGCCGAGGTGCTCATCGTCGCCGTCGAGTGCGTGACCGCCGCATCGACCTGCTTCTGCACGTCGATGGGCACCGGTCCCGAGGTCCGCTCGGGGTTCGACCTCGCCCTGACCGAGCTCGACGACGGGTTCATCGTCCGGGTCGGGTCGCCTGCCGGAGCCGATCTCGCGACCCGCCTGTCACTCGCCCCGGTCGAGCCCGAGCGTCGGGCCGAGGCGACGGCCGCCGTCGCGGCCACGCGTCGCTCGATCGGCGATCCGGTCGACACCGACGGCCTGCCCGCCCGCCTGCTGGCCAACCTCGACAACCCGCACTGGGCCGAGGTCGCCGAGCGCTGCCTCGCCTGCGCCAACTGCACCCTCGTCTGCCCGACCTGCTTCTGCACGAGCGTCGGCCAGCGGTCCGACCTCGACGGTCAGGAATCCGTCGCCGAGCGAGCCTGGGACAGCTGCTTCACCGCCGGCTTCGCCCGGGTCGCCGGGGGCAACTTCCGGCCGCGCACGCAGGACCGCTACCGCCAGTGGCTCACCCACAAGTTCGCGACCTGGTGGGACCAGTTCGGGTCCTCGGGCTGCGTCGGCTGCGGACGCTGCATTACCTGGTGCCCGGTCGGGATCGACGTCCGGGCCGAGCTCTACGCGATCGCCGGTTCTCGATCCGGAGCCCGGGCCGCAGCCATCGCGATCCAGCCACCGCCGACGCCCACTCCGGTCGGCCCACCGGTCGACCCGGCCACGATGCCGCACCCGCCGGCCCTGGCGACGGCCCCGGCCGTCGCGGCCGCCCCGAAGGCGCCGACGAGCCCGGTCCGCGCCTGCATCGCCCGGGTCGTCTCGACGCGGCCCGAATCGCCCGACACCACGACGCTCGTCCTGACCGACGTCGACCCGGCGATCGTCGCCGGTCTGCCCGGCCAGTTCGTGATGGCCGCCCTGCCGGCATTCTCCGCCGCGCCGATCTCCATCTCGCGCTACCGCCCGGACGGGATCGAGCTCACGATCCGGGCTGCCGGCCCGGCCACCGCCGCGATCACCCAGCTCGGCCGGGGCGACCAGCTCCAGCTCCGCGGTCCGATGGGCCGCGGCTGGCCGGTCGAGGCCGCCTACGGTCACGACGTGGCGATCGTCACCGGCGGGATCGGCCTCGCACCGCTCCGCCCGCTCATCGACGCGATCCTTGCCGAGCGCGAGCGGTTCGGTGACGTCCGGCTCTACTACGGGGCGCGGACCTGGCACGACCAGCTCTACGGCGACGAGCTCGACACGTGGGCCGGCCGGCCCGACCTCGAGGTCGCCCTGACCGTCGACCGCGCCGGGCCCGAGTGGTTCGGCCGGGTCGGCATCGTGACCCACCTGTTCGACCGGGCGACCTGGGACGGCTCGAACACCGTGGCCTACGTGTGCGGCCCCGAACGGATGATGCAGGCGACCGTCGAGACGCTCGGCGATCGCTGGGTGGCCCAGGATCGGATCTGGGTGACCCTCGAGCGGCACATGGAGTGCGGCGTCGGGCTGTGCGGCCACTGCCAGATGGGCCGCTACTTCGTCTGCCGCGACGGGCCGGTGTTCAACGTGGCCGCCCTCGAGGGCATCTTCGGCCGGGAGGGGATCTGATGATCGAGCGCGTGTCGCCCGTCCGCCGCGCTCGAGAGGCGGGCTCGTCCATCCGGCCCCGGCTCGGCGTCGTCAAGTTCGCCTCGTGCGACGGCTGCCAGCTGACCCTGCTCGACCTCGAGGACGAGTTCCTCGCCCTCACCGAGCGGTTCGAGATCGTCGAGTTCGCGGAGGCGACGACGAACCGGTCCGACGGGCCGTACGACGTCCTCCTCGTCGAGGGCTCGATCAGCACGCCGGAGCAGGCCGAGGAGATCGTCCGCCTGCGGCGCCAGACGCCGCTGCTCGTCACGATCGGGGCGTGCGCCACCGCGGGCGGGATCCAGGCCCTCCGGAACTGGGGCGACGAGACCGACTTCCGGGCCGCCGTTTATGCCCACCCCGAGTACATCGAGTCGCTCGCGTTCGCGACACCGATCTCCGACCACGTCGCGGTCGATGCCGAGCTGCGCGGCTGCCCGATCGATCCCGGCCAGCTCGTGGAGCTGCTGACCTCGCTCATCGTCGGCCGCCGGCCCCAGCTCCCCGACGAGTCGGTCTGCCTCGAGTGCAAGCGGCGGAACGCGGTCTGCGTCGCCGTCGCCGGCGGGTTCGCCTGCCTTGGCCCGGTCACCCGGACCGGCTGCGGCGCCCTGTGCCCGGCCTACGGTCGCGGCTGCTACGGCTGCTTCGGGCCACGCGAGCAGGCCAATGCCCGCGGGCTCGCCCGGCACCTCCAGGTCGTCGAGGGTCGCGCCCCGGCCGACGTCGGTCGGCTGTTCGCCGGGTTCACCGCGTACTCGGAGCCGTTCCGCTCGATGGTCACGGAGCTGGGTGGGGTGGCCGCGCCGGGCGTCGCGCCGGGCGGTGGACCGGCCAGGGAGTCCCACGATGCATGACACGCTGATCCCGGCCGGCCTCGACGCCGTGTTCGACGTCCCGATGGTCACCCGCGTCGAGGGCGAGGGCTCGCTCCGCCTGCGCGTCCGGAACGGGGTCGTCGAGGAGGCTCGCCTGGCGATCTTCGAGGCGCCGCGCTATTTCGAGAAGCTCGTCGTCGGCCGGACGCCGGACGAGGTCATCGACATCGTCGCCCGGATCTGCGGGATCTGCCCGATCGCCTACCAGATGAGCGCCGTCCACGCGTTCGAGGACCTCTTTGGGGTCGAGATCGACCCCGAGGTCCGGCGTCTCCGCCGCCTCCTCTACTGCGGCGAATGGATCGAGAGCCACGCCCTCCACGTCTACCTGCTCCACCTCCCCGATTTCCTCGGCTACCCGAGCGCCGTGGAGCTCGCCCGCGACCACCGCCCGGCCGTCGAGCAGGCGCTCCTGCTCAAGCGAACCGGGAACCGGCTCGTCAAGCTCCTCGGCGGTCGGCCGATCCACCCGATCAGCGTTCGGGTCGGCGGCTTCAGCCGGGTCCCGCGACGCTCCGAGCTCGAGGCACTCCGACCGGAGCTCGAGGCGGCCGTCGCCCAGGCCCGCGCGACGCTCGACCTCGTGACCACCCTGCCCGTCCCGGAGTACGAGCGCGAGCCACGGCTCGTCTCGCTCCGCCACCCGACCGAGTACCCGTTCAACGACGGGCGGATCGTCTCGAACGACGGGATCGACCTGCGGCCGAGCGACTGGCGGGAGGCCTTCCACGAGGAGCACCACGAAGGCTCCAACGCGCTCCACGCCCGGACCGCCGACGGCGGCGTCTACCTGCTCGGGCCCGCCGCGCGGGTGGCGCTGGCCGGCGAGCAGCTCCATTCGCTTGCCGCCGAGGCGCTCCGTGCGACCGGGCTGGTCGCCCACATTCGGCGCAACCCGTACTGGTCGATTGCGGCCCGCGCGATCGAGCTCATCGGCGCGACTGCCGAGGCGCTCGACATCGTCGACGGGTATCGCCCGCCGGCCGCCCCGGCCGTCCCGTGGACGCCGCGGCCGGGCGTGGCAGCGTGGGCGACGGAGGCTCCCCGTGGCCTCCTGTTCCATCGTTACGAGGTCGACGAGCGAGGTCGGATCGCGGCCGCCCAGATCGTCCCGCCCACGAGCCAGAACCAGGGCGCGATCGAGGCCGACCTAGTGTCCTTCGCGCCGCACGTCCTCGACCTGCCCCACGACCAGGCGACGATCCGGCTCGAGCAGCTCATCCGCAGCTACGACCCGTGCATCTCGTGCGCCACCCACTTCCTGGACCTGTCGATCGAGCGGAGGTGACGTGATGGGCGCTCGTTCGGTCTGGCTCGTGGTCTGCGGGGAGCCCGAGCGCGGCGACGACGCGGCGGGTCCGACCGCCGTCGACGGACTGTCTGCCGAGCTGCTCGCCCGGTGCGAGGTCCGCCGAGGCGCCGCGCTCGACGTCGAGACCCTGATGGACGTCCCGGCCGGCGCGGCCTGCGTCCTGGTCGACGCCGCCGTGGGGATCCTCGCCGGATCGGTGGTCGTGATGCCGCTCGACGAGCTCGCCCGGCCGGTCGCCTGCCCGGCAACGGACGCCGCGCCGCGCTCGTCGCACACGCTCCCGGTCGAGCACGTGATCGGGCTCGTCCGGGCCCTGCGCGGAGGGCTGCCGGCCGGCTCGTTCGTCGGCATCGGCGCGGCGTCGGCCAGTCTCGGGGCGCCGCTGTCACCGGCGGTCGCCCGGGCGCTGCCCGCGTTCCGCGAGGCGATCGCCGCCGAGATCCGCCGGCTCGACGCGAGCGCGTAGCGCTCCGGAGACGGTCAGGAGGCGCCCCGAGTCTCGCCCTGTCCCAGGTCATTCATTCCTGAACTTCACCAATGCACGACCGGCGATGAAGTTCAGTCGTGAACGATCGCGGCGAGGAGTGCGCCCCAGGTCAGCGAACGGCTCGGACCGGCGACGGTCTGTGGCACGATCGACCCGATGGGCACGATCAAGGCCCGCTACGATGCGGCCGCCGAGCGCTACCTCACCTGGTGGGGACCAGTCCTCGCGCCGACCGCGACACGCCTCCTCGAGGGCGATTCGCCAGAGACGCGCGACGGCACGCAGCCGCGGGTCCTCGACCTCGGGACCGGGACCGGGCTCCTGGCGATCGGCGCCGTCCGTCGCTGGGAAGACGCGCGCGTGGTCGGGCTCGACGCGTCGACCGGGATGCTCGGCGTGGCCGCCGCCCAGGCCGACGCGCAGCTGACGGCCGGCGAGCGCGCCCGACTGGAGCTCGTGTCGGGCGACGCCGGACGCCTGCCCTTCCCGGACGCCTCGTTCGACCTCGTCCTGTCGTCGTTCGTCCTCCAGCTCGTCGCCAATCGGGGCGCTGCTCTGCGCGAGGCGAGGCGCGTCCTCCGACCGGGTGGGCGACTGGCAACCATCACGTGGCTCATCGCCCGCGAGGACGACCGGTTCGCCCCCGATGACGCCTTCGAGGAGGCGCTCGACGAGCTCAACATCGACGACGAGGGCGACCCCGAGGAGGCCAGGAGCGGGGACTTCCCGTCTGTCCCGGCCGCCGTCGCCCAGCTCCGGCGGGCAGGCTTCCGGGAGGTCCGCGCCGAGGGAGTCGAGCTCGTCCACGCCTACGAACCGACGACCTATGTGGCCTTCCTCGAGGAGTACGCCGAACGCGAGGTGTTCGAGGACCTGGAGCCAGACCTGCGGCGGCGCCTGCGTGAGCGGACGGCGGCCCGCCTCGCCCGGCTGGAACCCGATGCCTTCGTCTGGCGGGCACCCGTCGTCGAGGCCGCCGGACGGCGCCCTTGACGGTGCCCTTGACCATCCTGCTACAGTAGTTGCGTTCGCAACTATCACACGCCAGCGGAGCTCACCATGCCGGCCGTCACCGCCGATACCCTCACCCTCCCCCGGATCCCCGATCCGACGGTTCCGGCGGTCGCGGCCCGACCGATCGACCGGATCGTCACTGCCCGATCACAGCTCGAGGGCGAGGGGTTCGTGGTCCGTCGCCCATTCCCGTCGGTGGAGCTGTCGTTCGCCGACCCGTTCGTCCTGCTCGACCACCTCGGCGCGGTCGAGTACGCGCCCGGCGAGGCGAAGGGCGCCCCGTGGCACCCCCACCGCGGCTTCGAGACCGTGACCTACATCATCGACGGCGCGGTCGAGCACCAGGACTCGACCGGCGGGGGAGGGCTCATCACCGACGGCGGGACCCAGTGGATGACCGCCGGCGCGGGGATCCTCCATAGCGAGATGCCGCCCGAGCAACTCGTCGTCCACGGCGGCCTGTTCCACGGCGTCCAGCTCTGGGTCAACCTGCCGGCCGAGCTGAAGTGGACGCCGCCCCGCTACCAGGACATCGAGGCGCGTGACGTCGCGCTCCTGTCCAGCCCGGACGGCGGCGCCCTGATCCGGGTCATCGCGGGCGAGCTCGACCGCCACGCCGGACCCGGCGCGACCCGGACCCCGATCACCTACCTGCACGCCACGGTCAGCCCGGGCGCCGAGCTCACGCTCGATTGGCCGCGCGAGTTCAACGCGCTCGTCTATGCCCTGGTCGGATGCGGCTCGGTCGGCGCCGAGCGGCGTCCCCTCGACGAGGGGCAGCTGGCGATCCTGGGCCCGGGCGAGACGATCGTCGCGCGAGCCGCCGACCGCCAGCCGTCGCCGGCGGCGGCCGGCTGGGAGATCCTGGTCCTCGGCGGCCTGCCGATCCGCGAGCCGATCTCCCGCTACGGTCCGTTCGTGATGAACACCCGCGAGGAGATCATCCAGGCGGTCGACGACTTCCACGCCGGCCGGATGGGGATCATCCCGGCGACGCACATGCCCCACCGGACGAGCGCGGACGAGACGATGAACGGCCGCTGATCGGGCCCGCGGCCCCTTCGGCCCGGGGACTAGCTCTCGGCGGACTCCGCCTCGCCGGTCGGTGCCTCGCCCTCGGCCGCCTCGCCCTCGGCGGCCTCGCCCTCGGCGAGCTCCTCCTCGGCGGCCACGACAGGCTCCTCCTCGATCCGCGGCTGCTGGACCCGGGCGACGATCTCGTCGAGATCGGTCAGCAGGGTCACCTCGGGCGGGATCGTCAGGTCGCGGACGTGGACGGTCGCCTCGAAGTCGACCAGCCCGTCGATCTGCACCTCGATCGACTGCGGGAGCCGATCGGGCAGCGCCTTGACCTTGAGGCTCTCGAGGATGTGGAGGAGCGTCCCGCCGAGCTTGTCGACCGCGTACGACTCGCCGACCATCGCGAGCGGGACATCGACCGTCAGCTCCTCGGTCATCCGGACCGCGAACAGGTCGACGTGGAGCATCCGCCGGTACACCGGGTCGCGCTGGACGCCCTGGACCAGGACCGGGGTCGGCTTCTTGCCATCCACCGACAGGTCGACGAGCACGTTCTGGCCGATCCGGCGCTGAAGCAGCTCGAACTCATGGCTGTCGAGGCTGAGCGGCTGGGACGGGACGCTGTGGCCGAAGACGACCGCCGGGAGCTGGCCGGCCCGGCGCAGGCTGGCGACGCGCTTGCCCAGCACGTCGCGCTTCGTGGCGGCCAGGGTCGGCCGATCGGTGCTCATGGTTTCGGGGGATCCTCCGTCGTTTGTGCATCGCGCACGGTAGCACAGGCGCGCCTCCGACCCCATCGGGCCCGGTCGCACCGTTGGGGGTAGGATCACCTTCATGGCCGCCACCATCCTGATCGTCGAGGACGAGTTCGCCGTCGCCCGGGGCATCCAGTTCGCCCTCCAGCAGGAGGGCTACGAGGTCGTCGTCGCCCGGTCCGGCGAGGAGGGCCTCGAGTTCGCGACCGGCCAGGCGCCGGACCTCGTCGTGCTCGACGTCCGCCTGCCCGGGATCGACGGCTTCGAGGTCCTCCGCCGCCTCCGGGCGGCCGGCTCGAAGGCGCCGGTCCTCGTCCTGACGGCCCGCGATGACGAGGTCGACAAGGTCATCGGGCTCGAGCTC